>Ga0209254_10001014_pt1 | contig 24824 bp, 17 predicted proteins | sample FrelakmetDIP11DI_FD_187148 | JGI IMG/M metagenome (GOLD analysis project Ga0209254, IMG submission 187148) | Freshwater lake sediment microbial communities from the University of Notre Dame, USA, for methane emissions studies - DIP11 DI (SPAdes)... | ecosystem: Environmental > Aquatic >...
GGCCCCAAGGGCCATAGACGGTGAAGAAGCGCAGGCCGGTCGTCGGCAGTCCGAAGAGATGGCTGTAGGTGTGGGCCATCAGTTCGTTGGCCTTTTTCGAAGCGGCGTAAAGACTGACCGGATGATCCACGTTGTCGTGCACGGAAAACGGCATCGATGTGTTGGCTCCATACACCGAACTGCTGGAGGCGTAAACCAGATGTTCGATCCGTTGGTGCCGGCAGGCTTCCAGAATGTTGCAGAAACCGACCAGGTTGGCGTCGATGTAGGCATGGGGGTTCTGGAGGGAGTACCGCACGCCCGCCTGAGCCGCCAAATTGACCACCCGCTGCGGCTGGTGCTGGGCGAACGCCTGATTGATCGACTCCCGGTCTTCCAACGAGATGCGGATTTCAGTGAAAGCAGCATAATGCTTAAGTCGCGCCAGACGGGCCTCTTTGAGCTGCGTATCGTAATAGTCATTGACGTTGTCGATGCCGATGACCTCATCTCCGCGCGCCAGCAGCACCTGCGCCAAGGCGGAGCCGATGAACCCCGCGGTTCCCGTGACCAGGACTTTCATCGCGCCTTCTCCTGCGAGATTACAGACATTCGTCGACGCTCCCTTTCGGCAACATGTTCTTCACGTCAAACACGACCGCTCCTGGCTTGCCGAGGGAGCGGATGCCGTCCGCGCCCATCGTCTTGAATTCGTTATGGGCGACGGCGATGACGATCGCATCATATTGGCTTTCTGGCAGCGCCTGCCTGAGCTCGATGCCATATTCGGCACGAGCTTCGTCGGCGTTAACCCACGGATCGTAAACATCCACAAGGGCGTGGTAACTCTTGAGCTCATGGATAATATCCGTGACGCGGGTGTTGCGGATGTCCGGGCAGTTCTCCTTGAAGGTGAGCCCTAGGATCAGGACGCGGGCGCCGCCAACCTGAACGCGTTTTCGCGTCATCAGCTTGATTAATCTTTGTACCACGTATTCGCCCATGCCGTCGTTGATGCGGCGACCCGCCAGGATGATCTCGGGGTGATGGCCGATTTGCTGGGCCTTGTGCGTCAGGTAGTAGGGGTCGACGCCGATGCAGTGGCCACCCACGAGGCCAGGGCGGAATGGCAGGAAATTCCACTTGCTGCCCGCCGCTTCCAGCACTTCCAGAGTATTCAAGCCGAGTTTGTGAAACAGAATGGCCAGTTCGTTGATGAGCGCGATATTGACGTCGCGCTGAGTGTTTTCGATCACCTTGGCCGCTTCCGCCACCTTGATGCTGCTGGCCTGGTGGGTCCCGGCAATGATGATCGTGCGGTAGAGTTCGTCGACGAAATCGGCGACTTGAGGCGTGGAGCCCGAGGTCACCTTCTTGATGTTGATGACGCGATGTTCCTTGTCGCCGGGATTGATGCGCTCGGGACTGTAACCGCAGAAAAAGTCCTGGTTAAAAACCAGGCCGGACTGGGCTTGCAGGATTGGCACACAGACCTCTTCTGTCGCACCCGGATAAACCGTCGATTCGTAAATGACGATGTCGCCTTTGGACAGGATCTTGCCCACCGTTTCGCTGGACTTGATGAGTGGCGTGAGGTCGGGGCGTTTGTATGCATCGATCGGTGTGGGCACGGTCACGATGTAGACGCTGCAATCCCGCAGATCCGCGGGATTAGCCGTGTAGCTGAGGCGCGGCGAAGCCTTCAATTCTTCCGTACCGACTTCCAGTGAACGGTCGACGCCAGTCTTCAGTTCCTCGATACGCTGGACGTTGATGTCCAGGCCGACCGTTTCGAAATGCTTGCCGAATTCCACGGCCAGCGGTAAACCCACGTAGCCCAAGCCAATAATTCCAATCTTTGAGTCTAAGAGTGAACGCATCGCGTCTCCTGTTCTTGAAAATGTTTCGTTAAGCTCCGAGGAAGCTTAGACTATGCTTTCGCCAGTGTAACGGGATTGAACTTTGAGCGTATGATTCATGAGACAGGGGGAGGCGTCCGCTCTTCCCTTTTCAAATTGCTGGACCACGCCGATTTCGAGGAAGGTCAATATTGGCATCGTCGAGTTTACAGGAACAACGAGGTCATTTTAAGTGAAGGCGGATATAGTGGAAAAGTTTTTCTGGTTCTGCATGGCGCGACGCGCATCGTCGGAAGCGCAGCCATCAGCGGTGACTGCCAGGTACGGCCGGGTGTCAGAGACCTCGGACGGGGCGATATGTTCGGCGAGTTATCCATGCTCGATCATGGGCCACATTCCGCCACGGTGATTGCCATATCCGATTGCGAGCTGGCAGTCATCGACAGCCAGTCATTACTGGAATTCATCGAAAAGGACCGCGACGTCGGTTATGAAATTTTTCGCGAGCTCTGTCACATGCTGGTGGATCGGCTGCGCAAGACAGACAAGCAGGTGTTCTCTCTGTTGGCCTGGGGCCTCAAGGCGCATGGCTACGATAAGTATATGCAGCATGGCGCCTAAGCCATCATTGCGGTAGTCAGTTGAATGATGGAGTGGGTGATGATCGGGCAATATTTTTCTGCACTGGCTTCGCGATCAGGCGGCTGCTCGCGCCGTGACAGCACCGCAGCAAACTGCTATCCCCTGCAGTCGGGGATAAAATCCGCTCAGCTTACCAAGCTCTTTTCACGGCATCGCCATTATACATCTCGGTGAGTGATCAATGCTCGCATTGTCCAGGAGCCGGTGCGTAAGTGTGCGCGGCCGGCAGATGAAGTTGAGCGAATCTGTGCATGGTTTGGGCGAGCATCGGCGATTTGCCCTGCTCAATCTGCATAGATCGATTTTGGTGTGGCGGGTTGGAAGGAAACCATGATTCGAATTTTTCGGCATTACATTTCTGGCGTTTATCTGGTTCTGTTTGTTTTGGAAATGGGCGTTTTTTTCGCCGCATTCTACGTGGGAAACATGCTGCGGTTTTATTCCGCCGAGCATTTCTTGACACCCGCCCCTGATCTTCTCCATCCCGCGATAATCTTCACGGTGGTGATGTTGCTCTGTTCCATCGGTATGGGACTGTATCAGCGCGCCCATGACATCAGCGCGGCCGGCCTGACCTTGCGGATTCTGACGAGCTTTATCTTGGGGTCGGCGGTCATGAGCCTGGTGTTTTACGCCCTACCAGAGTTTTTCGTGGGCCGTGGCGTTTTTGGATATGCTTTGCTGTCGGCCTTCGTCGGAGTCCTGGCGGGCCGGGTCCTGTTTCGCAAATTCGTGGATCGGCAGTCCATCAGGCGGCGCGTGTTGGTATTGGGTGCTGGTTATCGTGGGAACATGATCCAAGACTTTGATGGTCGGGCCGAGAATCAGCGCGTCAGGATCATCGGTTATGTCCCGATGGGCAAAGAGCCCGTGCGGGTCAATGTGGGTAAGCTGATCAACTTGCCGACGGGCCTGAACGAGTATGCCGCTAAGGCGGATATTGACGAAATCGTCGTTGCGCCCGACGACCGCCGGGATGGGCTGGCAGTGGACGAGATTCTGGACTGCAAGATGGCCGGTTTGGACGTGGTCGACCTGCTGACTTTTTTCGAGCGCGAAGCGGGTTTACTGCGAGTGGATTGTCTCAATCCGAGTTGGCTGGTGTTTTCGGATGGATTTCGTTTGAATGGCGCGAGGCTGATCGGCAAACGTCTGTTCGATATTGTTGCGAGTCTGGCGCTGCTGGCGGTGGTTTGGCCCGTGATGCTGCTGACCGCGCTGGCCATCCTTATCGAAAGCGGCTGGCGGCAGCCGATTTTATACCGGCAGGTGCGTGTGGGCCTGAACTGGGAGTTGTTCAAGGTCATCAAGTTTCGCAGCATGCGCACGGACGCGGAGAAGCATGGCGCCCAATGGGCCAGGACGAACGATGATCGCATCACCCGAGTGGGTGGCTTTATCCGTAAATGCCGAATCGATGAACTGCCCCAGCTGTTCAACGTACTGCAAGGCGACATGAGCTTCGTCGGCCCAAGGCCCGAGCGTCCCGAGTTTGTCGAGAAGTTCGCGGAAACCATTCCATATTATTCGGAACGGCACCGGGTTAAACCGGGTATTACGGGGTGGGCGCAGTTGTGCTATCCGTATGGTTCGAATTATCAGGATGCGATCGAAAAGCTGCAGTACGACCTCTACTACGTCAAGAACTACAGTCTCTTTCTGGATATGCTCATCATGCTGGAAACCATCGAGGTGGTCTTATGGGGTAAGGGAGCACGTTGAGCTGTTCGACTCCAGCGACGAGTTTGCCTTCATCGTAAATCACCTTGGGCTGTCTCGTAAGCGCGATTGATTTGCTTGTCTCAATGAACCTGATATGGGAATTGCGGACGCAATAACGATTAGCTTCGTCAGTTATCTCGCAGGGTTTCTGGCCTATCTTCTGCTCACCATTCTGTTGTTGACCAGTTGGCGCGGGCAGCAGAAAGGCCGGTGGCTGATTGTCGCGGCCGGAGTGATGACCATTTGGGCGGGCGGAATCGCCTTGCAGGAGCTGTATGGTATCTTCTCCGCTCAGCTCGTGTGGACGTTGGAAGTCCTTCACGTTTACGCCTGGTTGTTTTTTTTCGGTAAGCTCCTATCTCGGGGCGAGCATCAGGATGCGGTTAATCAGCCCGATTTGATCCGGTGGGGAGTTCAGGTTGTTGCGCTGGCGCAGATTGCCTACATTTGGCTGTCGCCGTTCTTGGAGCGATCTTATCCGGAAATTTTCAGGCCCTCCTATCAGTTATCCGGCCATGTGGTACTGGCCGTCTTCGGCTTGGTGATCGTCGAGCAATATTTTCGGAACGCCCGCACCGATCAGCGGTGGCGCATCAAGTTTCTGTGCTTGTCTTTGGGCTCGCTGTTCGCCTACGACTTTTATCTTTACTCCGAGGCTTTGCTGTTTCAGCACATTCCGGAGGATCTCTGGGCTGCCCGTGGCGCGGTTGCCGCCCTGCTGACGCCGTTCATCGCAGTCTCCGCTGCGCGCAATCCAGACTGGTCGGTGGACATTTTTGTCTCGCGTCAGGCCATTTTCCACTCTGCCGCCCTGTTGGGCACCGGGGCCTATCTTCTGCTGATGGCGACTGCCGGTTATTACATCAGGGTCTTCGGCGGCGAATGGGGACCGATTGCGCAGATCGTGTTCTTGGTCGGCGCATTGTTGGTGCTGGTGATGGTGCTTTTTTCCGGCCAGATCCGGGCGCGCATCCGGGTCTTTCTTAGCAGGAACTTTTTTAACTATGCTTACGATTACCGGCAGGAATGGCTGCGTTTGATTGCGACGCTCTCGGAGAGTGGAACTGGCCTGTCGCTGGAGGAGCGCGTAATCGTGGCGCTCGGGCAGGTTGTAGAAAGCCCGAGCGGAATCTTGTGGGCGCGCGAGGCAACCGGGCGCTTTGTCTGGCGAGCGAGTTACGGTGACCCCGATATCGATATTCCGGTCATCGAGGGGGACGATCCCGCAGTTCAGTATCTGCAGCGTGAGGAATCGACCATCAATCTGAAGGAAATGCTGGCCAGGCCGGAAATGTATGAGGGCCTGAGCAGGCCCTTCTGGGTCGAACGTCATGACAACGCCTGGCTACTGGTTCCATTATGCCATCGGGGCGGGTCGATGGATGGCATCGTGTTGCTGAGTTCGCCGCGAACGCCAATCGTGTGGAACTGGGAAGTGGTGGACATGCTCAGAACCACCAGCCGGTTGGCAGCGAGTTACCTGGCGCTGGAAGACGCCGGCAGACAACTGGCGGAAGCCCGACAATTTGATGGCTTTAACCGCCTGTCCGCGTTTGTCATCCATGACTTAAAGAACCTGATCGCGCAATTGAGCCTCGTCGTCCGCAACGCGGAAAAGCATCAGAACAATCCTCAATTCATGGCGGACGCTATTCGGACGGTGGATCACTCGGTAAGCAAAATGAATACCTTGATGTCGCAGTTGCGGAATGCCAGCCCCGCCGCTGCGGCGTCTGATTTTGACTTGGGCCAGCTGGTGCGCGAGGTGGTCGAGGTGAGGAAAAAGCAGCCGCCCCCGCCCGAATGCAAGATGATCGGGGAATCGCTGATCGTGTGGGCTAACCGCGACCGCTTGGGTTCTGCCCTCGAGCATGTCATTCATAATGGCCAGGATGCTGCGGGCAAGCAGGGGCGAGTGGTTGTCCGCTTGCGTGCGGGCGGGAATCATGTGGCCTGGGTCGAGGTGGAAGATAATGGCGGTGGCATGGATGATGAGTTTATCCGCAATCGTTTGTTCAAACCGTTCGAAACCACCAAGGGTTTAACCGGCATGGGAATCGGTGCCTACGAAAGCCGCGAATACGTGCGCTCCTTGGGTGGCGAACTCAGCGTTGAAAGCGCACCCGGCAGGGGAAGCCTGTTCCGATTTTCCATTCCGCTTGCCCAGGCGGGGGCGGTACCTTCAATTGGCCAGCCAGGAGTGATTGCGTTTGAATGAGCAAACTCTATTGATTGTCGAAGATGATCCCGGTCTGAGGAGTCAGCTGCGCTGGAGTTTCGACCAATACAAGGTGGAAACGGCCGAGGATCGCGAAGCCGCGATCGCGGTAATGAGAAAACACGAACCGGCAGTCGTGACATTGGATCTCGGTCTGCCACCCGATCCGGGCGGCGTGACTGAGGGCTTCGCCGTGCTCAAGGAGATTCTGTCCATTGCCCCCCAAACCAAAGTCATTGTGCTGACCGGCAACGATGATACCGTCAATCCGGTTAAGGCGATCGGCCAGGGAGCTTATGATTTCTATCAGAAACCGGTTGAACCGGAGATTTTTTCCTTTGTCGTCGCGCGCGCGTTCAGATTGCATGCGCTTGAGGATGAAAATCGCAAACTGGCTCGGCTGCATATCAGCAGTCCCCTTGAGGGGATCATTGCAGCAAGCCCCGAGATGCACGAAGTCTGTCGGATGGTCGAACGTTTCGCGCCGACCGATATGACCGTGCTCGTGTTGGGTGAGAGTGGCACGGGCAAGGAAGTGATCGCCCGTTCGCTGCATGCGCTGAGTCCGCGAGCCAAGAAGCCTTTTATCGCCGTCAACGCTGCGGCCATTCCGGAGAATCTCATGGAGAGTGAGTTATTCGGACATGAAAAGGGCGCGTTTACTGGCGCCATGCAGCAGTCAAAGGGCAAGTTCGAACTGGCCGACGGCGGTACCTTCTTCCTGGACGAGATCGGCGATATTCCGCTGTCTCTGCAGCCGAAACTGCTGCGGGTGCTTCAGGAGCGCGTGGTCGAGCGCGTTGGCGGACGGCAGGAGATCAGGGTGGATGTCCGTGTCATTTGCGCGACCCACCAAGATATACCCAAGCTGATTGGCGAGGGCAGGTTCCGGGAAGATTTGTTCTTCCGAATCAACGAAATGATCATCAATATCCCACCGGTTAGGGAGCGAACGGGAGATATCCCTGTTTTGGGCCGCGCCTTCATGGATAAGTTCGCTCGGCAGATGCACCGGAATTTGCTGGGGTTCACCGATGAGGCAGTCGGCGCCATGGAGGCCTATCATTGGCCCGGCAACGTGCGGGAGCTAGAGCACAAGATCAAGCGGGCGGTGGTGATGGCGGAAGGCTCGCTGATCGACGCCAAGGCTCTGGAACTCACGCCGGGAGAGTGCAAACCGCGCCCGCTGAGTTTACGTGAAGTTAGAGACGCCGCCGAACGTCAGGCGATTTGCGCGGCCCTGAACGAAGCCGGGGAAAACGTCTCAAGGGCGGCGGAGTTGCTGGAGATCACTCGGCCAACCCTGTATGCGCTGCTAACCAAATTCAATCTCAAGGTTTAATTGATGTCTATTGGCGAGTCTAGGGACAAAGGAGATCGGCCGTGGCTAGATTGATCGGGCTATTGTTGTTTGTTCTGACGCTTGGGGAAAGCCTCGCGGCAGGTTCTCCAGATCAGCTCATGCAGGACGCGCGCAATTACCTGGAAAAGGGCGAAGTCAAGGCGGCGGTCATTCAACTCAAGAATCTCTTGCAGTCTGCGCCGGATAATGCGGATGCGCGTGTCCTGCTGGGTGAGGCCTACCTCAAGTTGGGCGACGGCGCCTCGGCTGCAAAGGAGCTGGAGAAAGCGCGGGACCTGAAGGTTCCAAGGGAAAGATGGATTGTCTCTCTGGCGCGTGCCTATTTGTTGCAAAACCAGCCTAGGATGGTAATGGAAAGGATCGAATCTGACGAGCAGCTGAGCACGTCGGTTCGCGCCCAACTTGAGGCCTTGCGGGGGATGGCCGGGATTGCCCTGGACGATGCGGAAAAGGCCAGGGAGCGTTTCAGCGCGGCCCTGCAGCTCGACCCGGACAGCAGTGAGGCTTTGCTCGGCTTGGCAATGCTGGAGGCACGCCAGAAGCAATTCAAACAGGCGGCGAACTATGCCAATCAGGCTTTGGCCAAGGATCCCAACAACAGCCTGGCCTGGACGATGCTTGGCGAAACCAGGCGCTTGGAAGGGGATCAGCAGGGAGCGGTGGATGCGTTCAGTCGGGCAATCGCGTTGCAGCCCATGGAGATGCGTGCGCGTATCGGGCGAGCCACGGCCTATATCGCCCTGGCAAAATTGGCCGAGGCGCAGAATGATGTGGACGAGGTGCGGAAGGTCGCGGGCGATTTGCCACTGGCGCTTTATCTCCATGCCGTGATCGCCTTTCAGAACAACAAGCTGCAGGAGGCGGAGGATGCGTTGGTCAGGGTGCAAAATGCCATTCCGGGTCATCCTCCGAGCCAGCTATTGCTGGGCGCCATCGCCTATCAACTGGGCAAGCTTGAAGCGGCGGAAAACAATCTTTCCAAATACGTCACGGCGGTGCCCGAGCACCTTCCTGCGGCGAAGTTGTTGGCAGCGACGCGACTGAAAATGGGGCGGGCGGGTGAAGCAATCGATCTATTGAAGAAGTGGGCAGACAAAGAACAGAGTGATCCCCAGTTGCTCGCCATGCTCGGCAGCGCCTATCTGAAAAACAAACAGTATGACCAGGGAACTGATTACTTGAGCCGCGCCGCCGAGCTGGCGCCGAACATCGCCGCCGTGCGGGCGCAACTTGGCTTGGGACGCATCGCCGCAGGCCAGATGGATCAGGCTGTGGTTGACCTGAAGAGCGCCGTTGATCTCGATCCGGCCCTGATGCAGGCGGATGTGATGTTGACGCTGGCGCTGATTCAACAGAAAAAGTACGACGAGGCGATTGCGGTGGCAAACAAGCTGAAGAGCAAGCTGGCCGACGATCCCATGCCCGACAACCTTCTCGGCGCCGCCTACATGGCTAAGGGCGAGGCGGACGAGGCCCGCAAACATTGGCGCGGCGCGCTCGCCATCAAACCGGATTATGCAACCGCAGCCTTGAATCTTGCCAAGCTGAGCCTGAGTCAGAATAAGCCCGACGACGCGATCAAGGAATACGAGCACGTGCTCCAGCGCGATCCCAAGAATCTCCCGGCGTTTCTCGGTCTCGCCCAAATAGCCGAACAACGCAAGGATTACGCGAAGATGGCCAGGCTCCTCGAGGATGCCAGAGACAAGAATCCTAAAGCGCCGGAGCCGGCCATCATGCTGACACGTTATTACCTGGCACAAGGCAAGGGTCTGCAAGCGCTGGACATCGCCCGCGAAACGGAGCGCAACAATCCCGCGAATCCCATCGCCTTACAAAATCTTGGTCTGGCGCAGTTGGCCTTGGATCAAGGAGCCAACGCGGTGGCCAGTTTCAAGAAACTGGTCGGTAGATTTCCCGAGAATGCCGAGTTTCATCACCAGTTGGCCCAAGCGTTGTTCAAAGCGGGTGACCGGCGGGCGGCGATCGGGGAGTGGGACGAGTCGCTCAAACGGGTTCCCGACTTTATCCCGGCGCTGTTGGCGAAGGCCGAACTCGCACTGCAGGACAAGCAGTTTGGCGATGCCCTGAAAATCGCGGATGGCATCAAGGTCAAGTATCCGAAGTCGCCGTTGGGGTTTCAAGTGGAAGGCGATGTTTGGTTTGCCCAAGAACAGTTCGGAAAGGCGCTTGGCGCCTACGAGAAGGCTTATCAGTCCGCCCCCAGCGCCTTCCTGGCTAGGCGCTTGTTTCAGGTACGCCATAAACTGGGCGACGACCCTGCCGCTTTCGATGGCATGCGCAAATGGCTGGAATCAGCCCAGAACGACAGCGATTCCTGGCTCATGTTGGCGATGGGCTACCAGGAATCGGCCCGGCTGAAGGAAGCGGCTGCCGCTTATGAAAAGGCCTACGAGTTGAAGCCCGAGAATGCTCTGATCCAGAATAATCTGGCCTGGATCTATCAGGAACTGGGGGACAAAAAGGCATTGTCGCTGGCGGAAAAAATATCGATTGGAGCGGACAGCAATCCTGAAGTTGTGGACACTGTCGGCTGGATCTTCCTGCAAAACGGTAAAGAGGACAAAGGTCTGGTGCTTCTGCAGCAGGCCGCCGTGCATGCGCCCCACATCGTTCAAGTTCGATTGCACCTGGCCGAGGCGTTGATCAAGACGGGCAGGAAGGACGAGGCGAGGAAGGAGTTGGAGCGTTTGCTCAGGGAGGAGAAGGATTTCCCCGAGAAGGGAAGGGCCGAAGCATTGCTGCGAGGGTTATAGCTGCGTTTCGACAGGCCGCGTTCTCTGATGGCGCGGTTGTTGCCTTCGAAGGGAAACCGGTTGTTTCGGAATCACGGCTTTCATGTGACGGGGGGAGTTGGTAGAATTCCAGCCACGGCAGCGGCATCATATTGCCAGCAACCGAAAAAAGCCCCCTAACTATCCGACCCTATGGCTAATTTAACTGAAAGCGAAAATCTGCATCAGCATATATCCAGGCAATACGATCACGAGCTCCTGGAGATTCGCAGCCGCGTTCTGACTTTGGGGGGACTGGTTGAGGAGCAGATCGAGGCGGCAGTGCGGGCGGTGGTCGATGGCGACGTGGAACTGGCGCAGAGAGTGATCATTGACGACTACAAGGTCAACTCCCTGGAAGTCGCCATAGATGACGAATGCACGCAGATTCTGGCTTTGCGCCAGCCGACGGCGCGCGATCTGCGGCTGGTGATGGCTGTGATCAAGACGATCACTGATCTGGAGCGCATCGGCGACGAAGCCAAGCGGATCGCCCGCCACGGCATCGACCTGGCTTCCCATTTCCCCAAGAAGAACCAGCTTACCGATCTCGAACAACTGGCGAATCATGTTCGAGGCCTCTTGCGCGAGGCGCTGGACGCGTTTGCCCGCATGGATGTCGACGCCGCACTGAAAGTGGTGCAAGACGACCGTCAGGTCGATCGGGAGTACGAAAGTATCATGCGCCAGCAGATCACCTATATGATGGAAGATGCGCGTTCCATCCCGGTGTGCCTTGACATCATGTGGTCCGCGCGTTCCTTGGAGCGGGTTGGCGATCGGTCCTGCAATATCTGCGAGTATGTCGTTTATTACGCCAAGGGTAAGAATATACGGCATATCAGCATCGAGCAGGTCGAAAAGGACCTGCGGGAGGAATGGGGCGGCGCGGATATCTGATCAACCCGCTCCCATAATCTGAGTCTTGATCCCCTTCTGGAATCCCGCCACGTCGTCGCCTGCTCGCTGATGGATCATCAAACATCTGGCGTGGGGTTTGGCAATGGCGCAATCTGCATCGGCAACTCACCACGTTATGATGGCTAATTCGCTTACCCTGACTCTGCAATCTCCCGGCTTGAAATGAACCGCATCGGCACAGCACTGGTCTTGTTTGCGCTGTTGTTTGCCCGGCTGGCGTGGACCGTTGAATCTTTCGTGATCGACGATATTCGGGTAGAAGGCTTGCAGCGTATTTCGGCGGGCACGGTTTTCAACTACCTGCCGGTGAAGGTGGGTGACACCTTCGACCAGAAACAGTCGGCGGAGGCGATTAAGGCCTTGTTCAAGACCGGCTTTTTCAAGGATGTTCGCTTGGAACACGACGGCCATGTATTGATCGTCATCGTCGAGGAACGGCCCTCCATCGCCAGTGTCAAGATCGAGGGCAACAAGGATTTGAGTTCGGATGAACTGATGAAAGGCCTCAAGAGCATTGGACTGACCGAGGGTCGAGTGTTTGATCGCCAGGTCTTGGACAAGGTGGAGCAGGAATTGAGACGCCAATACTACAGCCGCGGCAAATATGGACTGAAGATCGATTCCGAAGTCTCAGAGTTGTCGCGCAACCGAGTGGCGGTGACCATCAAGATTTCTGAGGGCAGGGTCGCGAAAATCAAGCAAATCAACATTGTCGGCAATAACGCTTTCGACGATGGCGAGCTGCTGAAGGTCTTCGAACTCGGGACGCCTAACATCTTGTCCTTCTACACGAAGAATGACCAGTATTCCAAGCAGAAACTTTCCGCCGACCTGGAGCGGCTGCGCTCCCACTACCTGGATCGTGGTTACATCAAGTTCGAGATCGAATCTACCCAGGTTTCCATCACGCCAAACAAGAAGGAAATCTACATTACCATCAACATCAGGGAAGGCGATGTCTACCAGGTCGATGAAGTCAAGCTGACCGGCAAGACCATCGTGTCGCCGGACGAACTGGTGCCCCTGGTCAAGATCGGGCCGGGCGACACGTTCTCCCGCAAACTGGCGACGGAAACCTCCAAAGCGGTCTCGGACCGGTTGGGCGACGAGGGCTACATCTTCGCCAACGTCAACATGGTTCCCGACATCAACGATCAGCAAAAGACCGTCGACATGACTTTCTACGTTGATCCGGGCAAGCAAGTCTATGTGCGCCGGATCAATATGCATGGCAACACCAAGACCCGTGATGAGGTTCTGCGCCGCGAGATGCGTCAGATGGAAGCAGCCTGGGCCTCCACAACCAAGATCGAGCGCTCCAAGACCCGCCTGGAGAGGTTGGGGTATTTCCAGGAAGTGAATGTGGAGACCCCCGCAGTGCCGGGCACGGCCGATCAGATCGACGTCAACTACGGCGTGGTCGAGAAACCATCGGGGAACCTCATGGCCGGCGTCGGTTTCTCTCAGGCGCAGGGCATCATTTTTAACGCCAGCGTGACCCAGGATAACGTGTTCGGCTCGGGCAAGCGAGTGAACTTCACCTTCAACAACAGTAGGGTCAGCACGATTTACAGGCTGGGCTACCTCAATCCTTATACGACCCTCAATGGCGTCAGCAGCGGGTTCGACATCAGCTACCGCAGTACTGACACCAATGCCTTTCAGGGCAACTTCACCAGTTACTCTTCGGATGTGTTCGCTGCTGGTATGAATTTTGGGTTGCCACTGAGCGAGTTCAGTAGTCTTCGCTTGAACCTGGATTACGAGAACACCAAGATCAAACCCAACTCCAATACGTCGACGACGGTTACAGACTTCATCGACCAATATGGCGATCGATTCAACACCTATACGGCTGCCTTGGGGTTCGTCCATGACACGCTGAATCGTGCGATCTTCGCCAATCAGGGCGGTGTTCAGAGTATCTCTGCTCTGGTTTCGATGCCGTTCAGCGATCTCACTTACTACAAAGCGAGCATCCGTGCCCAGCAATATTTTCCCATCGCGAAGGATCTGACCTTGATGCTGAACGGCGAAGTCGGTTACGGCGACGGTTATAGCTCGACAGACGAGCTACCGTTTTTTCAGAATTATTTCGCAGGCGGTCCGCTGTCGGTTCGCGGGTTTATGGCCAATACCTTGGGGCCTCGTGATTCTAATAACCGGGCTATCGGCGGATCGCACAAACTGGTGGGGACGGCCGAGCTGTTATTTCCCGTGCCTTTCCTGCCGCAAGAGAATATCAGCAAGAGTGTGCGCTTGGGTACGTTCTTCGACGCCGGCAACGTTTTCGCCGACTCTTATGATTTCGGCGAATTGAGGTATTCTGCTGGTATTTCGGCAAAATGGCTTTCGCCTTTCGGCGCGCTGGTTTTCAGTGTCGCGCAACCGTTGAACGACAAGAGCCCTCCCGATCAGGTTCAGCGCTTTCAGTTTTCGTTCGGCTCCGGTTTTTAGGTCCTGTATTCGTTGGCGACGGGTGATTTATATCGCCGCGTTCGGACTTGTTCTTGTATAATGCCCGGGACCGCAGCCTTAATGATTGTTCTCGGTTCCTGAGCGGCCAGTGGGTGATTGAGTTAAGCCAGCCAGTGCCTGTTCTCCACTTACTATTTGCTAATCATTCAACCGTTGATTTGGAGTGAGAATTGAATATGTCTAACAAAAGCCCTTTTTTCCTGCTGCTGGGATTGTTGCTAAGCGCCAATACCCTAGCTGCCGATCTCAAGATCGGTTTTGTCAACGTGGCGAGGTTATTGGAGAAAGCGCCACAGGCCGAGCAAGCGAAGAAAGAGTTGGAACGGGAGTTTTCTCCTCGCGACAAGAAACTGGTCGCCGAGCAGAAAGAAATCAAGCAGATGGAAGAGCGTCTGGCCAAGGATAGTGCCGTCATGAGTCAGTCCGAACGCGACAGGCTGGATAGGGATATCTTGGGCAGAAAGCGGGAAGCCAAACGCGCGCAGGATGAGTTTAGGGAAGATTTCAATCTGCGCCGGAACGAGGAGTTGACCCAACTGCAGAAGGAAATTTTTGAGGCTATCCAGTCCTTGGCTAAGGAGGGCAATTACGATCTGCTGTTGACCGATGGCGTGGTTTTCGCCAACGAGTCGATTGATGTGACCAGCCAGGTTGAGAATAGACTGGTTTCAGGGTTCAGAGGCTCCAAGAAGTAACCTGGCCTTCGATATTCCGTGAAACATCAACTTCGGACAAAAAGGACTGTGCATTGGATATCCAAAAAATAAAGGAATATCTACCTCACCGGTACCCCTTTCTTCTCGTGGACCGCGTGCTCGAGTGTGAGCCCGGGCGACGGTTGTTAGCCATCAAGAACGTCACCTACAACGAACCTTTTTTCCAAGGGCATTTCCCCGAACTGCCCATCATGCCAGGCGTACTCATCATCGAAGCGATGGCCCAGGCGACCGGCCTCCTCGCGTCGGAAAGTGCGCCGGACGTATTGGGTAAAGGCATGGTCTATTACCTGGTCGGACTCGACAAGGTGCGGTTCAAGCGGCCGGTTGTTCCGGGCGACCAGCTTCTGCTGGAGGCGAATTATTTGCGCCACAAGCGGAATATCTGGGCATTCGCTTGTCGCGCCGAGGTTGAAGGAGAATTCGTGGCCAGTGCCGAGATCATGTGCGCCGCGACGGAGCAGGATTCTTGATCGATTCGACGGCAATCATTGATCCCTCTGTCGAACTGGCTAACGGTGTCAGCGTAGGGCCTTACTCCATCATCGGAGCAGGAGTCCAGATCGACGAGGGTACGACGATCGGTCCCCATGTGGTCATCAGAGGGCCGACGCGGCTCGGCAAGAACAACAGAATTTACCAGTTCGCATCGGTAGGCGAAGATCCTCAGGACAAGAAATACCATGGGGAAAACACCCGCCTCGAACTGGGCGATCGCAACATCATCCGGGAATACTGCACCATTCACCGCGGCACCACGCAGGACAAGGGAGTGACCCGTATCGGGGACGACAACCTGTTCATGGCTTATACCCATGTCGCCCATGATTGCGAGGTTCGCAATCATGTCATCATGGCGAATGCTGCATCGCTTGCCGGTCACGTCCTGGTTGAGGATTACGCGATCCTGGGCGGATTCTCACTGGTGCATCAGTTCTGCAAGATCGGTCAGTACGCCTTCTCCGCGATGGGTAGCGTCGTTTCCCGTGATATCCCGCCATATGTCATGGTGGGTGGGCGGCCTACGAAGCCGCATGGAATTAACATCGTGGGATTGGAGCGGCAAGGTTTCGGGACGGACGCCCTGCGCCAGATCAGGAAGGCATACAAGATCGTCTACAAGTCCGGATTGAAGCTGGAAGACGCCATCAAGATGCTGGATGAGATGACCGTGGAGACGCCGGAAATCTCGTGCATGGCGAATTTCCTGAGGCAAACCGGACGCAGCATTATCCGTTAGGGCAGAATGTTTCTGCTTCATGTCTGGCTCGAACAGCCTGCTCATTGCCGGCGTGGATGAAGTCGGGCGGGGGTGCCTCGTCGGGCCCGTCGTTGCGGCGATCGTGGTACTGGGTAGCGATGTCGCCATCGATGGATTGGCCGACTCGAAAAAGCTGACGCCACGCCAGCGGGAGCGGCTTGCCGGCAGGATCAGAAAATTGTCTCTCGCATGGGCAATCGGTCGCGCGGAAGCCAGCGAGATCGACTGTATCAATATTCTTCAGGCTTCACTTCTGGCCATGCGGCGCGCTTTTGAGGCGTTAGCGGTTAAACCCGGTTGGGTTAGGGTGGACGGCAACCGTTACCCCGACATTCAGTGCCCCGGCGAAGCCATCGTCGGTGGTGATCAGAGTGTGCCGGAGATTTCGGCGGCCTCCATCCTGGCCAAGGTTGCCCGCGACAGGGAAATGCAGATCCTGGACGCGCTCTATCCCGGCTTTCAGTTCGCCCGCCACAAGGGTTATCCCACCGCCCTGCACCGGGCCAGACTGTCGGACTTAGGCCCGACGCCAGCGCATCGACGGTCGTTTGCGCCGGTGGAGCGTCTCGATGTCTATCCCTGCAATCCATTGGAACTTCGCAAACCTTAACACCAACCAGCAGGTAGAAGCTCATGGAATTACTGGCGATTAGTCTGTGCAGGCCGAAAAAAGTCGAATACCAGGGCGGGTGGGTTGAAACCGGGATTTACAAGCAGCCGGTGATGGGGTCGGTTCGGCTGAAAGCGGGGGGGCTAGAAGGGGACGGTCAGGCTGATCGGAAGAACCACGGCGGCCCGGACAAGGCCGTGTATGCCTATGCGATGGAAAATTACCACTATTGGGAGCAGGAACTAGGCCGCGATTTGCCATTTGGTCAATTCGGCGAGAACTTCACTGTCAGTGGCATGCCTGATGAGGCCGTACATATCGGCGACGTATTCCGGGTGGGAGAGGAGGTCAAGGTCCAGGTCACCCAACCGCGCGTGCCTTGTTTCAAGCTGGGAATCAAGATGGCTGATCCCGGGTTTGCCAGCCGGTTTCGCACTTCGGGTCGGGTCGGCTTTTACCTCCGCGTTCTGCAGGAAGGCCTCATCACTTCGGGTGATGCCATAGAACTGCTCGAGCCCGACCCCGGCAAACTTTCTGTCTGCGACGCCATGTTGGCCCTGACTCACGGCGAGCGGCAACAGGAGATCATTGCCCGGGCTTTGCAGATATCGGCGCTGTCAAGAGCCTGGCGACACGACCTCGAAAAGCGTCGATGTAAGGCGGGCTTCGCGCACCACTGCGTTTAGGGCAGCGTTACCAGTTTTGGCGTTTCCCAGGTTGGCTTACGGTGTTCGGCGACCACCGTCGTGTAAAGACCTCCGCGTACGTTGAAGCGTGCGGTGATGCGCATGAAATGAGGGGAGGTAACCGCGATCAGGTCGTCCAGCATGCGATTGGTCACTGCCTCGTGAAAGGCGCCCTCGTTGCGGAAAGACCAGATATACAGCTTGAGCGACTTGAGTTCGACGCAATGCTTGTCCGGCACGTATTCAATCAGAAGAGTCGCGAAATCGGGCTGTCCGGTTTTTGGACAAAGACAGGTGAATTCCGGAATATCGATGCGGATCGTATATTGGCGTCCAGGCTGAGGATTGTCGAAAGTTTGGAGGTCTTTGCTCGGCGCTGGGAACATAGTAGTTGTTTGACCAGTTGGGTGTTGGGAGACAGGAAGGCTGAGGGTTTAGGATGTCGTTACTGAGTTCGCTATAATAACGTCTCGTTTCCGCTCAAACCAGACGCCCCTCTTGCTTCATCGCCCGTTTTCATTTTCCCCCTCACACGCCTAAACTCGCGCCCGAACAGTCATGCGCTTGGAAAAGATCAAGCTTGCGGGCTTCAAGTCGTTCGTCGATCCCACCGTTATTCCGCTGCCAGGGAATCTGGTCGGTATCGTCGGGCCCAACGGTTGCGGGAAGTCCAACATCATCGACGCAGTACGCTGGGTGATGGGCGAAAGTTCGGCCAAGCACCTGCGCGGCGAGTCGATGGCGGACGTGATCTTCAACGGTTCTTCGTCACGCAAGCCGGTGGGTTTGGCCTCGGTCGAGCTGGTTTTCGATAACGGTGATGGCAGCGCGCCCGGCGAGTACGCCAAGTATCAAGAAATCTCCATCAGGCGTCAGGTCGCGCGCGACGGTCAGTCAAGCTATTTCCTTAACGGCTCACGCTGCCGACGCAAGGACATCACCGATATATTTCTCGGCACCGGCCTTGGGGCGAGAAGCTATGCCATCATCGAACAGGGCACCATTTCCCGTCTGATTGAAGCCAAGCCGGATGAACTGCGCGAAGTGATCGAGGAGGCCGCGGGCATTTCCCGGTACAAGGAGCGGCGCCACGAAACCGAGATCCGGATGCGGCATACCGGGGAAAATATGGACCGGCTTCAGGATCTGCGCGATGAGGTCGCCAAGCAGCTGGGCAATCTTCAACGGCAGGCCAAGAAGGCCGAAAAGTATACCGCGTTGAAGGAGGATGAACGGCGGTGCCGACAGCAGTTGCTGGCAATACGCTGGCGCAGATACGATCAGCTTCGGCGCCAGCACCAGGAGGTGCTGCGGGAATGTGAACAGGCCTTGCGGACCCTGGTGACCGAAGATAAGGGGTTGGCGGAGGCCCTGGATCAGGCTCGGCAGGGACATGAGGGGTTACAAAAAAGCCTGAACCTGAAGCAGGGTGATTTCTACGAACTCGGCGCCGAGGTCAGCCGCCTCGATCAGGCCATCAAGCATGCGAACAAGACCCGCGAGGACCTGCTCAGGGAGCGGGAGCGCCTGTTGGGTGAACAGTCCCAGGCGCTTGCGGAACTCGAACAGGATAACAGGCAGATTGCGCAGGTGAGGGAAGACCGGGCCAATCTTGAAGTGGTTTGCCGGCAGGCCGATGAGCGGGAAGCGAAGGCTGCGGCGGAACGGCTGGATGCTGAACAAGACCTGAGGCGTTGGCGGGATGACTGGGAGGCGTTCAGGGCCGAGCTTGCAAACAACAAGGCGCAGGCAGAATTGCAGCGCGCTCGCATCCGGCAGATGGAAGAACAGGATCGGCAACTGCAAAGCAGGCAGGAAAGGTTACTCATCGAGCAGAATGAAATCAAAGGAATGCTCGGGGAGGATGAACTGGCGCCGCTGCGTGAGAATCTGGCGTCAGCGGAATCCGAGCGAGTCGAGATTCAGGCGAGACTTGAGACGCTCGGTCAACTCGTTCAGGACGAACGGCGCCGGGCCAAAACCTATCACGAGGAACTCAATGCGCTGCGCGCGGAACTTCACGCCATACAGGGCAAGATCAGTTCGCTGGAGCTGTTGCAGCAACATGCGATGGGCAAGGACCGGACGGCGCTGAAACAATGGCTGAAGGAAGCCTCCTTGTCGGGAGCTGGACGGCTGGCCGAGCACCTGGATGTGCGTCCCGGTTGGGAAGCGGCGGTGGAGAACGTCCTGGGCATTCACCTGGAATCAATCTGTGTCGAGGATGCGGGACGGTATCTTTCCCTCTTGGGTGCGGCCAACCATCCCGATTCGGTGGCTTTTTTCGAAACCGGCCGGAAGAGTGCGAGATCGGCTGGAAGCGTCTCCGATAGATTGCTCGAATGCGTTCGATCTTCGTGGAGCTTGGATGCCTTGCTTGGAAGCGTTTATCGCGCCAACGATCTGGCCGAAGCCAGGGCGCTCAGTGCACGTATCGCGGAACATGAATCAGTGGTAACTCCGCAAGGCGCCCGGATGGGCCCCGGCTGGTTGGTGATCCAAAAGCCGGATGACGGCAAGGCCGGCGTGATTAAGCGCGAGCGCGAACTGCGAGAATTGAAGGGGCAGCGCGACGAACTGCACGGGCGCACCGGGCAGTTGGAGCAGTGCCTCGGCATGGCCGAGGAAGCGACCCGGCAGGCGGAGTTCGAGCGTGAGCAGCGGCAGGCCGATGCGAACCGGTTGTCAGCCGAGATCACCCAAGCCAAGACCCAGTTGAGCGCCGCAACGGCCCGCGGTGAACAAACCCGCAAGCGCATGCTACAGCTCGAATTCGAGTTGCAAGACCTGAAAGAAAGCACATTGCAAAATGCCGAAGAAATGGCTGTGGCCGAGGATTTGCTACAACGCGCGGAGCAGAGATGCGTCGGCTTGGAGCAGCAGAGTGCTGGATTAACCTCCCGCCAGAAAGAATTGGAAGACCACGCGGCTGCGGCCGAATCCTCACTGCGTGCCGCACGGGATGAGCGCCAAGGTGTCAAGAGCCGGCTCGATACCCTAGGATCGACTGAAGCGCTGGCGCTCAAACATCTGGAACGAGTACAAGCTCACTATAACCAGTCCAGTGGGCGGTTGGATGATTTAGATCGGCGCATGAACGAGTCGGGGGCGCCCCTGGATGCCGAGCAGCGGACGCTGGAAGAACTGTTGCAGCAGCGCGGAAAAATGGAACACGCACTCAGTGATCTCAGGCGGCAAGTCGCCGAAGCCGAGGTCGGAATCCGCTCGCTCGCGGAAGCAAGGTTGCGTAAGGAGCGCGAACTGGAGGCGCTGAAGAAGCGGCTGGAACAGACCAGACTGGAGTGTCAGTCTAGCGAAGTCAGGCGTCTGGCGGTGCAGGAGCAGTTCGAGGAGATCGGTGCGCGGCCCGAGGACGTGGTCCCGGTGCTGCCGGAGGAGGCGGAGGAAAGCGACTGGCAGCAAGAACTGGCGCAACTGACTGAGGAAATCGCCAGATTGGGGCCGATCAACCTGACGGCGCTCGAGGAATACGCGGCGCAGTCCGAACGCATGAAGTTTCTTGACCAGCAGCATCAGGATCTGAACGAATCCATGAGAACACTGCAACAGGCCATCGAAAAGATCGACCGCGAATGTCGGACTCGCTTCAAGGACACCTTGGATCGAGTGAACGCCGGCATCCAACGCATGTTTCCCAAGCTGTTCGGGGGAGGCCAGGCCTATCTTGAGCTCAATGAACGCGATCTGCTGGAAGCTGGCGTGAGCGTGATGGCGCGGCCGCCCGGTAAGCGCAATAGCTCCATTCACCTATTGTCCGGCGGGGAAAAGGCGCTGACGGCCGTATCGCTGGTGTTCGCCATTTTCGAATTGAATCCTGCGCCCTTCTGTCTGCTGGATGAAGTGGATGCGCCTCTGGATGACGCCAACGTTGGGCGCTTTAGCCAATTGGTCAAGGAAATGTCGGAGAGGGTACAATTCCTCTTTATTTCCCATAACAAAGTGACGATGGAAATCGCACAGCATCTGGCCGGGGTGACCATGAAGGAACCTGGCGTGTCCCGAATCGTCGCGGTCGACATCGATCAGGCGGTAGAACTCGCAGCAGTCTGAGGTAAGTAATGGATAGAGATACTGTACGCATGATTTTGCTAGTACTCGGCGTGATCGTGATCGCCGGGGTTTACATTTGGGGGCGCTATAAAGAGCAATTGCTCGACTTCCTCAACCGCCGTGGCGAATTCGATGAACTGGATTTCGGGCAGGAGCCTGATGCGTTGGGCGGGCCTGATGACTTCGAGATCAGGGTCTTGGACAGAACCCATACCCCGCCCAAGACACCGCAATCGCCAGTATTTTCCGAAGAAGACGAGGATGAGGATAACTTCGGCCTGGCGCAAGAAGCGCTCGAACCAACCACACCGGTGGCAAGGGAGCCGTCCAAAACAGCGCCTCTGGGCGCACCCTTTCTGATTCAACTCAGTGTGGTCGCCAGCGAAGATGGCTTCTTCAGCGGCGAGGAATTGCGGGACGCGCTGGTCGAACTGGATCTGATCTACGGCGAAATGGGCATCTACCATCGCTACGACCGCGAATACCGCGAGCCTCTGTTTAGCGTCGCCAGCCTGGCGGAGCCCGGCACGTTTCCCATCGAGGATATGGAGTCGTTCGAATGCCCCGGCGTCGTGCTGTTTTTCCAGCCCACGCAAGTCAAACAACCATTGGAAGTATTCGAGGATCTGCTTAACACCTGCCATCAGCTGGCGGTGAAGCTCGATGGCGTGGAATGGGACGAAACACGCCGTCCGTTGACCGCCGAAAAGATCGCCCTCATGCGGGAGCGTCTGGAAGCAGCCTACTGATGCCGTGAGCATTCCCGACGAGGCCCGAGACCGCGCAGCGGAGCTGCGCGAACAGCTTGATTATCACAACCGGCGCTATTACCAGCTCGACGCGCCAGTCATCTCCGATGCGGAGTACGACCAATTGCTGCAAGAATTGCAGATGCTGGAACGGCAATACCCCGAACTGATCACGCCCGATTCGCCAACCCGGCGTGTGGGCGCCGAGCCTGTCAAGGCTTTTGCCGAGGTGAGGCATGAGGTTCCGATGCTCTCCCTCGATAACGCGTTTGCCGACGACGATGTATTGGAATTCGACCGTCGCATACGCGAGAAGCTGGAACAGGGCGACATCGAATATGTGGCCGAGCCCAAACTGGATGGCCTCGCCATTAGCCTGATTTATGAAAACGGTGCGTTAGCGCGGGGCGCAACCCGAGGCGACGGGCATGCCGGCGAAGACGTGACCCATAATGTCCGTACCATTCGCGACATTCCCCTTGAGCTCAAGGGCTCGGGTTTCCCGCGACGCTTCGAGGTGCGCGGTGAGGTGTTCATGCCCATACAGGGTTTTCGCGCCCTCAACCAGCGGGCCTTGGCGACTGGCGACAAAGTCTTTGTCAACCCACGCAATGCCGCCGCGGGCAGCTTGCGCCAGCTTGATCCCCGGATCACCGCCACGCGGCCGCTGGCCTTTTTTTGTTATGGCCATGGCGTTTACCCCGAAGCCGAATTGCCGCCGCGGCAGCAGCTGGTTCTGGAGTGCTTTCGCGCCTGGGGGTTGCCTGTTTGTCAGGAAATTCGCGTCGTTCAGGGGGTGGCCGGCTGCCTGTCCTATTATCGCGGACTGCTTGCTCGCCGTCATCAATTGCCTTATCAAATCGACGGCGTCGTCTATAAGCTCAGTCGTTTCGACTGGCAGAGCGCGCTGGGTTATGTCGCCCGGGCACCGCGCTGGGCCATCGCCCACAAATTTCCTGCCGAGGAAGCGACGACCCGCGTCATCGCCATCGCTGTGCAGGTGGGACGCACGGGAGCCCTGACGCCGGTCGCGCGGCTGGAGCCGGTGTTTGTCGGCGGGGTTACGGTTACCAACGCGACCTTGCACAACGCCGATGAAGTTCGGCGCAAGGACATTCGCGTCGGCGATACCGTCATCGTCCGCCGAGCCGGTGATGTCATACCCGAGGTGATCAAAAGCATACCGGAACAGCGCCCCACGAATGCGGAGATTTTCGCCATGCCCACCCGGTGCCCGGTTTGCGATTCCGACGTGGAAACCGTGCCCGGCGAGGCGATCGCGCGTTGCAGCGGCGGTCTTTATTGTCAGGCCCAGCGCAAGGAGGCGATCAAGCATTTCGCTTCTCGCAGGGCGCTGGACATCGAGGGCCTGGGAGACAAGTTGGTCGATCAGTTACTGGAAAAAGGGTTCGTCAACACGGTGGCTGACCTCTTCCACCTAAAGGTCGCCGAATTGGCGAAACTGGAGCGCATGGGAAAAAAATCCGCCGAGAATTTGCTTGCGGCGGTGGAGAAGAGCAAACAGACGACATTGCCGCGTTTCCTCTATGCTCTGGGCATTCGCGAGGTGGGGGAGGTGACCGCGCAGATTCTGGCGAACCATTTCCGCACACTGGAATCCATCATGGCGGCAAACGAGGCAGCATTGCAGAGAGTGACGGACGTCGGACCGACCCTGGCCTATCATATCGCGACTTTTTTTCAGCAGGCCCATAACCGGGACGTCATAAAGCAGCTGCTGCAGGCAGGTGTGTGCTGGGAAGAGACTGCGGCGACTCCCGAAGCCGACCAGCCGCTGGCCAACAAGGTGTTCGTCTTGACCGGCGCCTTGGATTCGATGTCGCGGGAGGAGGCCAAGGCCCGGCTGCAGGCGCTCGGCGCCAAAGTCACCGGCAGCGTGTCCAAGAGGACCGATTACGTGGTTGCCGGCGCCGAACCTGGTTCCAAGCTGGCCAAGGCGAAAGAGTTTGGCGTCAAGATCATCGACGAAGCGCACTTGCTGGCGTTATTGGGAGACGGCTGACACCGCTCGCTTCCACGGCTTGTCGCACCTTGGCCGGGGTGAGCGTTATCCGGCGGTGAACAACTCCCGTAACTTCTCACCAGGGTCTTCGGCTGTCATGAAGGCCTCGCCGACCAGGAAGGCGTGCACACCGTGGCGCCGCATGAGCGCAACATCGGCAGGCGTGAGAATGCCGCTTTCGGTGACGACCAGGCGGTCATCCGGAATGCTCCAGAGGAGGCTCAGCGTGGTTTGCAGCGAGACCTCGAAGTTGCGAAGGTTGCGGTTGTTGATGCCGATCATCGGCACTGTCAGTTTCAGAGCCCGCAATAATTCGGCGGCGTCATGGACCTCCACCAGGACGTCCATGCCCAGCATCGCGGCCAGATGCGCCATTTCTGCGAGCTGAACGTCGTCCAAGGCTGCCACGATCAGGAGAATGCAGTCGGCTCCGATGGCTCGGGCTTCATAGACCTGATAAGGATCGATCAGAAAGTCCTTACGGATGACCGGCAGCCGGCAGGCGCCCCGCGCCTCCTGCAGGTAATCCTCCGAGCCCTGGAAGAAATCCCGGTCGGTCAGAACCGACAGGCAAGCCGCGCCGCCTTCCGCATAGCTTCGGGCTATCTCGGCGGGGTGGAAGTCCGGGCGCATGACGCCCTTGCTCGGAGAGGCTTTCTTGATTTCGGCAATGACGGCAGCCTGACCTTGGGCAATTTTGGCCTGCAAGGCCTGAACGAACCCGCGCGGTG
>Ga0209254_10001015_pt1 | contig 24812 bp, 21 predicted proteins | sample FrelakmetDIP11DI_FD_187148 | JGI IMG/M metagenome (GOLD analysis project Ga0209254, IMG submission 187148) | Freshwater lake sediment microbial communities from the University of Notre Dame, USA, for methane emissions studies - DIP11 DI (SPAdes)... | ecosystem: Environmental > Aquatic >...
CCCCACCCTTAAGGGCGGGGTCAAGGGGCACAATATAAAAGGAAAGTACCTCACCGGGAAGCCCCGCCCTTGAGGGCGTGGAGCTTCACTCTCCTACCCTTACTGACCGTTGCGGCCAGTCTTTTGGCTTCCTCGAACACTTCTTTCAGAGGGATCTTTCTTTCGAGCGCTAACCGCTTGCAGTCTTCATATTCGGGAGAGACATTAATCACTGCTCCTTCCCATCGAGCCAGTTTGAAACGAATCTTCCCATAGTTTGTGTCAAAGGCATGGACCTCCCGATCAGCCCGGGCTCTCCTCTCTTCACGCCACCGGAGGCCGATCGTTGTTGTCTCTCGGAAAAGGAATTCCGTTACAGTTGGCATCTGTTCGAGAGAGCAGATGGCACTAAAAAGGGTCGCAGGTCGATTCTTCTTCATGAAAACAGGGGTGAGAAAAACCTCCTTGACCCCCATCTTTAGCATTTGTTCCATGATGTAGTCGTAGAATTGAGGATTCATATCGTCAATGTTTGTTTCGACCACCATCACCCTCTCTTCACGAGCAGCCGTTTCCGACGTTCCGATCATCAGCCTGAGAACATTCGGATGAGGAAGATCGTCTCGACCTGCACCGTACCCAATCCTTTCCACCTTCATGGGAGGCAGATTTCCGAAGGAGGACCCCAGGGTCGTCAGGATTGCTGCTCCTGTGGGCGTCAGGAGTTCTTTATCCACGCCGGAGGAATAAATAGGTTTTCCTTTCATGAGGGACAAAGAAGCCGGTGCCGGAACGGGTAAGAGACCATGCTCACACCTGACAAATCCTGTTCCTACATTGACCTTCGAAACGTGAATTTGATCGATTTCCATTTGACGCAAACCCCATACGGCTCCGCAGATATCTACAACCGAATCGAGTCCCCCTAATTCATGAAAATGGATTTTCTCCTTCGCGGACCGATGAATCTCTGCCTCTGTCGATGCAATGCTTTCAAAGATCTCCCGGCTTTTCGTTTTCACATCCTTATCCAGATTGCTCCGGTCCACGATTTTCAACATCTCTTTTAAATTCCGGTGAGGACGCTTTTCGTCTTTCCCCTCCACGGTGACACGCGTCGCAGAGATCCCTCCCTTAAGAACCTTTTTGACCTTCACGGTAATTGCAGGAAGATGAAGTTTTTTCAGCTCCTCCCTGAGCCCACGGGGGCTGAGCCCGGCGTCGATCAACGCTCCAAGAATCATGTCTCCGCTCGCTCCGGAAAAACAATCAAAATACGCGATTTTCATTGTGGTTCCTCATGTTCGATGAAAACTCTAATTAACACACGACGTCTCATTGTAACTAATCATAACATATGCATCACACAAGCTTCCCCCATCCAACCTGGATTTTGGTCTTTACATACTCTGTTGACAGGATTATCCTCCGGCGGAGAAAACCCATTCACCGAGTATTCGTAACAATTTGCGGACAGAGGATTTCTAGCTGAGTTTTGAGAAGTCGGCAATGCGTAGGAAAAGCTGACTGATCTGACTGAGAAGTGCAAGGCGGTTGTCCCGTAGCTTCTTGTCTTCAACCATGACCATGACCTTGTCAAAGAAATCATCAATGGGTTTCTTCAACTGGATGAGGACAAGCAAGGCTGCTCTGTAATCCTGGCGATTGAGATGAGATTCGACTTTGTCCTTCAACCCCACAAAAGACTCGTAAAGCCCTTTTTCAGCGGCCTCTTGAAAGAGTGAAGGGTCAACGTGTCCGACTGAAGCCGACCCCTTCAAAATGTTGATCGCTCGTTTCGATCCGATGACGATGGATTCGAAATCCTTCAGTTTCTTGGCCTCCACCAGTGCATCCACGCAACCCTGCACGTCCAAAAGTTCATCGAAAGAAGCTGAAAAGGCGGCCTCAATCACGTCAAAAGGATACCCCTTATCAAGAAGGAAGTATTGAAATCGGATTCTGAAAAAGTCCAGGACTTCTTTCTTCACATCCGCGAAGGGTCGCTCCATCTTTTCTTTTAGCAGTTTCCCGCTTTCTTCAATCAGCTCGGTCAGGGCGAGGGCGTACTTCTTCTCCAGGATGATCCGGATAATGGCCAAGGCATGGCGTCTCAGTCCAAAGGGATCTGCCGTCCCCGTGGGGAGAAGGCCTACTCCGAAACAGCCTACCATCGTATCGAGCCGGTCAGCCATGCTGACAATATCGCCGAGCGGACTCCCGGGCAACCGATCGCCCGCGAAACCTGGAAGGTAATGTTCGTAGAGGGCTTCCGCTACCTCGGGTTTTTCTCCCTGAATTCGTGCGTACTCTCTACCCACAATCCCCTGAAGCTTCGGGAACTCTCCAACCATGCCCGTCACAAGATCAGCCTTGCAGAGGAAGGCGACCCGATCTACAAGAGATCGAAGCTTTGGATCAATGCGCTCAACCATGAAGAGAGCCAGTTGCCTGAATCGCGACATCTTCTCGTAGGACGTCCCCAGCTTTGCCTGGAAGACAACTTTCTTCAGTTCCTCGACTCTCTTTTCCAAAGGAACCTTCAGGTCATCGTGAAAAAAGTATTCCGCATCAGAAAGCCTGGCTTTAAGGACCTTCTCATTCCCTTTGATGACGACGTTTTGATCCTTGGGCATGATGTTGCTGATACAGACAAAATGGGGAAGAAGTTTTCCGTTCTCATTTACCACCGGGAAATATCTCTGATGTTCCTTCATGGAATGGACGAGGACATCCTGGGGAAGAGAAAGAAATTTACGGTCGAAGCTTCCGCGCATGGCGACAGGATATTCAACCAGAAACGCCACTTCATCGAGGAGCTCATTGTCCTTTAGAATTTTTCCCGAGACCTCCGCTGCCTGCCTCACCATCTCTTCTTCAATCTTCTTTTTTCGTTCTGCCGGATCTGCCATGACAAATGCTTCTTGGGTCTTCTGAAGATACGATCTCAAGTTGTTCACTCGGATCGGGCCCGCGTGCATAAAGCGGTGGCCGTATGTCACGTCTCCGCTTCTTACATTTCCTACCTCAAAAGGAATGACCTCTCCTCCGAAAAGAGCCAAGATCCAGTGGATCGGCCGCGCGAACCGAATGGAAACGTCTGCCCACCGCATCGATTTCTGGAAGGGGATCGAAAGGATCCATCCGGGGAGAAGGGTAGGAAGCATCTCGTGAGTCGGCTTCCCTGCTTCTTCCTTCCTGGCGCAGACATACTCTCCTTTCTCCGTCGGAACCAACTGCAAGGAATCCACAGGAATGGATTGACTCTTGGCAAAGCCAATGGCAGCTTTAGTTGGGTTTCCTTTGGCGTCGAAAGCTGCCTGCTTTGAGGGTCCGATCTTTCTCAGTTCCACGCTCTTCTGTCGCTCAGCGAGCGATTCAATGGCAAGAATGAGCCGTCTCGGCGTGCCCAGAGTCTTCATCCCTTGAAAATCAATCCGTTGCGCTTCCAGATCCTTTTTGACAAGCTTCTCCAGATCACTGAGTGCTTGTGGAACAAACCCAGCGGGGATCTCTTCAGCTCCAATCTCAAGAAGAAATTCTTTCATTGAGTCATCACTCCTGTGGACGCGAATGCCGACGTTCCTTCTCGTCGGAAATAAATGCCGACGCTACATTGGGACGATTTCGTAGCGCCCCCATTCATTGGGGGCGAATTAGACGTATCTCCCTATTTCGGGATCAAACCATGCTGCGAACGCATAATCCTCCGCCTTATCTGCGATTCCTCTTCTGACTGGATTGTTAACAATGTATTCGACGACGTGCCTCAAATTCTCATCGGATCTAATCACATGATCAAAGGCAGAGCGCTGCCACACTTTCGTTAACCCCTCTTTGTTTCTCAAAATAGCAGAACTTCTTCCTTTGAAGATATTCAAGAATCTTGATAATGGACAACCGGATTGACCGGGCGACAGAACGACATGGAGATGGTCTGGCATTAGACAGTAACAGAGAATCCGATATCCAAGCTGATCAGCTGATCTTGTAAGTTCATTGAGCACCGTTACAGCATTCGTTGTTGATTTAAAAAAGTTCTGCTTTTTCTCCGTGCAAAGAGTGACATGAACAGGACGATCCGTTGAATAATCATAGCCGGAAAGCCGTACTGAACGATTCTTACTCCACGTTTTGAATGGTTTATCCGAATTCATTCAAATGCAATTGGCATCGGCTCGTCGGCAGTAAATGCCGACGCTACTTGTTTAACAGCGGGAATCCCATTTCTTCCCGTTGTTTGACGTACCCCTCAGCACAGAGCTTGGCGAGCGTCCTGACCCGTAAGATGTATCCCATCCTCTCGGTCACACTGATCGCACCCCTCGCGTCAAGAAGATTAAAGGCATGGGAGGTCTTCAAACAGTAATCATAGGCCGGGAAAACCAGTCCCTTCTCCGCCAGACTTCTCGACTCTTTCTCATACATATCGAAAAGGCGAGAAAGCATCTCCACGTCGGCTTCTTCGAAGTTGTATCGTGAAAACTCCACTTCTCCCCGATGGTGAACGTCACCGTATTTCACACCTTGGGTCCACGTCAGATCATACACGTTGCCGACGTCTTGCAAGTACATGGCGATCCGCTCGATCCCATAAGTGATCTCCACGGGAATAGGATTCAGATCAATCCCGCCTGTCTGCTGGAAATAGGTAAACTGGGTGATTTCCATTCCATCCAGCCATACTTCCCAGCCTAAGCCCCAGGCACCCAGCGTGGGAGATTCCCAGTCGTCTTCGACGAAACGGATGTCGTGATCCAGGGGGTTGATTCCGAAGGACTTCAGACTGTTGAGGTAGATCTCCTGAATATCAAGCGGCGAAGGCTTCATGATGACCTGGTATTGATAATAATGTTGCAGGCGATTTGGATTCTCTCCATAGCGTCCATCTTTGGGCCGTCGTGAAGGCTGGACATAAGCCGCATTCCAAGGCTCAGGACCGAGGACCCTGAGTGAGGTTGCAGGATGAAACGTTCCGGCACCCACCTCCAGGTCATAAGGCTGTTGAATAACGCACCCCTGATCAGCCCAAAACCGTTCCAGCGCAAAGATCAACTCCTGGAAATTCATTCTTCCTCCTTGGGAGATTTCTTCTGATCTGCCGGTTCAAAATCAGATTCACCGCAGAGACGCACCTGCCTGCCCCGCCCGCGGTCGGGACCGGGGCCGGCAGGCAGGAAGAGCGCAGAGGAATCAACCTTTGCGTTCTCTGCGTCTTTGCGGTGAGATTTCAATCTGAACAAGAATGCTCGAATTTAAAATGATTTCTGTCTCGATTTCAACCCGCTGACACACTTAATCCCTTTTATTTCCCAAAAAAGAGGCCCTGATAGGCAGGGTCCTCAGAGCCTTGAGCAACTTGAGTTCCTTTCCCAGTTGATAGGTAATGAATTTGGGAAGAAGCTCTCGGCTTTCTTGAAGAGCCTGGGAGGTAAACCGAAGTCGGTGCATCTTCGGCAACTCCATGTGGGAGACTTTCTCGATCAACCGAGCGGTTCCCAGAGACAAGGGGACCAGATTGTTACGCGTCTGAGAACACGTCTCACACATCAAGGATCCCTGCTCAAGGGAGAAGAAGACGGAGGGGGTGTTTTTCAGGTGTTCCCATTCACGCTTACAGGAGTCACACCTCTTCATGTTGGGCCGGTAGCCAAAAAGAGAAAGCATTCGAATTTCGAACATCCTTAGTCTCTCTTCCCGCAGATCCGTGTTCTCGAGATCAGACAGAAACGAAAGCAACAGTTCGAAGGCTTCGAGGTTCGCCTCCCGTTCTCCCGCCATCTCATTCACCAACTCCAGGAAATACTCCCCGTAGTAGATTCTCTGGAGATGATCTCGGATTTTCGGGAAGGAATTCAGAATATCACAACTGTTCACCCGAACCAGCCCCATGCCCTCTCGCTCAAAGAAGATCAGACGAATATGGGAGAAGAGGCTGAGAGCGTTTTGAAACCGCCTTCGGCTTCTCCGCGCTCCCTTCGCGATCCCCTTGACCTTCCCAAAATCTTTCGTGAGGAAGGTAACGATCCGGTCGGATTCCCCGTAAGGAATCGAATGCGTTACGATGGCATGTGTTATGAAGACGGGCATAGACAGAAGACATTGAAGCTCCCCGCCCTTAAGGGCGGCGCTTCCCGGGAAGGTACTTTCCTGTTATATTGTGCCCCTTCCTGCCTGCCGGTAGGCAGGGGGGTCACCGAGAAGATATCCTTGGTCTGATTTCCTGAGAGGGGAAATCAGACCAAGGCCTCGCTTTTCAGAACAGGCTCATGTCAGCTTGAATCGAATCGTCCTCTCAACGATTCGACTCAAAGGCTTCAATCCTCCGTGATCTCTGTGCACTCTGTGAGAGACACACTGTCATTGGGTTGCGGCTATGCTGCGCTGTGACCTCTGGGCCCTCTTCTAAGGAATCCCCCTCATCCTAAGGTGACGGCATTTCCTGGGCCTTGAGAACTTCTGTTCCAGGAGGGATGGTGAAGCTGAACATAGAGTTTGAGAGGGACATATTCGTCTTGATGTTGGTAAAACGGGTTCGAGTCACATTCCCCAATCCATCGATGACATCGGACTGGACGACAAAGAACGTTTTTTTATCGACGGTCAGAACCAACCTGGCCAGAAATTGGTTAGACTCCTTCGGAATCAACTCCAACACATAGGTTTCCTCTTTCGGAGAAACGGCCTCATTGAAATTGCCCAGATTGAAGTCGCGGCTCAAATTCCCTTCCCCCGCCAGAAAGGCAAGAGGGGTTCTCTCTCTCAGGACTTTCGAGACGTCTGAAACGAACACCTGTTTCTCTTCGGGTTGATAGTACCAGAGGGTCTGTCCGTTGGAGATCAGTTTCTGGTTGGGAACTCGGTAATCCCACCGCATCATTCCCTTCTTCTTGAAGTAAACCTGACCTTCTCCTTTCTGAGGAACCCTCACCACCTTTCCGACATATTCCTGAACGAAGCTGGCCTCCAGATCGGTCGTACTGTCGTATCGTTTCTGGATCTCGCTGAGAACGGTTTCGCCCGTAATGCCAAAGGCGGGGTGATTCGAACCGAGGCCCAACACAGCCATCGCAGAGAAAACAGTTAGAAAAACTTTGATCATCCTACTCCTCCAATTGCGGGTGAGCCCCGCCCCTGCCTGGGAGTTTCACTCGATTTTCTTGATCAGAACCTCTCGGGGTTTAACCCCGTCCGAAGGCCCGACGACACCCTGTTGCTCCATCTTCTCGACGATCCGTGCTGCCCGATTGTAACCGATCCGGAATCGTCTCTGGATGAGGGAGATGGACGCCTGTCCTAAATCAGCCACAAAGGCGACCGCATCGTCGTACTTCTCATCGTATTCTTCGTCCGCTCCCTTTCCCAGCACCTTTTCTCCCTGGTCCTCTGTGGGGACGCAGGATTCGTAGGTGGGTTTTCCTTGTTTTTTCAGGAAATCTACGATTCTCTGAATCTCATGGCCCGAAACATAGGCCCCGTGAATGCGAGTTAACTTTGAACTTCCGGGAGGAAGGAAGAGCATATCTCCCGACCCGAGAAGGTGTTCTGCCCCAATGGTATCAAGGATGGTTCGAGAATCCACTCTGGAGGTGGTTTGAAACGAAATCCGCGCAGGGAAATTGGCCTTGATCAACCCGGTCAGTACGTCCACAGACGGTCGTTGAGTCGCTAACAGAAGATGAATGCCCACTGCCCTTGCCATCTGGGCAAGCCGGGTGATCGCCTCTTCCACCTCTTTAGACGAGATCATCATCAGGTCTGCCAACTCATCGATGACCACGACGATGTAGGGAAGTTTCTCCCAAGCCGGACGTTCTTTCACCTCTTCGGCTTCAAGGACCTCGGGTTTCCGCTTGTGCCCTTTCCCTTTCTCTCTGAGTTCCTTATCCCTTTTCTGATGATAGTGCTCGATGTTTCGGACCCCTTCTTCAGCGAGGACCGTATATCGGCGCTCCATCTCCTCCACAAGCCATCGGAGGACTGTGGCTGCTTTCTTCGGATTGGTCACTACGGGATGACGCAGATGAGGAATGCCATCGTAGTCAGAAAGTTCCAGCATCTTCGGGTCAATCATGAGAAACTGAACTTCGTCGGGCGTGGCCTTAAAGAGAATGCTGCAGATCATCGAATTGATGGAAACGCTCTTGCCAGATCCCGTCGATCCAGCCACGAGAAGATGAGGCATCCTGGCAAGGTTGACGACAAAGGGGTCTCCGGAGATATTCTTTCCCAATCCGAAAGAGAGTTTCGACCGTGAGGACCGAAAGGGGTCGGAATCGATGATCTCCTTCAGGTAGACAGTCTCTCGTATGTGATTGGGAATCTCTATTCCGACAACAGACTTGCCAGGAATAGGAGCAACAATTCGGATTGAAACCGCACTCAGGGCAAGGGCTAGATCATCAGCCAGACCCACAATGCGGCTCACCTTCACTCCGGGTGCCGGTTCAAACTCGTAAACCGTGATCACGGGGCCCGGATGGACCTCGACCACCTTCCCTTCGACCCCGTAATCCAGCAGTTTTTTCTCCAGAATGCGGGAATTCATGATCAGACTGTCCCGGTCAATCTTCTGCCTTTTTTCTGTTTCGGCTTCGAGCAAGGAGACCGGGGGAAGTTGAAAGGCTTCTTTGGGTCTTAGAAAATCGAAGGCCTCCTGTTCGACCATCTCTTCCTTCTTGGCCTCTCCTTTTTTGGGTAACGTGGCGGGCTCCACGACCGTGGGAGGAGAGGGTTCTTCTTCTCCTTCTTTTTCCCGCTTCTGTTTCACCAGCAGCTTGGCTCTCTTTGCCCGTTCTTTTCTTTTGATCTTCAAAGTACTCAGCCAAGCCACCCATCGTGTTACCGCATTCCCTGAGCGCTCGACCAGGGCGATAAAAGAAATTCCTGTTCCTAAGACAAAAGCAAGAATCAAAATGACCAGGAGAACGATAGTTGCCCCTGCACGATTGAAGAAATGGACAAAATTCTTCGCCAAAATCTCGCCGAGAAACCCTCCGGGAAGAAGCTCTTGCTTATGGAAATGAAGAGGTCTTAACCAAAGACCGAAGAGTGCCGAAAGAGCTAACAAAATGACGAACCATCCAATCAATTTGAGGACGGGGTACTTCCACTCCCAGCGGAGAACGAAACTAAAGGCAAAGACGCCAAGGACCAGTGGAATTAGAAAGCATGAAAACCCACATCCCTGAAACAACAAACTCGCCACGTATGAACCCGCGATCCCCATCCAGTTATACGTCCACTTTGTGGCGGTGGAGCTGTAGGCAAAGAAGGATGGATCTGCCGGATGGTAGGACACCAGACACAAGAAGAGGCAGACAGCCAGGGCAACCAACAGGATTCCCAGCACCTCGTATTTCAGTCTTGCTTTGAAGGACTTCTCAGCCACAACCCTCTCTCACGGGCAAGTCGACTGGATGCCCCGCCTTGGTGGCGGGGAGTCAAAGCCGACTCTGTAATCGTGTTTACATCTCCCGGAAGCCCCAGCCGTGTGCCTGTCCCGTCTTAACGGGAGGCGGGGAACTTCAATTTACCGAAGAAATGGATTGAAAATCCTTAGAGATGCTCTCTGCCACCTTTTCCATCAACGCCTTCCAGTCCTGCAAACCCAGTTCTTTTGTCTCAATGGTCGGACCGATACGAATCGCGATCCTCCCAGGGTTCACTGTGAATCTACCCTTGGGCATGATCTCCCGACTTCCCAGAATCGCCATGGGAACAATGGGAACCTTCGATTTGATCGCGAGGGTGAATCCCCCCTTCTTGAAGGATTGAATCGACCCATCCGGGCTTCGTGAACCTTCTGGGAAGATGACTACCGACATACCGTCTCGAATCTTCTGTGCCGCCTCGTTCATCGCTCTCACCGTATCGCGAGTTCCCTTCCGGTCGATCGAGATGTAGCCGGCGGCCGCAATCGTCCAGCCAAAAAAGGGAATGGAAAAAAGCTCTTTCTTGGCCAACCACTTGAAGTCAAACGGGAGATGGCCCTGGAGAGCAAAAATATCATAGCCTCCCTGATGGTTTGACATGAAAATATAAGGGCCTTTCCCCTGAATCTGTTCCAGACCTTCTACCTTCACCTTGACGCCAGTAGCCAGCAGGGCTATTTTTCCCCAGCGTCTTGCAATACGATGGCCCGTTCTCCCGCTCCGATCGAACAGATAAGCGATGATAACAAGAGTCCCCAAAACCAGTGTATCAAGTACAATGCAAGACCAAACGAAAATCGTCCTGATCATAGCGTCATGACCCGTTGCCTGAATGCTCAGAGCTCTTCTCTGAGGGATCGCAAGAACTCAGGATCGTCACGATCTGTTACACTCTCCTCTCGAGCTCCGTCAGGATGGCTCCCACTTCCTTCTTGATCTGACCGTCCATGTCGTAAGGCGACTTCCCCTCGCGATCCGCTTGCAGAACTCTTGGGTTATAACTCATGTGTCCCAGAAGTGGGAAATCCGAAAGGCTTTCCTCGATGACTCGCCTGTCCTCCTCCGAGGCCACCTTGTTCCCCACGATCATCATCTTCTTAATCTGGAGATCTTCTCCCAGCTTCCTGATTTGCCGTGCCGTATTCATAGCCCTCTGGCCTGGTTCGACGACGATGATGAGGGCATCGACATATCCCGTACTCCCTCTTCCCAAATGCTCTAACCCGGCTTCCATATCGATGATCACGACTTCCTCGCGCTGCACTATCAGATGGCGAATCAGATTCTTGAGCAACACATTCTCAGGACAGAAGCATCCTCCACCCCCCTGCGGAATACAACCCAGGAGCAGTACCTTCACGCCTTGATAATTCACTCCCATCTCGTCAGGAAGGTCATCCACCTTGGGGTTTAGCTTAAACATGGGACCATAGCTTCCCTTTTTGGCTCCTGTCCTTTCTTCAATGAGCGAGGTCATGGAGGCGATGGGAGAGAGCTTGGCCAGCACCTCCTTAGGAAGCCCCACGGCTGAGGCAAGGTTCGAGTCTGGATCGGCATCAATGGCAAGAACCTTTCGGCCTTGGTCGGCCAACAGCCGAGCCATCACTCCTGCAAGGGTCGTCTTCCCAACCCCACCTTTTCCTGAAATCGCAACTTTCATCAACATCTATATAGCCAAAAAATGTTTGAATGTCCATCAGTTGATGGACTCATCCCCAACCTGTCTTCCCTATCAAACCTTTCTTGTCCTCGATTCACATTTCCATAAGAACCAGCGCAGCACGTATCCATTCAAGAGAGGCGGGGCACCCGATTTTTCAAAAGAGATCAGGTTTGACAAAAACCTGTTCATCATCAATAATGGAATTTCCGTAAGGAAAACACGATGAAGATGAACAAAAAAGCCTTAGCTCTTCTGAGCGTGGGCCACTTGGTAACCGATCTTAACCAGGGGGCTCTGCCAGCCCTCCTCCCTTACTTCAAAGAATCCCTGAATCTCTCGTACACCATGGCAGGAGTTATTCTTCTCTTCTCAAATCTGACCTCCTCTGTTATCCAACCCGTCTTTGGCTATTTTTCGGATAGACACCCCAAGGGATGGATTCTTCCTTTAGCTCCTTTTGTCGCGTGTCTCGGGATGGCGGTCACGGGTTTTATCTCAGTCTACCCTCTTCTGATCTTGGCAGTCATGGTGAGTGGCTTTGGAATTGCAAGTTTTCACCCCGAGGGCTTCAAGACCGCTCATTTCTTCACCGGAGAAAAGAAGGCTACGGGAATGTCCTTGTTTTCTGTGGGCGGGAACTTTGGGGTGGCTCTCGGGCCCATCTTGGCCCTAACCTTGGTCGCTTCGTTCGGACTGAAGGGAACCCTCGCGATGATCATCCCGGGATTCCTTCTCGGAGCCGTCTTTCTATTTTCCATCCGCTGGTTAACGGATCCTGTTCAGTTGGCTTTCACTCAAACCCCGCAAGAAGAGAAGCCACCGGTGTCAAGGCATGAACTTCTCTCTCTCCTGACTCTCATCGGCATCGTCATCCTGAGATCTTGGACCCAGATGGGTCTGGTCACCTACATTCCCTTTTACTATATCAACTACCTGAAGGGAGATCCTCTCTACGCGGGAAAACTCGTTTCTACGTTCCTCATGGCGGGAGCCTTTGGAACTCTCGTCGGTTCACCGATGGCCGATCTTTGGGGGCATAAGAGATTCGTATCCTGGACCATGCTTTTGACACTGCCCTTTCTCTTTGCTTTTGTCTATGGCGGCGGTTCCGCGGCGTTCGTGATGTTGGCCCTCGCAGGTATGCTCTTCATATCTACGTTCTCGGTCACGATCGTCATGGCTCAAACCATTCTGCGTTACCGTCTGGGGATGGCCTCAGGACTCATGGTTGGATTTGCCGTCGGAACAGGCGGCATTGGGGTAACCTTTCTCGGGATGATTGCTGATCACTGGGGAGTTCCCGTGGCCATGAAAGCGATCCTCATTCTGCCTCTGGTTGGGTTCTTCCTGAGCCTACTCATCCAATATCCTCCCAGAGCAAAACATAATGAAGGTCATTAGAGAAGAGAAGGGAACACCATGAATAGAATCCTCGTGACAGGGGGAGCGGGATTCATCGGGTCTCACCTTTGTGAGCGATTATTAAAGGAGGGGCACCCGGTGATCTGTTTCGACAACTTCGATGCCTTCTACGACCCCAATATCAAGATGAGACATGTGGAGGAAATTCGGAAGAAGTTTCCAGGAAACTTTGAACTTGTGACCGGAGACATTCGAAACGAGGAACACCTGGGTGAGGTGTTCAAGAAGAACAAGGTCAACCTTGTGGTCCACCTTGCGGCCAAGGCGGGAGTCAGACCCTCCATCGCCGAGCCCCTTGTCTATCAGGACGTCAATGTGAGAGGAACCGTCTGCCTCTTCGAAGCCTGCAGGGCAAACAACGTTCCCCAGGTTGTATTCGCTTCTTCCTCTTCAGTCTACGGAGAGAACCAGAGAGTCCCCTTTTCGGAGAAGGACCTCGATATTCAACCCATCTCCCCCTATGGGGCCACCAAAAGGACGGGCGAACTTCTGGGGTACACCTATCACCACCTGTACGACATGGACATGGCGTGTCTTCGTATCTTCACAGCCTACGGACCACGACAGAGACCGGAGATGGCTATCCACAAATTCGCTCGGCTCATCGATCGTGGGGAAACCATTCCCCTTTACGGCGATGGTTCTTCCCGGCGGGACTACACCTTCATCGACGACCTGATCGATGGGATTCTGGCTGTGATTCGAAAATCGAGAGGGTACGAGATCTACAATCTTGGAGAATCCCAGACCACTTCCTTGAAAGAATTGATCGTGTTAATCGAGAACGCCATGGGGATGAGAGCAAAGGTTGATCCTCGCGAGGCTCAACCTGGGGACGTATCAACGACCTACGCGGATATTACCAAGGCCAGAGAAAGATTGGGGTATGCCCCTACGGTAAAGATCGAGGAGGGAATCCGAAGGTTTGTGGAATGGTACAAGGCAAAACAATAAGGTTTGAAGATCGAGATTCAGTCGTCCAGACGCCCTCATGCCTCTTGATGTAACCCCTCGGTTACCGCACAACACAACTTGATTCGACGGAGGTCGACCCCCGTGGACGACTGCGTGACCCCGATACTGAGGAATTACCTCTTGATTGAATTTTCCCTGGACTTCACCGCCTTCCAAATGTTAAGAAGAGGAGGTATCATTTACGCAAAATTGATCAATAGACAAAGAGAGGAGGATTACTGGTATGGCCATTATGGATTTTGGAGGCGTGAAGGAAGAAGTGATCATGAGGAAGGAATTTCCCATGACAAAGGCTCGTAACATCCTCAAGAATGAAACCATCGCTGTTCTTGGATACGGCGTGCAGGGACCTGGGCAGTCGTTGAATATAAAGGACAACGGCTTTAACGTCATCGTCGGCCAGTCAAAGAAATTTAAGAAGGACTGGGTTCGGGCCCTGGATCACGGCTGGAAGCCTGGGAAAAACCTGTTTGACATTGAAGAAGCCACCCAGCGCGGAACGATCGTTGAGATGCTGATCGCTGATGGGGCTCACAAAGCCGTGTGGCCTCTCATCAAGAAAAACCTGAATCCGGGAGATGCGTTGTTTTTCTCTCATGGATTCTCGATTGTCTACGGGGATCAGACAAAGGTGATCCCTCCCAAAGACATCGATGTGATTATGGTGGCTCCCAAAGGATCGGGAACATCGCTTCGCCGCAATTTCCTTTCGGGCGAGGGGATCAATTCCAGCTTCGCCGTCTATCAAGACGCAACCGGTCGGGCAAGGGAGCGCTGCATTGCGTTGGGAATTGCTATCGGATCCGGATACCTTTTCCCCACGACTTTTGAGAAGGAAGTGTACAGCGATCTGACCGGTGAGCGTGGGGTGCTCCTGGGCGCGCTCGCAGGCATTATGGAGGCACAATACGACGTGCTTCGGAAACATGGTCACAGCCCGAGCGAGGCCTTCAACGAGACCGTCGAGGAGTTGACTGAAAGTCTCATTCGACTTGTGGGTGAGAATGGGATGGACTGGATGTACGCCAATTGCTCGGCAACTGCCCAGCGCGGTGCACTCGATTGGAAACCTCATTTCAAGAAAGCCGTCATGCCCGTATTTGATCAACTCTACCGGCGGGTGGTGTCCGGAGCGGAAACCCGGCGTGTGATCGACATGTGTGGCAAGCCTGACTACCAGGAACGCTTGAGCCAGGAATTGTCTGCCATGGGAAACTCTGAAATGTGGCGGGCAGGCAAAACGACCCGTGGGCTCCGTCCAAGAGAAAAGGCAAAGAAGATCTCCAAATCTACGAAAGGTCTCACAGGAAGAAAAACGAGTTGACACCGCCTCCGAACCTGCAGGGGGCGTAGAAAATCTAACCCTGCGATAGGCTGTGTGAACTCACTGTGTATTTTCACACAGCCTATCCCTACGTGGTACGTTCGGTGAAATACTAAACGGGTCTTTGTCTCCTCTTCCCTTTCTCGTTTCTCTCGTAAATGATCTTCAACCCCTCGAGTGTTAAGAATTCGTTCACCTCTTCGATAGTCTCGGATTCGCCCGCGATCAGGGTCGCCAACCCTCCCGTAGCAATGACCTTGGGGTTGCTTCGAACTTCTTTCTTCATTCGTCTAACGATCTCGTCGACCAAACCGACGTACCCGAAGAAAATGCCTGACTGCATGCTGTGGGTGGTGTTCTTCCCAACGACCCTCTTGGGTTTGACAATCTCCACTCTCGGTAATTTCGAGGCTCGTTGAAACAACGCTTCCGCAGAGATCCCGATCCCCGGAGCAATCGCCCCTCCAATGTATTCCCCTTTGGAGGAAACGTAGTCAAACGTGGTCGCTGTTCCGAAATCGACCACAATCAGACTCTTCTTGTATCGCTGGTAGGCAGCCACGGCATTCACGACGCGATCGGCTCCTACCTCGGCAGGATGGTCGTAGAGAATGCGCATGCCGAGGGTGATGTCCGGTCCTACAACGAGAGGATCCACCTGGAAATACTTATCAGCCATTTCCTCGATCATATTCAAAACCGGTGGGACGACGCATGAGATGATGAGTCCTGTGAAATCTTTCATGTTGATCCTGTCAAACAGGAAGAGGTCACGGAAGAGAATTCCCCACTCGTCGGCCGTCCTCTCTCTTTCTGTCACGATCCGCCAGTGATCCACCAGCACATCTCCATCATAGACTCCGAGAACGGTGTTCGTGTTTCCCACGTCAATTACAAGCAGCATGTTCTCCTCCTCTTCTTACCTGCCATGTTTTCTTTTAACACAGTCCTAGCTCTTCGAACTGGGTCCTTTTCTTGACTTTCCACCTTACACCTTACACCTTACACCTTAAGCCCTGCCCCTTACACCCTACACCCTGCGCCCTACGCCTTACGCCTTACCCCTTGCTCTTCACTCCTCGCGTCTCTTTCTTAGTATATTCCACATCCCCTGCCACGATCCTTTTCCTCTGACCCTTGGCCGTTTCGAGGATGAGTGCTCCATCTGAATCCACGTCCACTGCCTTTCCCGTGAGGCTCTCTCCAAAAGAAGTAATCTTCACCTGCTTCCCTTCGATTTGGGCCCAATTCCTCCAAGCCTGCAAGATCGGAAAGCCTCCCTGTGTGTTGAAGACATCGTACCATTTCTCCAAGGTCTGCAAAAGATGCTGAAGAAAAACCTTCCGTGAGACCGCTTTCCCTATCTCTCTCTTCAGGGAAGTGGCGACATCCCTGATCTCTTTGGAGAAGGCTCTCTCGTCCGTGTTGAGATTGACGCCGATCCCCAGAATGACAAAATGAACGCGGTCTGTTTCTGAATGGATCTCGTTCAGGAGTCCAGCCAGCTTTCGACTATTCATCAGAAGATCGTTGGGCCATTTCATCATGGGATGCAACCCGGATGTTTTCTCAATCGCTTCGGCCGTGGCGACAGCTGCCATGAGGGTGATGAGGGGTGCCTGATGAGGGGGTATCTTGGGACGCAAGATCACCGAGAGGTAAAGATTCCGGAAGGGAGGGGAAAACCAGCGCCGCCCCAGTCTTCCTCTCCCCTTTTCTTGAGCTTCGGCAACAACGATCTCCCCTTCCCCGGCGCCTCGAAGGGCGAGTTGATAGGCTTGAGCATTTGTTGAATCGACGGTTCGAAAATAGTGAATCGTCTTTCCTATCCACCTTGTTCTCAAGAAAGGCCTGACCTCCGCGGGCGAGAGAAGATCGGGGGACTGGAGGAGGCGATATCCTAACCGTCGCGAAGCCTCGATGTTGTATCCTGAATTCCTTAGGGTGCCCACCCTTTTCCAGATGGCCGTTCGCGTCACGCCCAGATGGCGGCTCATCTCCTCCCCGGACAGGAACTCCGGAGCATGCTCCCTCAGGAGCTTTAGGATTTGCTCATCCATCGGACCGTCCTGATGAAGTCAAAAACAGGCTTACCGCAGAGCCGCAGAGAACGCAAAGGTTCATCTCTCTGCGCTCTTCCTGCCTGCCGGCAGGCAGGTGCGTCTTTGCGGTGAAATCTCAGTTTGAAGAAAAATGGTTTACCCATGGTGACTCGCGTTGGAAGCTGGAGGTGGGAGGTAGACACTCCAGAGGTGTTTTCCCTATGCGCTATGCGCTCTGCTCTATGCGGTTCGTCAGTGATGCATACGAGAAGATTTCTTAAAGGCTGATCAAAAAGGCCGAGATGCAAGGCGCCCCTGCCTACCGGCAGGCAGGCGAACGTTTCGAGGAATGAGGCGTACATGAACGTACGCTGCAATGACGAGGAACGAGGGGAACGCAGCAGATCGGGGTTTTTCATCAGCCTTTCAGGAGGTGACTTTGTCGTAATGAGAGAACTGCATGGAAAAGGTCCCCCGGCCCTGAGTCAATGATCTCAACTCCGTAGAATAACCGAACATCCGTGTCAGGGGAGAGACGGCCTTGATGAAGGCTGCCTTTCCTTTGGGTGTAATCGCCTCAACCGAGCTCTTTCTCGCTTTCAGATCCCCCACCACCTCACCCATGAACTCCTCGGGAATGATAATATTGACCTCCATCATCGGCTCCAAGAGGATGGGGTTTGCCTTCCGGCATCCCTCCTTCAGAGCACTCACCGCAGCGACCTTCAACGCGAGGGGCGAAGGATGATTGAGATCCTTTAGAGCCTTCAACAAGATGATCTGAAGGTCTGTCAACGGATAACCCATGATCACCCCAACGGTGGAGGCCTCTCGTATCCCCTCTTCAACGGAGGCAATCTCCTCCTTTGTCAAAGTTCCATCTGGGATCTCTGAGCGAAACGCAATCCCCTTTCCACGAGGGTTGGGACCGATGCGGAGAAACACTTCGCCGAAGTGCCTCACCTCCTCAATCTCCCGATCAAACTTGCCCGAGGCCTCCGCTTCCTTTTCCACAGTCTCGCGATAGACCACTTGGGGCCTCCCCACATTCACTTGAAGATGGTATTCCGTGAGGAGTCGGTTGACTAAAACGTTGAGATGCAATTCGCCCATGCCAGAGATGATGGTCTGCCCGGTCTCCTCATCTGACTTGACGAGAAACGTCGGGTCTTCCTCGGTCAGTTTCTCCAGGGAATCGATCAGCTTCTCCTGATCCCGATTCGTAAGAGGCTCCACAGCGACCGACATCACGGGTTTGTAGAAGCCAATGGGCTCCAAGAGGATGGGATGAGAGCGATCACAAAGGGTATCGCCTGTCGTCGTTTCCTTCACCCCCATGATGGCCACGATTTCTCCTGCCTTCGCCTCTTCTACCCGGGTTCGTTGGTTGGCATGCATCTGAAAAATGCGGGAAATCTTTTCCGATCGTTTCAGGCGTGGATTGTAGACATCCATGCCTACCTTCAGCACGCCCGAGTAGACTCGGATGTAGACCAACTTCCTTCCTTGGTCCATCATCACCTTGAAAGCCAGGGAGGTGAGGGGTTGGTCATCGCCTACCTTTCGCGTCTCCGTCTCCCCGGTCACAGGATGGGTTCCTGCCACGGGGGGAACATCGAGGGGAGAAGGAAGGTAGTCCACGATGGCATCAATGAGAAGCTGTATGCCTTGATTTCTCAGAGCCGCTCCGCAGAGAACAGGGACCGCCTTCATGGAGATCGTTGCGTTCCGGACGGCCTCTCTTATCTCCGTTTCTGCGATGGCTTCCTCGTTCACATACTTCTCCATGATCCGAGCGTCCAGCTCTGCTAACGCTTCAATTAACTTTGACCGATAAAGCAACGCCTCTTCTTGATAGTCCTTCGGGATGGAAACCTCTTTGAAGTCCATTCCCAAGCTGTGCTCGTCCCAAGCGGTGGCCCTCAACCGGATGAGATCGATGACTCCGATAAAGCGATCCTCCGCTCCTATCGGGATCTGGAGAAGAAGAGGATGGGCACCCAGTCGATCGACCATCATCTTCACAGTCCCATGATAGTTGGCCCCGACTCGGTCCATCTTGTTGACGAAGGCCAGCTTGGGAACACTATACTTGTCGGCTTGGTGCCAGACCGTCTCCGATTGAGGTTCTACTCCACCCACCGCGCAGAAAATGGCGATGACGCCGTCGAGCACGCGCAATGAGCGCTCGACCTCCATGGTGAAGTCGACATGACCTGGCGTATCGATGATATGAATCGTGTTCCCCTTCCATTCCACGGTCGTCACTGCTGAGGTGATGGTGATTCCCCGTTCCTGCTCCTGAGGCATCCAGTCCATCACTGCCGTCCCATCGTGAACTTCGCCCATGCGGTGGATCTTCTTTGTGTAAAAGAGGACCCTCTCGGTGACCGTCGTCTTTCCGGCATCGATGTGAGCCATGAACCCGATATTTCTTGTTCGGATCAGTCTCTTTTCGCCAGCCATTCTCTGAACCATGGGGTGCCCCGGAGAAGTCCAGTTCTGTCGGTCCTCCAGCGCATATTTACGGCATATTTAAAGGGAATTTGACTAAAAGTCAAATTGCTCTTGACAAGGCTCAGAGGATATGTTCTACTTTGCGCGACAGGTTAAGCCTATGAAGAATTTGAGCAATTTCTTCTTTTACTTTTATTTTTACTTTGGCAGCGGTCACCCCTGACTGGTGTCCCCGATAGGGACGTTGAGCCATGGGTGACCTAAGGCCCCATGGCATTTTTATTTTGGGCCATAGGGGCGGACTCTATGGCCTTTCGTTTTTCTGAAGACACAACACAAAAGATCGCGAAAAGAGGAAGAAGATGACCATCTCAAAAAAGGTGAGAACGGCAATGGAAGACTCCTCCTGGGTGAGGAGAATGTTCGAGGAGGGGGAAGAACTGAAACGTCAGCACGGCGAGGGAAACGTCTTTGACTTTTCCCTTGGGAATCCCGAGATGGAGCCTCCCTCTTCCTTGAAAAGAGAATTGAAGGCCCTTGCCGATCATCCCATCACCGGCATGCACCGATACATGCCAAATAGCGGGTATAGCCAAACGAGGAGTGCCATTGCCACATTTTTGAAAGAAGAAACAGGACTTCCTTTCGAAGAGAAACATCTCGTGATGACGGTGGGGGCTGCAGGCGGACTGAACGTAGCGCTAAAAGCCCTCCTCGATGAAGGAGAGGAAGTAATCGTTCCGTCCCCGTATTTCGCAGAATTCAAATTCTATATTGATAATGCAGGGGGCCGAATGCGATTGGTTGAGACCCACGCCGATTTTTCTCTGAATCTGAACGCCCTTGAGAAAGCCATCGGCAAGAAAACAAAAGTTGTTCTGATCAACACGCCTAACAACCCCACCGGAGTGGTTTACGGCGGCGATGCATTCGAGCGCCTCGGAACACTGCTCAAGGAGAAAAGCCAGGAGATTGGGAAAACCATTCATCTGATAACGGATGAAGCGTACCGGCGGATCATTTACGACCAGATCAAACTCCCGATCGCCTTCCACTATTATCCCCACACGCTCCGGGTGACTTCCCATTCCAAAGACCTCGCTCTCCCTGGAGAGAGAATCGGTTACGTTGCTGTCAGCCCACAGTGCGAGGACCTGGACGAGCTGATGTCTGCCCTTGTCTTTGCCAACCGGACTCTCGGCTTCGTCAATGCGCCGGCCCTCATGCAGAGATTAGTCGCTTCTCTCCAAAGAAACTCCGTGGACATCCGGGAGTATGAGGACAAACGAGATCTGCTTTACGACTCCCTTGTTTCCTTCGGTTACGAAGTCGTCAAGCCCAAGGGGGCCTTTTACATCTTCCCGAAGGCTCCGATCGAAGACGACCTCGCTTTCGTTAAGGACCTCCAGTCCAGGCGGATTCTCACCGTTCCCGGAAGAGGTTTCGGAAAACCTGGCTACTTCCGAATTGCCTACTGTGTTGAGAAAAAGGTGATTGAAGGAGCACTGCCGGGATTCAGAGAGATCGCCCTGAAGTATGGCCTGAAACAGTCGTAAAAGAAAACTCCTCCTCGAGGGTTAGACATCGTGGCCTTCTATTGCCGGGGAGATGAAGCCACGCCCTAAGGGGGTGTGGCTTCCCGGTAAGGTACTCTTCTCCTGTATTGTGTCCCTGCCTGCTAAGGCGGGACGGGGCACTTGCCGGTCACGTTCTGGGGTACCCATGAAAATCATCGCCATCATTCCCGCTCGTTATGGATCAACCCGCTTTGAAGGAAAACCCCTCGTCGATATCCTTGGCAAGTCGATGATTCAACGGGTTTACGAAGGGGTGTCCCAATCCAGATTGATTGAGGAAGTACTCGTCGCCACCGATGATCAACGGATCTTCAAAGAGGTTCATCGTTTTGGAGGTAAAGCCGTGATGACCTCTTCTTCCCATCGCACCGGCACTGACCGTATTGCTGAAGTGGCCAGAAAGAAGAAGGTCGAAATCATTGTGAACGTCCAGGGAGACGAACCCCTCATTCAGGGTGAGATCGTCGACAAGGCCATACGGCCCATGGTGCGGGACGAAACGTTACCTATGTCTACTCTGGCCACTCCACTTGAAGATATGGAAGAGTGGTTGAACCCGAACGTTGTTAAGCTCACCGTCGACCAAGACGGGTTTGCGCTCTACTTTTCCCGCTCTCCCATCCCCTTCCCACAGGGATTCAATCTTGCGGCAGCTTTTCATCGGTCCTCTGAGATGGCAAAGACTCCACCCCAGAGGGCGTTTCGACACATTGGACTTTACGTTTACCGTAGGAATTTCCTTCTGCGCTACGCAAGAATGAAGCCTACCCCCTTGGAAGAAATTGAAAAACTTGAACAACTTAGGGTACTTGAGAATGGGTACCGAATCAAGGTTTCCGTCCTTGACTACAAACCATTCCATGTGGATACGCCTCAGGATCTTCCCAGGATACTGAGCTTTCTGTCCAAATCCTCCTGATCCCCTTTTTTGGCTTTCGCGCCCCTCAAATTGGTTTGATTTTTCGCTCTTTTTGCCGTATAATTAAAGTGTTTATTTTTGAGGAAAAATGGACTTTCAAACTCGGCTTTCTCGTATTTCCATTTTAATCCTCTTCTTTGCCCTTCTCTCCTTTGCCTGCTCTACACCGTCCTGGTTCCCATTTTTTAAGAAGGGGCCGCCTCATCAGGCAAAGATCAAAGAGTTGCTGGATAAAGAGGTTGTGATCATCGACCGCGAGGAATACGTCAAGGTCACGAATCCGAAGGCCCGTGAAGCAATCGGCGAACCTAAATATCTCTACATCCCTGTGAATGAATATCTCTCCAAGAAGGGGGCCTACTCCACCCCCACCGTTTCTGGAGACCTGCCGCAACAGGAAGGTTCCCCAACAGGGAAACCTTCGGTATCCACCACGGAAATGGAAATTGCCTCGGTCTCTGTTTCAAAGCCATTGCCACAGCTGAAGAAGAAAGTCGTCGTGGCCTATTTTGAAGATCGAACGGCAAATGCCGATGATCGATGGGGAGACTGGGTGGCTGAGAAATTGGTCAAGGACTTGGAGAGGAGGTCCTTGGGCGTCCTCTTTGCTGATTACTCCGTGGTACGAGAGTTCATCGAAAAGAGAGGAACCGGCCAAAACGATCTCGAAGTACCGGGGGTTCTCAGTCTACTGAATGAGGTCTTTGGTATTCATGCCGTTGTTGTCGGAACTCTCTCCGGTCCCTATGTCTTCGCCACTCGGACAGTCACCGACCAGGAGGGAACTGCCACGGCAATCATCCGACTCGAGGTGAAGGTGATAGAGACCCTCACGGGGAGAGTGGTTAAAACGTTTTCGTCGCACAATCCCACTCTCGCGACCAAAGAGAAGGGCTCCTTCTCAGATGAAAAAGCAAAGCTCAAGGCCATTGATATGACGATTTCTGACCTCAGCCGGTCTCTATCGTGGGAGTTAGACACCTTGGATTGGTCCTGCCGAGTCGTCAAGGTGGAGGGGGAAGACTATTATTTGAATGCCGGAAAAGTGACCGGTCTCAAGCTGGGAGATCGATTGGAAGTGTTTCGTCCCGGAGAACCTGGAACTGGGAGTTCCTCCAAGGGCCAGATCCAGATTTCAGGTTTCCTGGGAATGGATGCCTCTGTGGGCAAAATCGTGGACGGCAAGAAACCAGAAGTCAACGATGTCCTGAGACTGGGTAGTCGAAGAGGGACGTGAGACCAGCTCTGACACGTCCCTTCCCTGCAAGGGTGCCAAGGGTCTGTGACCCGTCTTTAGGAAGCGACAGGACGCCCAACAAACGAGGTAACTCAAAGGAAGGGGGTTTCTCTTATGTTCCGAATTGGTGATAAGGCGGTTTATCCAGGTCATGGCGTAGGTGTGATTGAATCTATCGAGAACAAACAGATTTCAGGGAGAGAATTGATGTTCTACATGCTCCGCATCGTGGACAGCGGAATGACGATCATGATCCCCAGGGACAACGCAGAGGCCGTTGGCCTGAGAGGCGTGATTCGAAAGCTGGAGATTCCGAAGGTCATTCGGATCTTGAAGAATCGGGATGTCGAGGTCGACACTCAGACGTGGAACCGGCGATATCGGGAATACATGGAAAAGATCAACACCGGATCGATCTATGAAATTGCAGAGGTCATCCGAGATCTCCATCTTCTGCGAAACGAGAAAGAACTCTCTTTTGGGGAACGAAAGATCCTGGACACGGCGAAGACCTTCTTGGTGAAAGAACTGGCCATTGCTCAGAACGTAAAGGAAACCGAGATCTTGAAAGAAATGCGTCATATTTTTGGCAAAGAAGCTTAGAACGACATGTGGCCCAGCCACTTGAACACTCTCCTCGTTTTTTCAACACAGAACCAGCCATCCTGAGAGGGGAGGGGGTCACCCTCTCCCCTCGGGAAGGGCCTCTGCAAAAATGGATCGAAAGGAGGTGAACCACATTGGGTTCATGGGTTCTTCGTTTGCTCTTGTTCATCCTCTGTGGCCTGAGTGGATATACCCTCGCCACCGGATGGAGCCTGTCTTCCCAAGCGCACTTCTGGGGACTCCTCGGAGGACTCGTCGTGGCCCTACTGACGATTCTCATGGAGGACAGGCTCAGGCGGGTTCCACTCAGAACTCTATTGGGGTGTCTCATCGGATTATTTCTCGGAATAGTCTTCGCCAATCTTATCTCAAACGTCCTCTTTCCCACATCCCTGAACCATGACAACATCGCACTGCCCATCTCTGCGGGGCTCTATGGAATTTGTGGCTACGTCGGCCTTCGCATCGGCCAGAAGAAGGGGGAGGAAATCCATCTTTCCGGATGGAAGGGTTCCTCCAAGAACCTCCCGAGAGGAGAAAATGCCAAGATTCTTGACACCAGCGTGATCATCGACGGTCGTATTTCTGACATCGTGGAAACCGGTTTTGTAGAAGGCCCTCTCCTCATTCCTCAGTTTGTGCTGAGCGAGCTTCAACATATTGCCGATTCTTCTGATTCGATCAAACGGACTCGGGGGAAAAGGGGCCTGGAAGTCCTGCGTCACATCCAGAAACAAGTCGATGTGGACGTCAGGATCGTCGATACCGACTACCCGTCCATCAAAGAGGTCGACGCCAAGCTCATCGAATTGGCCAAGGAAATCCACGGCAAAATCGTCACTAATGATTCCAATTTGAATAAGGTTGCTGAGCTTCAGGGTATCGATGTTTTGAACATCAATGAGCTCACGAATTCCCTCAAACCTGTAGTTCTTCCTGGAGAGGACATGAACGTCAAGATCCTCAAAGAAGGGAAAGAAGTCGGGCAGGGAGTGGCTTATCTCGATGATGGAACGATGATCGTGGTGGATAATGGCCGAAGAAACATCGGCAGAACGGTGGACGTCACGGTCACCAGTGTTCTTCAAACCCCCGCCGGTCGCATGATTTTTGCCCGGCTTAAAGAGGATAATGGCAGGGAGGCCAAGGGAAAGGACTCCGATTCACTGGGCAGCGA
>Ga0209254_10001016_pt1 | contig 24773 bp, 24 predicted proteins | sample FrelakmetDIP11DI_FD_187148 | JGI IMG/M metagenome (GOLD analysis project Ga0209254, IMG submission 187148) | Freshwater lake sediment microbial communities from the University of Notre Dame, USA, for methane emissions studies - DIP11 DI (SPAdes)... | ecosystem: Environmental > Aquatic >...
TAGGAGGCGGGATCACTGACGTGCCAAAGCGTTGCCAGGGCGCTGCGCGCTCCGGCCCTGATCGCAATGCCCGCCAATCCCAGCGCCGCCCGATCGTCCCCGGCTGCCGTCTCGCACGCGCTCAGGGTCAGAAGATCCAGGGGCTCTTCCCGGAACCGGAAGAGGCCCACATAGTCGCCAAGACGATCCATGGTCAATCGCGCGTCAAAGGTAAGGAGAAAGCTGTCTTCCACATCGTTTCCGAAATGACCGTGAGAGGCAATGTGGACGATGCTGTAGGGCTCTCTCCTCAATTCCTCTTCCACGCGGGCTGCAACAAAATCCTGGTTCAGGAGAGAACGGCCTCCGAGAAGCTGGTTGATCGCCTTGAGTTCGCCCGACACATAAGGGAGGCCGGGGAAATCCTGGACAGACTCGGTGAGACCGAGGGTCAGCACACTTACCTGGTCTCTTCTCAGCGGCTTTGGGTCGGTCAGATTGAGACCAGGGGTGATGGCGGTGGCGACCTGCTGGGCCAGGAATTCCTGCCCGTTATGAAGAGCAGCCATGGGGATCGTTCGAAGCGGGCCATCGGGAACAAAGACCAACGTATCTATTTTGTAGGCAGCGAGATCCTTCTCAAAGGGCCGGATCAGCCAGTCATAGAGCTTTTGTGCGTGAGGCAGGAACTCTTCCGTGGTCCGTTTTTCGACTTTGTTACGAAACTCCCGAACCTCTTGGGTCAGCCTCTCCATAGAGACCTTTACGGTGTATCTCCTGAGGGAGTCAGGGAAACGGACCAGGAGTTCCAGTCGGTCTTTAAGGAGAATCGGGTACACGATCAGCGCCGTCTCAGAAAGAAGGTCCAGCTTTCTTTCCACATAACGGGCTGCATCCACACAGTCATCTTTGAAGTAGTCCCGCAACTCAAAGACCTTGACGAGTTCAATGGCCTCTCTTGCTTCCGTGAGGTAGATCTGAGGGTTTTCCGTGGATGAGGCATGTTCCAGGAGGAGGTCCACATATTGTGAACAGAGGGAGCCGGCCGTTCTTCGGAAAGAGGAGTTGGAATCGGCATGGCAATCGGTCATCTCTTTTTGAATGGTCTGGAGATTGGCGATCGCATGGCGATAGGCTGCAATGGATTCCTCGGGTTTTCCCATGCTCCTCAGGATTCGGCCGCTCTGCCACTGCCAGCGGTAGAGAGATTCCGGCGCATGAGAGCGCTGGGCGTAAAAAATCGCTACTCTGGTGAGCTTCAGAGTTTCCTCAAGCCGGGCTTCGCTTTCATAGAGGCTGCCGAGATACCCATAAGCATAAGAGAGTGTCCGCAAATCACCGATCGCTTGGCTGACTCGAACGGCCTCGGTGAACGCCTCTGAAGCCAGAACCACCAAGGCAGTTTCCTGGCCTGGAATGTGGGTCTGCAGGTCGTTAGCCAGGAGGCCCGCATTGATAAGAGCGTGGGCCTTGTAGTAAGAATCCTCCAGTCCCCTGAGAAGAAGGAGGGCTTTGTCGATCCGGGATTTTGCTTCCCCGTAATGCCCCATGCTGAAGCACACGGTAGCGCTGTTGACCAGAGCCAGCGCAGCCGTGCCTCCTCTTTCTCGAACGATGGAGGCGCTTTCTTGGTAAGCCTGAAGCGCTTCCTCATACCTTTTTTGAGCAGCCAGAAGGTTTCCCAGGTTATTGAGGATCCTTGCGCTGAGGTCTGGATCGCCAAGGGGTCTCGCCATCCTGAGGCCTTCCTGAAGATAAAGATAGGCTCTCTCATTTTCCCCCAAACTGATAAGGATATTTCCCAGAAGGCCCAGGGCTTCAGCGGTTTGTCTTTCGTCTTTGCTCTGCTTGGCAAGGAGGAGAGCCTTTTCTATGGCCTTTAGGGCATCCTGGTGCTGTCCCAAACCCTGATAGGCTTGGGAGAGTCTTGTGAGCGCCTCACCGTATTTTCCTTTGTTTCCACTCTGCTCGAATAGCCGGGCCGCTTCTGACCAGCTTGAGATGGCACTTGTAAAAGCGCCGTTCTTGAAAGAAACCGTCCCTTGTTCCATGAGGCTTTCGGCAGAAAGGGACGGCGCGTCCACGGGGCCGGGACCTCTTCCATCTGCCTGGGTTTGGGAGGTGGAGCACGCCGCCGGCCCTCCAAAGCAGAGGCTCAACAAGAAAGGGAGATGAAAAAATCTTAATCTCATTCAAAATCCTGTGACAGCGATCTGAAAGTGGATTCCATCATCCTGCAGATTATGATCAGGCGGATTGACGTCGACCAAGGCGTATCCCCAGTAGAACTCAAAGTCCAGCTTGAGCTCTGCCGGGGATTTCATGAGCGGAACCCCCCAGCGGAGACCCAGGCCAACGCTGTAAATGCTTCTTGGATAAAACGTGGGGAGGTCCTTGTTTTTTGCGTAGCCGTAATCTGAAAAAGGAACGAGCTGGAGATACTCTGCCCAGGCTGCGTTCTGAACAATGGGGATCCGCAGCTCCAGAGAGGCAATCAGGGCCTGATCTCTGACCAGCAAGTTCTCGCGGTATCCCCGAACCGTGTACCTGCCGCCGACCGCGATCTGTTCAAGAGGCAAAAGGGGTTGATTGGAGATCTGGACGTCTGTTCTGAACAGGAGTTGCGTGTCCCAGGTTTTCAGAACCCTGGCCCACTGAAACTGACCGAGCCAGGAGAGGAACCGGCCATCGGGTGTTAGGGAAGAGCCATGAACGGTGGCGTCCAGCGCATCGATTCCAAAACTGAATCTGGAGCGGGCAGCAAGCACTTCGTGCTGTGTCCTGTATATCCATTCCTGGGAGAACCGCAGAGCGGTCACGGCAGACTCACCGTTTTCCACGCCCGGATAGAAGGAAAAAGGTTCTCCAAGGAGAAAGGTTTTGTCCTCAAGATAATTTCCTGTGAGAGCGACGGCAAATTCTTGGTTCAAGGTTCGATAGAGCGGTTGTCTCAGGGTGATTTCGTAGATGTTGCACCGGCTCTCCGTATCGAGGGGGTCGAAGACCTCATCAATCACATTGAAGTCGTTTTTCCTGTACCTCAGAAAGAGCGTCGTGTCGTGGACCGTGACAGGGAGACTGTACCACACATCAATCAGAGGATTCATCCCCTTGGATCGGCCATAGGTGAGATTCAGGATATCTCCATGGCCGGTCAGATTCTGGTGCGCCAGGGTGAGGACTCCCTGCTCGGCGCCCACCGACGGGGACTGGTAATTGTTGAATGCGAGCCAGGCATATAAGGGGGTTTTCTCCTCCACATTGACTTTCAGGACGCTTTCCCCAGGCCGGGTCCCAGGTCTCATGTCGGCGTGAATACCGCTGATCCGTGGATCCTGCTGGAGAAATTGCAGCCGTTGCTGGAGAGGGTTCAGGTTGACCGGTGGGCCGGCGCCAATGGCCAACCGATCTTTAATATAGGAATCTCTGAACCACTTGTTTCCCTCGATCTCTATGGAGCTCAGTTTCCCTTCAACGATTTGAATGGTTACGATGCCGTCCACCACGGTCTGATCGGGAATGAAGGCGCCTGAGTTGATGAAACCATGATTGATGTAATAGAGCGTCAAAGCCCTGCGAAGAGCTTCCAGGTCTTCGCTGATCAGGGGCCGGTTCTCGTAAGGAGCGGTCACCTGGGAGAGCTCCTCTGGCGAGAAAACCGTGTTTCCTGTCACAACGATTTTCCTGACAAATACACCCTTGAGCAGAAGTTCGTCGGCTGCGGCCGGCGGGACAGACGGTGGAACAAGAGGCAGGGTCTCAAGGGAAGGGGTCAGAAGTTGCTCTCCAAGAAGATCCGGTCGCCTGTCTCCGGAGCGACCCGTGGGGTCAATGCGCGGGATCACCCGCTGAGCAAAGACGGGAGCGCTTGTCAGCAGAATCGTGAGAATGGAAGTAAAGATCCATGCTTTAACACGTAAAGATCTGATCATTTCTCCCCGGCGGTCATGTGCCTCTCTCAAGGGGAGAGGCATGTGAAGGCTCTCCCCTTGGGTAAAGGGGAGGTGGAGGGGATTTCACGGCATTGGGCTCGGCAACAGGCGGCCCGGCTCGATGGGCAGGCCATCCCTTCCGCTGACAATGAAACTGCTGTACTTCCCTCCCCGAATCCTCGCCATGCAGGGTTCCCGGAGAAGCTCGAAGGCGCTGATGAAATCTTCCCCAAGGGGCACAAGAGTGCCGCTGATTTCCGTAAGGGGAGCACGGATGTCCACGTTTCCGTCAATGCCCAGAGCGGAAGAAGCATCCACGAGGCTGTAAGGGTCAGACAGATACACGCCGGCCACGATCCGGATGTTGCCTCCCCGGCCCTCGAAAGCGTTCGCTATGATTTTACTGTGGTCAAGAATCACAAACTGCGGGTCGATCGAAATATTGCCTCCCACTGTGCTGGCCCCGCCGCCAACACTCGCCGTGATTTCGCTTTCTTTCAGGTAAACCATGTAGGGTGCTGTGATCTCGATATTTCCGCCGTCTGCGTTTTTCGAAGAGGTGCTGACTTTGCTGTTCCTGCTGATAAAACTCCCGGTCGCGGCAATGTCAATGTTCCCTGCATCGCCTGTTCCTTTGCTGCTTGCGGAGATCTGGGCTCCATCGGTGAGGCGGATGTCGGCTGCTCTGAGTTTGATGTCTCCTCCCTTTCCATCGCCTGAGGAGACCGAGTAGACTCCGCTGAATGCGCCTGTGAGTGAGATGTCCTTGTCCGCTTGAACCGTCACAGACCCGCCGTCTCCTGCGCTGTCAAAGGCGCTGCTTGATATCCTGGAGCCGTCATTCACACTCAAGGTCCCGACCTTCATCTGGATGTTGCCGCCCTGTCCGCTCCCGATGGTGTCCGCGTAAAGGGCTGCTTGATTTTGCAGGGTGAGGGTTGATGAAGAGACCGCGATATCTCCTCCTCTGCCCGCGCCTGCAGTACTTGTGGAGATGTCACTAAAAAGGCCTGAGAGGGTAACCGCATCCGCGGCGCTTACATGGATATTTCCTCCATTACCTGAGCCGCCGACAGAACCGCTTGAGATCGTCGCTCCTCCTGATAGGGTCAATCGTTGAACCGTTAAGTCAATTTTTCCCGCCTGTCCGTCTCCAATCGTATCGGCGCCGATAGATGCCCCGTTGCTGAGGGCCACGTTCGGCGCTGACAAGAGAATGCTGCCCGCATCTCCTGCCGCTGCCGCATAAGTGAATATGCCGCTCGGATTACCCTGAGCGTCCTTGTCCGCAATCATCACAGAGTCGCTTGCCCTAACAGAGATGTCGCCCCCATTTCCGGTAGTGCCGAAAGCGTTGTTCAATATCCTTCCCCCTCCGGTGAGATTGAGTATCCCTATTGTGATATCTATATCACCAGCCTGTCCGGTTCCTCCCAGCAGAGGCATAGAGCCAGCCGTCAACACGGTATCAGCGCCTATTACCCCACCATCGCCGATGTCGAGAACGGGAGTGATGATTTCGATTCGACCGGCATTACCAGCATCTATGGTGCGGCTCAACAAAGAACTTTGCAACCCGTTCGGCCCTTTGCCGCTAATGGAGAGACTCTCTGTGGCGGTGATTGAGAGGTCCCCACCATCACCTGTTCCGCCAGAGGCGCTGCTCGAAATCGATCCACCACTCAAGAGACTCAGTTTCCCGGCGACGATGGAAATATCGCCGCCCCTTCCATCGCCGAAAGTGTCTCCATAGACCGCAGCTTCATCCTTGATGATCAGGACAGGAGCTGAAATATGAATAGAACCTGCGTCTCCAGAAGCCCAGCTCGCACTGGAAATAGAGCTGTAGAGGCTGCTCAAGAGCACGGAATCCGTCGCCTCGATTGTCAACCGGCCTCCGTGGCTGGATCCCCGGTTATCCGAAGAGATGGAGCTTTCTCCTGAGATTTCAAGATTTGCTGTCGCGATGTTGATGTCTCCGCCTATACCCGTGCTCCCCCACCATGGTAGCGCTCCTATGAATGATCCGTTCAAGAGCGTGAGCTTTGGAGCATCTATTTCGATGTTCCCCCCGGTACCGGCCCCAAAAACCGCAGCGGTCATCCAGCTTTGATTATCGAGAGTCACTTCTTCCGCAGCTATTCTAATGGCTGGATTTGATCCTGGAGAGTCGCCATAGTTGTCAGCAGATAACAAGGACTTGTTATCAAGAACTAGACGACCAGCGCGGATCAAAACGGTCCCTCCAGGGTATCCGCTGACGTCGATCACTGACTCTTGATCGATGCTGATCGTTCCCTTCCTTTCCATATTTTGGATCAGAAGAGCCGGGGCCTGACCTGCGAGGCCAGGGATCACCTCGCCGGGTGATGCTGCGCTTGCGAGATTAATACGGCCGCTGGGAGCGATGAGGTAGGAGTTGATGATATCCAGGTCGCCTCCCACGACGGACAAGGTTTCTCCAGCAGGCACCTCCAGGAAGCTTTGCCAGACACCGATGCCTTGAGGATTCGGACTCAAGAACCCGAAGGCCGCAGGCGATGCTGTAGAGAGAACCTGATCTGCCGGCCCTGGGGCCGAGTAAAATATCGAGCCGTCCTCAAAGCGGAGATAGTCTGCTGTGCTTACGTGAAAGGAACCTTTAACGTCCAGGGAAGCATTCGGGCCGAAAACCACTCCCCAGGGATTTAGAAAATACAGATTTGCTCCCTGGATGGTGGAGCGAAGGGTGCCGTCAATCCACGAGGAGGTTCCGCCCGTTACACGGCTCACGACATTCCGAATATCGCCAGGGCCTGTAAAGGTAGCGCTTTGATTTGTAAGGACGTTGAATTTCTCAAAGCTGTGGAAAAGATTTTGACCGGCCCGCTTGCCCAGCGAGTCCGTGATCTGATAGGTGGTCGTCCCCACGCCAGGAACTGTTCCGGGGCCCACTGGACCTTTAGGCCCGCCGAGGCTGCCGTCTGTGACGACTTCAGCAAACGTGAAGCCATTAAGTGTCAGGCTGGCGAGCAAAAGGAAGATAAATAAGAGGAATGCAAGAAAGGGGGCTTTCCGACGGGTAGCCATATCGTTCCTCCTCTCCTCTGAAGAGGGAACAGGGAACAGGCTGGGTCTGGTCCGATGAAAGGGTTGGAAAATTACAGTTTGCAGTGATCCTAATTAACACCCTATCAGAACCGTGAAGTATTTCTATAGCTTTTCCCATAGGTTATTGTCAAGATTTTTGACCTTCTTCGAAAGAGAGATTAATTGTTTTTCCCTCAACAAAAGCTTGTCCAAAGAATCCGGTTTTTGCTTTTGAGTTGCTGCACCTTGCGGCTAAGTCATCGTTCCCCAGATTGTCAAAATCCACGACGTTTTTTGTCATCCCACGAGAAGAACTTGAAATTATTTTCTGTGCCTGAGATTCAAGAATCGAAGTAACCTGTTGATACTCATGTCTAATTTTTTGTGGGACCGATTCTTGGAATGGATCTTGCTTGGACAGGGGCATGATTTCGCTTTTTCACGCATCCAGCGTCAAACAACCAGTGGAGGTCACACCATGAAGGTTATTCTCAGGATCTATGAGCACGTTGAAACGCTTGAAAGGGAGTTTTCGAACGCCGAGGAGGTGCGGCGCATGACCCGAGAACTTGCCGAAGCAAACCCCAATCTCTTTATCGAGCCTTGCCTCGAAGTGGAAGCAGGTCGCGTCATCGCTCTGTCCGAGGTCTGAAAAATTCCGCACCGGGTCCGGGGAAAAGGAAGGATAGGGGACACCATCCTTTTCCCTGTTGACCCGCCCCTTCTCCAGCCTTTTCATCAAGCTCTCAACAGGGCTGAAATTTCTTGACTCAAATCCCTTTTTCCTGTTTCAATACCGGCAGTCTTTTCCTTCAGTCTATCTGCCTTCAGTCTATCGACCTGAGTCGTTACGAGAAAAGAGCAACCTGATCTCAAAAGGAGGGGCATCATGGCGATTATCAGCATTTCCCGGGGAACGTTCAGTGGCGGCAAAATCCTTGCGGAGCGGGTGGCGGAGCGGCTTGGTTACCCTTGCCTGGGGAGGGAAGAGGTTCTTCTTGAGGCAGGGAAAGAGTATGGCATCTCGGAAAGAGAACTCACGGAAGCCGTCAATCAACCTCCACCCTTCTGGCAACAGGTGCCGGGAAGGCGGGTCGCCTATCTCATGTGCCTGACCGCTGCTCTGCTCAAGCACGCCCAGGGTGGAAATTTGGTTTATCACGGGCACGCAGGCCACTTCCTGCTGTCAGGCATCTCTCATGTCCTGCGGATACGGGTGATTGCCGACCTGGAGTATCGGATCAAAGCGGCCATGGAGAGGATGAACTTAAAGCGTGACGAGGCCATTGTCTATATTGAAAGGGTGGACAGAGAACGGATCAAGTGGACCAGGTTTCTCTATGGCATCGAGTGGGGAGATCCTTCCCAGTATGATGTGGTTTTGAACTTGGAGCGGATGAGCATCGGTGGAGCGAGTCAGGCGATCGTGTCGATGGCTCAGTTGGACGACTTCAAAATGACGCCTCAGTCACAGAAAGCCTTTGAAGATTTGAGAGTGACCAGCGGCGTCTGGGCCGCTCTTGTCAAGGATGAGCGGACAAGAGCCGCTTCTGTGCAAGTCGTTGCCAACAATGGCGTGGTTACCATCACAGGAAAAGCCGGCGCAGGGAAGGTGGTGGATGCGATTCCTGCGGTCGCGGGCCAAGTCCCGGGAGTGAAAGAGGTTAGAAACGAAGTCGGCATCGGGTCTGACTGGTACTGGTGATCCTCGGGACTCTGATGGAAGAAAGGAGAAAGACATGTCCATCATAACGATTTCAAGGGGTTCGTACAGCAGAGGGAAAGAAGTTTCGGAAAAACTCGCTCAACGGCTGGGTTACGAGTGCATTTCCCGTGACGTCCTGATCGAGGCGTCCGATGAGTTCAACATCCCGGAAATCAAGCTCGTCCGCGCCATCCATGATTCTCCGTCGGTTCTCGACCGCTTTACTCACGGGAAAGAAAAATATGTCGCTTACATCCGCGCAGCCGTGTTGAAACGCGTTCAGAAAGACAACGTGGTTTACCACGGTTTGGCCGGACACTTCTTCCTTCAGGAAATTCCTCATGTCATGAAGGCGCGGATCATTGCGGACTTCGAAGACCGGGTTAAAGAGGAGATGAAACGGGAAAACATTACCGCTGAAAAAGCCCGGTATATATTGAAAAAGGATGATGAGGAACGCCGCAAATGGGGCCTTTACCTCTATGGAGCAGATACTTCGGACAGCAGGCTCTACGACATGGTCCTGCACATCAAGACCCTTAGGGTCGAGGATGCCGTGGACATCTTGTTCCAGGCTGTTAACAGGCCTTCCTTCCGGACAACGCCGGAATCCCGGAAGACCTTGGAAAATCTGAGCCTGGCTGCCCAGGTCCAGGCTGCACTGGTGATAGGATTTCCATCCGCCAGGGTCATCGCCAGAAGCGGGAAGGTTTTTGTGAGCGATGTGGAAGCTTCGCTTCTCATGGAAAGAGAGGTGATTGCCGAGGTGACAAAGCTGGCTCGAAAAGCGCCGGGCGTTGAAGAACTCACGGTCAGCACAATCCATTCGATCACGTCCGACTAATCACTCTGTGTCTTTTCCCTCTCCCCGAGCGGGGAGAGGGAAAAGACAACATCATCCTGCCAGATGGATAAACAGAATAACACGATAGCTATTGAAGACGCGCACTTTGCGCCGTTCTTTAACAAGACGCCCGTTTCCATAGAGCGAGGAAAGGGGATCTATGTTTGGGATGAAGACGGCAACAAGTACGTGGATTTTACCGCGGGGTGGGGAGTGACCTGTTTAGGGCACGCGCATCCGGTGATCATCGAAGCCCTTGCTGCGCAGAGCCGAAAGATCATGCAAAACCCCAACTCCGGGATCACTTATTCCCCTGCCAGGGCAAAGCTTATCTCTCTCCTCATGGAGATCTTACCGGAAGGCCTCACGCGCGTCTTTTTCTCCAACAGTGGCGCTGAGGCGAATGATGCTTCCATCAAGCTTGCCCGTAAAGCGACAGGGAGGCTGGACGTGATTTCGACAGACTTGAGTTTCCATGGCCGAACTATCAGCACGGCATCGGCCACCGGGCAGGTGAAACATCGGGACAAATTTAAACCCCTCATGCCCAACTTCAGGTTTGTCCCCTTCAATGACCTGAAGGCTATGGTAGGGGTACTGGACGGCGACGTGGCCGCGGTCATCCTTGAGCCGATTCAGGGAGAGGGTGGGGTCAATCTCCCGGCAGAAGGATATCTGGAGACTGTCTCCGCTCTCTGCAGAAAGAACGGCTCTTACCTGATCATCGATGAAGTGCAGACAGGCTTCTGCAGGACCGGACCCATGTTTGCCATTGATGGCCTAAACGTGAATCCTGATTTCCTCACCCTGGCCAAAGGGATTGCGGGCGGATTTCCGTTCGGCGCATTTGCCATGACAGAGGAAGTGTCTCTGAAGCTTCAGAAGGGAGATCACGGCGGAACCTATTGCGGGAATCCCCTGGGATGCGCAGTTGCCTATGCGGTCATCAAGCATCTCCTTGAGACGGATGTGAGAAGCAACGTGGAATCTGTAGGTTCCTTTATTTATGAAAACCTGAAAACCCTGCAGCAGGCCCACCCTGCGATCATCAGGACTGTCAGGGGCAAAGGGTTGCTCCTGGCCATGGAAATGGCCGACCCGCAGGTCGCCGCTGAGATCCTCGGTAAAAGCCTGGGTCTTGGTCTTTTCGTCAATCTCACCCAGGGGAATGTAATCAGGGTATTTCCTGCTCTGAACATCAGGAAGGAAGAAGCAAAAGAGGGACTTGAACTGCTGGTAAAAGCAATTAGTTTAGTCGCAGATCAACATGGAGATGCTTCTCAGAGGAAGTGAATCCTGTGATGTGATGAAGTGAAGGAGGTGATTCAGTATGAGCTCAATAAAGACTTTGATGTTGTTGCTCCTTCTAGCATTGAGCCTAAACGCAGCCGCTTGCGAAACCACTGCTAGGTCGCAGTCGAAATCTGGAGCCCAGGGGTATGGTGTCCAAGGCGCTATAGACCGGTCAAGCAATTCCGGCATCCCGTGGGATGCGTATGGGGGTCCGTAATTTTGGTCAACCAGGCGGAAGAGCCCTGGTTGCGATTTCCTTGAAGTGGATCAGGGTTTTTCCGCAGGGATTTTAGTTTTGACCGGGGGTTGGGTCGTCGTCGGCTTCTTGATGTCTCTCTTCTCGATGGGCTCGATCTTCTTGCCTCTCTCATTCTTGATCGCCTTCCATTTCTTGAGAGTCTCCTGGTGAACCGCTTTTCTCCTTTCCATGGTTTTCGGTAGGTCCCGGCGTCTGTCGATTCCCTTGTTTCTTAGAAGCTCGAACTTTGGGGCAAAAGCGAGCATCCTCTCTCTTAAATGAACGGGAGGGGCGGGAGGCTTGTTCTTGAACACAGAGGTCTGATATCCCTTTCCCATCACGATCTCAGATTCTTTCATGGGTCTTTTCTGTCGATCCAGCCCGGCAACAAAGACTTCTCCATCGAAGACGCCCACATCGGATTCTCTCGTATCCATAACCTCTATGGCAAAATCCGTTCCTCGAACTCCTACGACGACCGTGGGCGTCTGAACTTCAAATTTGGACCGGGCGTGGGCGAATCGGGTAATGTTGGACAGCATCCGGCCGAACCAGAGGTAAACCGAAGCGGTGATGCTCTTGGTCTGAAAATCTGCGGACAATTCGCTGAGCGTGATCTCGGAGTTCTCCTCCAGCCTGATCTGTGAGCCGTCATCGACCAGGATCTCCGCGAAAGCTTTGGCTCCTGTCTTGATGTGATCCCCCTGCTCCAGGGGTATATCCTTCTCGACCGGAAGCCAGAGGTTTTCACCTCCTTTTTGGATGAGAACCTCTCCCTCAAAATCGATCAACGTGGCGGAGAAGGGGGTCGATGGTTGAGCGCAGTGAGAAGACTGAGGAAAGGGGACAAGAAAAAGGGGGAAAAAGACGAGGAAGAAGACTTTCTTGAACATGGCCGGCTTGCGTCCTCCTTTTCTTGGGATGACCAGATCGCAGATTTCGGCGAAGTCAACGTCTAGCGAATTAGCATAGTGCATCTCGTTTTCCGCTTCAAGGCTTAAATGGGTTTGCAACACCCTTGAATTGACGAACACATCGGGCTGCTTTATACTGCAAAGGAAAAATTAAAACCGAAGAGAGGCAATCGTAGAAGGAGATGAGGGACCTTCTCAGAAATCACCGGACTCTGATGGGGCACATTTCAGAAGTGCTTCATGAGAAAAGTCAAGGGGGCGATGGATTTCCGGAAGATGTATTTCTTTCGCCCGAGACATCCTCGGTGCTGTTTCTTTTGGGCTGGCACTGTAACGATTCTTCTGAGCCTTGCGTTGTGTTCAACAAACGCTCCTTCAGGGTGCGGCAGCCCGGAGATTTGTGCTTTCCAGGAGGGAGAGTAGCCCCGCGGCTGGACTTCTTTCTGTCAAAAGTGCTCAAGTCACCTCTGTCGCCTCTTGCTCGATGGCGGTTCTGGCCCCAGTGGCGCGATCAACGCAGAGAGCAAGCGAATCGTCTTTCCCTGCTTCTGGCAACCGGCCTGCGAGAGAGTGTGGAGGAGATGCGCCTCAACCCGTTTGGAGTGACCTTTCTCGGTCCCATGCCTTCTGAGGACCTCTATATGTTTCGACGCATTCTGTATCCTATGGTGGTCTGGATCCATCGACAGAAGCATTTCCTGCCGAACTGGGAAGTGGACAAAATTGTTTATGTTCCTGTGAGGGAACTCCTCAATCCTGATGCTTACGCGTGCTACCGCCTTCACTTCAACGTGGACGGAAAAAGAGGGGGCGACGGGACCATTCAGGATTTTCCTTGCTTCCGCCACCAGAATGAAAAAGAGCAAGAAGTGTTGTGGGGGGCCACCTTTCGCATTGTCATGTCTTTTCTGGAAATGGTTTTTGGGTTTACGGCTCCCTCCACGGATTCTTTGCCGGTGATCTATAACACTCTGGATCAGCGGTATCTGAGCGGATCATTCTAGATGTGAAAAGAGAGTGAGGGAGACAATCCTAGTGCATAAGGAGCGAAGGTCATGAAATTCGAATGTCCTGTTTGCCACAACCTATTCGAGGAGGAGCCCCAAGGGCCGTCCGGCACTGTTTCATGCAAGAAATGCGGGGCGCCGGTTCCTGCTCCTGAGCACGCAGGTGAAATCTCAAGAGACTATCCCGCCCTCTGTGTTTTTGTCGGTCTTGTGATGGCTCTTTTCGTGACCGGCTATTTCGCCCTGAAGAACGTCGACACGGACGTTGGTTTCAGCCCGGGGCCGTATGTGGAGGAGTGGACAAAGAATATCGAAGAGAAAGTGAAGGGTTTGCTCGGGGAGGCGTCGAAAGGGCTCAACATTCCGGGCAGAGAAGGCCGGGACGCCAAGAGCTATCTGGCGAAAGGGTACAGGCTCCAGCGGCAGAAGAACTACAAGGAGGCTCTAAACGAGTTAAACAAGGCCATCGAGGCGGATCCACGAAATGCAGAAGCCTATTACTGGAGAGGACGAACTCTGGTCAACCTGGAAAGGCTGGATCAAGGGAATGACGACTTCAAGACCGCGGTCAAATTCAAACCGGATTACGCGGAAGCTTATGACCATCTGGGCTGGCTTGCTTCTAAGCGGGGCGAAGTGGATGAGGGAATCGCTTATCTGACGAAGTCCATTGAGTTCAAGCCGGAGAATGCGTGGGCCTTCTACAATAGAAGCGGGCTGTTTTTCAGCAAAGGGGACGTGGCAGGTGCCATGAGGGATGCTAAAAAAGCGTGCAGCCTGGGATATCAGGATGGCTGCAAAGCCTATGAGACCTACAAGAACAGCTCCAGAGAAGGTGGCTGAAACTGTGCCCTGCACCATCAGAGCTTTCCTGATAGAGGATCTCAAGCAGATTCTTGAGATCGAACGAGAGGCTTTCCCCAAGACCGGTTATCCGAAGGAAGTCATTCTGAATTATGCAAAAAGACTCCCGGGCGGTTTTATCGTGGTGGATACGGGGGAGCAAATCGTGGGGTACATGATCTTCGATCAGACCGGTCATGTTTACTCGGCAGCGGTTCGGCCTTCTTTGCGGAGAAGAGGTTTTGGGAGGATGCTTTTCATACATGCATCAGAGCAAAGCCTTGGAAAGCTTTGGCTCGAAGTGAGGTCCAAAAACACGGGAGCCATTGAGTTTTATCAGAACATCGGCATGAGGATCGTTGGAAGGGTTCGAGAGTACTACCATGGGGATGATGCGCTGATCATGATCCTGGATGGTCTGGGGCAAGAGAGGGATGCCAGTTCCGGTGAAATCAGATGATCATCAGTGCAAGCCGCAGAACCGATATCCCTGCTTTCTATTCCGGCTGGTTCATGAAACGCATTGAGGCGGGACATTGCGATGTTCCCAACCCTTTCAATCCCACCCAGGTCACGAACATTTCTTTTGAACCAGAAGATGTGGACGTCATTGTCTTCTGGACCCGCAACGCTTCACCTCTTTTGCCCCATCTAAAGGAACTGGACGGCAAAGGTTATCGATACTATTTCCTCTGCACTTTGATGGATAACCCCAGGGCCATGGATCCCGGGTGCCCCTCCCTGAAGGAAGGATTGGCAACCTTCAAAGCCCTTTCCGACAGCCTAGGCCCTGAGAGAGTTATCTGGCGGTATGATCCCATTATTTTCAGCGATGTAACGGATGGGGATTTCCACAAGAACACCTACGAACACGTCGCAAGGCAACTCCAGGGATACACGAGGCGTTCGATTATAAGCCTTGTGACTATTTACAGGAAGGCGAGACAGAGGGTGACCGCTCTGAGGCAGGCGGGGATCGAACTCATGGAGTGTGAGGGGGAAGCCTTCGTTGATTTGATGACGTTCCTGGCATCCGCCGGCCGGGAGAACGGCATGACCGTTTTGAGTTGCGGTCAGGAGAGAAACCTGACGCCGTATGGTATTTTACCGGGCAAGTGCATTGATGAGAGTCTGATCAGGGAGGTCTTTGGATTGGAAGTGAGTTCCAAGAAAGACCCATCCCAGCGGCAAGCCTGCGGCTGTGTGGTCAGCAAAGACATTGGCATGTATGACACCTGTCTTTATGGGTGCGTCTACTGTTACGCAACCAAGAGCCTTGAGAAAGCGAAAGAGAACTACCGCAGGCATGATCCGCAGGCACCGGCGCTGGTTGTCCCCCCGGCTTAATGAGGGGAAGACTATCGCTTTTAGGCTATGCCTTCAATTTGGGTTTTTCAGCGCGGTGCAGGCACAAAGTTGCAGAGGCACATAGGCACAAAGCAGAGAGGAACGCGTAGAGGAACTTGACTTTGTGCCTTTGCCACTCTGTCCCTTTGTCCCTCAAGCTGTCGGCTTCTGCCGACAGCGGTTCACTTTTCAATCATCTTCTTGAACTCATCCTCGTTGAGCGTCTTCACCCCCAGGCGCTGAGCATCCGCGTATTTTGATCCGGGATCTTTTCCTGCGACGACAAAATCGGTTTTCTTGCTCACCGATGAAGAGACGCGTCCCCCTAGAGTTTCGATGATCTTCCGTGCTTCATCCCGGGTCATGGAATCAAGACCGCCCGTGAGGACGAGGGTTTTTCCTGTAAGAGAGGATTCACGGCTCTCCATTTTCTCTTCGGGGAACACGACGCCTCCCTTTTTTAGTTTTTCGAGGACCTTGAGGTTCTTGGTGTTGTGAAAGAAGTTGTAAATGCTCTCGGCTACGATGGGACCGACTTCATGGACTTGTGTGAGGTCTTCGATGCTCTGATTGGCCAGGTTGTCGATGGACTTGAAGTTCCTCGCCAGCACAGTCGCCAGATGTTCCCCTACGTTTCGGATCCCCAGGGCATAGATGAGGTTGGCAAGACCGGGTTTACGGCTCTGGTCAATGGCGTCGAGAAGATTCTGGGCGAGTTTGTCGCCCATTCTGTCCATGTTCATCAGGTTATCTTTGGTGAGTGTGAACAGGTCTGCCTGATCATGGATGATTCCCTTGTCCACCATCTGCTCCAGGAACTTGTACCCCAGCCCATCAATATCCATTGCCCCTTTGGAAGCAAAGTGAGCCAGGTGCTCCTTGATCTGGGCAGGACAGGCTAACCCTGTGCAACGGTGAACGGCTTCGCCTTCGGGCCTTTCCACCTTGGAACCGCAGACAGGACAGAGGTCAGGCATGATGAAAGGCTTCTCCCGCCCTGTTCTCTTCGTCTCAATGACTTTGACGACTTCAGGAATCACGTCGCCCGCTCTCTGGATGACAACCGTATCGCCGATCCGCACATCCTTTTTCCTCACCTCATCCTCGTTGTGAAGCGTGGCCCGGCTCACTTCAACCCCTGCCACTCGAACCGGCTCCAGGAGAGCAACCGGTGTCAGGGCTCCTGTCCTCCCCACGCTCACGATGATGTCTTTGACAACGGTGTGTTCCTGCTGGGCAGGGAACTTCCATGCGATCGCCCATCGCGGGCTTCTGGAAATCTCTCCCAGCCGCCTCTGGAGATCAAAGTCATTCACCTTGATGACGATGCCGTCGATCTCGTAGGGTAGTTCGCCCCTCAGGTTCAGGATTTTCTCGTAGTAGTCCTTCACCTGGTCGATCTTCGTACAGAGCGCTATGTGCCCGCTGACCTTGAACCCGAGCTGCTTGAGGTAAGCCAGAGTATCCCAGTGGTTGGACAGCTCCTTTCCAGGCAGCAAGCCCGTGCCGTGGGCGAACATGGTCAGTGGTCTCGTGTTGGTCACTTTAGAATCGAGCTGGCGCACGGAACCGGCGGCTGCGTTTCGAGGATTGGCAAACAGAGGGTCGCCGGAGTTTTCCCTTTCTCTGTTGAGCTTTGCAAAGTCTCCTTTGTTCATGATGACTTCACCGCGGACCTCGATCCGTTCCGGAACAGTTTTCCCACGCAGATGCAGGGGGATGGACTTGACGGTCTTGAGATTCAGAGAGACGTCCTCGCCTACGGCGCCGTCACCCCTGGTTGAGCCAAGGCTGAAAAGGCCCTCTCTGTAGACCACCTCGACAGCGAGGCCGTCGAATTTCGGTTCCACGACGTATCGAATTTCGTCGACCCGCGACAGTTCCACGACCCTTCGGTGGAAATCCAGGAATTCCGGTTCTGAGGTAGCCTTGTTGAGGCTCAACATGGGGAGACTGTGTCGGACGGTCTTGAACTCTTCAAGGGGTGGTGCTCCGACTCTCTGAGTCGGAGAATCCGGCGTGACGAGTTCAGGGAACTTCTTCTCCAGAGAGGCCAGCTCGTCAAGGAGACGGTCATATTCGGCATCGGACACTTCAGGCTGGTCCAGGACATAGTACAGATGGTTGTGCCGATGAATTTCATCCCTCAAGGCCTGGACTCTGCCTGCAGTTTTTTTGTCCGGGTGAGTCATTGTCCTTCCCTCTCTCAAGGAAGCGAAGCGTGAAATGGGGTTTACACCGAGAGTTCTTTGACCCGGAGTTTTTCGAGACTCATTTCTCCCATCCCGTGCTGAGCAGCCTTGCGGATCATGAGAACTTCTTCAGGCTGACGTCCCAGCAGGCGGCAGCAATAGCCGTCCAGGCTGACCCGGTTTCTGGATGCCACAACCCTTTCAGGTCTGGCCAGCTTGCCGGGGCCATAAGGGCCGTTTTCTGTGATGAATACCGTCGCATCGGAGATGCAGAGATCCGGCTTCCTGATGAGATTGAGGTCCGCAATGCACTGCGAAAGATGGTCAAGATCCCCGTACCATCCCAGCTTCAAAGTTCCCCAGTGGAAATAACTGTTCGTGGAAAAAGGGCAGAGCCCCATCATGTTCTTCAATGCTCCTGAGTAATGAACCCCGTCGTGATGTTTGGCAATGGACACATTGATAAAGACATTGCAGTCCAGGAGATCCTTGCTCACCTTTGCATCCTTCAGGGAAATCCCGCCTGGTATATCCATTTTCACATGATCCCCGCTCTCGTATTTCAAACCCTTGAGCGCTTCGCTGTATTTTGCGGCCAGGGCCGACTTCTCCCAGTAACCTTTGTGCGGATCTTTCAGGTAACGAATCTCTCTGGCTCCCGCATCGTTGCACATTTTGACCATAGCAAGGGTGATATCGGGACTGACATAAGCGCCGAGATTCTTGAAGGGAGAATTGACCAAGAGGCCGACCCGGTCACCCTTTTTCACAAAGGCCTCCATGCCTCCGAGCTCTTCCACCGCCTTGAGCGTGCTGGAGAAATAGTCCTTGCCCTTCACGGACACGATATCAGGGACCGCCGTTTCAGCAGGCGATCCTTGCGCCATGGCCTTGAGAGGTCTGGAAAAGATGTTTCCAGCCACGAGGGCTCCTGCTCCCAGAAGACCGGACTTTTTCAGGAAAGATCTGCGATTTATTTTTCTCATGGATTCCTCCCTAGACATTAATCCCCAAAGGTTAAATCCGAATTCTTGAAACGCCAGGGCTGGGCGTTGCATCCGGATGGAGCCAGCCTGGCAGATTCAAGCAACGCGGTGATGCACTCGTCAGGGACCGGATCGGGCTTGAACTTCCGGATGCTCCGTCTCCGGTTGATCGCCTCCTTAGTGGACAGCAATTTTTCCTGATTCATCATTTCAACAAAAACCCTTCCCGTAGAGCTTCTTCAGCAGCCAGGCCATCCTTTGCCCAAGAGCATTCACCAGCATCAGGCCTTCTTCATCCTTCTCCACATCACCCTTGTCCCGGCCCACTCCAATGGCACGGCCGACAATGATCATCTCCATACTCAGGAAAAAATGACTCATGGTGTCCAGCGTGTGCACAGCGCCTGCCCGACGGGCCGCAGCCACCAGGGAACCAATCTTGTTCCTGAACATCCCCCCGTTCGATCTGGATACAAAACCCACCCGGTCAATCAATGCTTTCATTTCGGGTGTCACATCCATGAAATAAACAGGAGATCCCAGGACAACACCCTGTGCCTGAGTCATCTTCTCAATATACTCGTTTGCATCGTCATCGTTCACAGCGCAGCGCTGATCTTTATTCTCCAGACATTTGTAACACGCTATACATCCATGGATTCTCTTGTGAGAAAGCTGAACAAGCTCCGTTTCAATTCCTTCCTTCTCCAGCTCAAGAAAAACTTTATGGATCAGAATACCGGTGTTGCCATCTTTCCTGGGGCTGCCATTGAATCCGACCACTTTCATTTTATTTCTCCTCTCGATAAACTGAGGGCTGTGAATTTGCGATGCCTTTGCTGTAGGCAATGGCTTCCACACCAACGAGGGCGCCAAACGGCATCTTGACCTGCACGACGCTGCGGGCCGGATAGGGCGGCTGGAACATAGCTGAGTAGATGCTGTTCATTGCCGCGAAATCGTTGATGTTCTCGATGTAGACAGTTGTTCGGACGACGTCGCTAAGGGAAAGACCAAGCTGGCCTAAAATTTGGCGCACAATTTCGAGAGAGCGCCGCGCCTGCTGGCTCACGTCCCCTTCAATCACGCGACCGGTTTGCGGGTCGCGGCCGGTCTGGCCCGCGATAAAGACATAGTCTCCCGCGACTACAGCGTGAGAGTAAGGGCCGTAAGCCGCGGGAATACTGGTGTCAGGAAAGGTATAGTGTTCCATCGATGGGGCCTCCCTGGTCCCTGGTGCGCCTATCGCCGCGGATCAGGCGCGAGCCATTGCGAGTCGCCTGCATCCCTCTTGTTCGGTGGAATCTTTAAGAAACGGCGGATTTCGCGTGCTACGTCTTCGATCTTCTCATTCGTCTGATACCAGAACATCGATACAGGAACTAACTCCGATTGACCGATGCAGAGCCGGGGCCGATAGACAGAACCGCCATCGGTATGCTCTGTGGTTTCAACTTCCGCAGCGGACAATGTGGAGAGAGGGTACACTTTCTCCCTCTTGCCAATCGGGTACCATCGGCAGACACGCACTTCGTCCGACCCTCGGTCAAAGACGACGATGGAGGCAGGCTCTCGCCTTATCATGTACAGCCCGCCTGCAATGTTCCCGATTCCGATAAAAGACCCAATTAAGGTCGTCGTCCAATCAGGGGCTGCTGACAGTGAGAGAACCAGCGCTACGATACCGCCCCCGACAAAAAACGAATAGACCGTCCAGAAACCTAGGGGTTGGTCTTTGACAATAAGGCAGCCATTCCTGTGTTCTATTTTCATCTTTGTGTATCATCGAGCGTTCAGCATCAGCGCCTGGCGGGGATGAAGGATTTGCAGGTTGTGGCAGATGCCGCATCCCCGGCAGTACGGCTCAATGCTTGTGTTAGATCGCATTGTCGTTGGCGCTTTATTTCCGACTGAAGTGCCTACCTACCCACTGCGGAGCGCCATGATTTACGAATACTGCAGACCAACGCCCACTCGTATCAACGACGACTAGTTCGTCGCACTTCGTAAACGTATCGGATACAAGTTCGGCCAATTCCGGCGGTCTCGCCGAAAAACACGCATATGAAGGCATCCCGCTATCATCGTCGGGAAGAATGTAAAAATCGCAAAGCGATAGTCTTGCGTACGCTTCGTCCGCATCTTTATCACGGCAAACACCCTCGCGCACCGCTTGATGGCGAGCGGATGCCACGAGGTCTGGAAATGCGCGTGACCACTGTGCCAGCAGTTTAACCTTTTGTGCCTTTGCGAGGCGTTTGAACCCTATGGTTCTTTGTACCAATTGTTCTTCGAGATCGAGATTCATCATACACACCAGGTCAATACACGTGAGGTCTCTCTGGACGATCTAACGGTTTCGCGCCTCAGTTGACGCGGGTTTTCGCGGACACGTGCAGGCGCTTGTTCGGTGTCATCGGTTCGTATCCGACAACCAATTAACGTTTCGTATGTCGGGATTCGATTCGAGGACTTTTTTCAATGCTTCAGAGACACGACCCACCTGTACTGTTGTATCAATTTTCTTGAACCACTTTCTGATGAATGGCTTGGAAGGTTCGATAAAGCATAAGAATTCATCATTGTCGCCATTCTGATGTCCACATCCGATCCATAAAGGGAATTCCTCGTTTTCCAGTTCTACCATCCAGCCCCAATCCTCAGCGCCAATGCTGGTCACTCTAAGACCTTGATGAGGTAGGTTTTCTTGAAGATACTCAGCGAGTCTCTTGCCCCATAATCCTGGGTTAATTTGTTCTTCTTCGCCATCGTAGGGTGGGAATTTGTCGGATCTGAATTCGACTTGAGTTTGCATTTTTCTTTTCTCCTCACCGAACGCAGAGTTGAACCGTCGAGGGACGTGGTCGGTTCAAACGTCTTATTGGGCTGTTTTGCGGTGGTTCGATCTCTGTAATTGCCCTTATCCTAATTATCCCAGCAGGCATAGACAAAAGCCATTCCTACAGTTCATTCAATGAACTCTTGACAGATACGTGTTGTGCCATTTCGTAAGCAGAATGAGCGCAACGACCGAGCCTACGAGGCACAAGAACATATCGCTTTGCGTATCCCATAGATAGCCCTGTGTTCCAAGGAAGGCTTCTGTATCGGTCGGATTGGAAAGGGAAGCCAGCCATTCGATGATTTCGTAGATCGCCGAAAAAGCGAGCGGCACGGCGATAGAAATGAAGCCAAGCCACTTGCCCGACTTTAACGGCGATGTTTGTGCGAGAATTTCGCGCACGTAGATCGCCGGACCAAAGCCCTGCATGAAGTGCCCGATCTTGTCGTAGTTGTTGCGAGTCCAGCCGAACCAGTCTTCCATCCAAAAGCCTAACGGTACTTTGGCGTAAGAGTAATGGGCGCCAAGCATCAGGATCATGGCGTGGATAGCGATAAGCGTGTAGGTCAGGTCCGTCAAGGGAAATCTTCTGTAGGTCAGGAGCAGGACCGGCAGGGCGATCATGAACGGGAGTGTTTCCAAGAACCAGGTGAGGCGGGTGTCATGGGGGTCGATGGATGACCAAACGAAGAAAGCCAACACGACTATCAGCAAGACCAAGGGATACTTATTTGACCACACGCACTATCTCCTCCGGATACTCTTATAATGGATTACCCCAACGCCGGCGCTAAGTTGCGGGCCTGGGACCCGTCCACTTGAGCCCTTTGTAAGGCCTTGGTAAAGCCACAGACCTATTACCAAGAAGTTACTTGAGTTGACTATCTTTGCTACCGCTTCGATTGTAGAGGGTAATGGTCTTCTGCCTTTTTTCGAGTTCTGATTGACATCTAACACAATATCGAACTCCGGGCATTGCTTTTCGACGCGCTTCAGGGATACCCACCCCGCATTCCTCGCAATGAGTTAGGCTTTCGCCATTCGGTAATCGGCTTTTCGCTAATTGGACTCCGGATGCTACGGTGGCCTCAATTTGCTCTTGTACATCCCCATCGCGGGACCAGCCAACTGCCATAACGTATTCCTCTTATTCCTGGTGATTCATTGTAAGGTGATTGGGAAACACAATCCTTAAAACGGCCTAACGGTCGAAAGCAGCGGCGCGGGTTTCGCGTCGGCTGGAGTGGGTGTTAGCCCATTTTTTGCTTCAGGAAATCAAGTGTCCGCGTCCACGCCAATGCCGAGGCTTCGGGCTTGAACGCGTCTGCACGATCATCCTCGAAGAACCAGTGTCCTGTGTCAGAGTAAGTATGGCACTCGAACGACCGCCCGACTTTGATAAGGCTCCTCTCCAGCTTCCTGACGCTGGCCGGCGAAACCCATTCGTCGGTCTCCGCAAAGTGGGCGAGGAATGAGGATCGGCTGTGGGAGTAGTCCCCGTTACGTGCAGCGTAGAAAGTCACCGTCGCAGCAATCGGGAGATCTGAACGTTGGGCGAGCCAGTAAGCCCAGTGCCCTCCCATGGAGAAACCTACAACACCGATGTCCTCCGCCCTCGTTGCTCTCCGCAATTCACCGATCATGCGAATCAGGTACTTGTAAGCGGGCTCTTTGCGGGAAGCTGTTGCCTTGGCGCGGAGCTTTTTGGCTTCCGCCACGGTGCCTGCCATCCTGCCGTCGTAAAGATCGGGCGCAAGCGCCACGAAGCCTTGATCCGCGAACCGGTCGCAGAGACGGCGGAAGAAGCCGTTGAGGCCCCACCACGAATGAAGGACCAAAACCGCGCCCCTATGATCAGATTTTGGTGCCGCGAAATACACTGTTGCTTCCTCACCTTGCGCTAACGTTTGAACTCACCTGCTGGCGCCAGACGGCGAAGCCGGCTGGCGAACGTCGGGTGGAGCGAAGGGTTGGGCGCAAAAAACCCTCCAGCATCTATTGCTCTCGCTTGCGGACCACGACCAAGTTTGCCACCTGAAGCGCGGCCATAAGAGCGACAAGCCCCTGCAAAATGTAAGCGTCGAGTTCGTTGCTTCTTCCCCAAGCTAACGGGGCGAATAGGAGAAGGAGAGAGATGAGGCACAGCAAAATCAACAACGGAACAGCGATAAGGTAAACAAGTAGTCGTTTGTTCGCATAAACAGCGAGCGAAAGCGCAAGCAATGCCGAACCAATCAGCCCTGAAAAAATCACGGTAGATCCCTCATGCGAGATTACAGACAGGATCGCCGCGATCGCCAAGAAGCCTATCGCAAAGACTGCGTCTGCAATGGCTGTTACCTTTCTCGACATTAAACCTGCCTCGCCATTAAGCCCAACGTGGGAATTATCGGGTGCGCGTATCGCGTCCGAGTTGAATGATGGGTTGGGCGATTTGGCGCACGCGTTCAAGTTGATTCACATGTCACTTCGCGGGCTTTGCACTCACAGGGCTCTCTTTGCTTCCGGGGCTCCCGCTGACAGTCAGCACGAACGAGTCCTCGATGAGGGCGCCGATTCGCTGCCGTTTCTTATCGACCTTCGAGGCCTTGAAGGTAAGGCGCACCATCCCTGGCTTGAGGGTAGTCAGTTTCACCCATTGGCGCCTGGGGTCCGTCGGATTCGGCACGATTTCAGCCGTCAGGACGTGCACGTCGCTCGAGACGACCTCGATTGTTTCGGTCGGCACGGTATGTCGTCCCACGTACAGATCGCCTCTCGTGATCCACCCTCCCCCGAACCGGTACGTACCGAAGTCGGAGGCGTGTACGTCGACATGCACTTCGACCCCCGGGGGCAAGGTGTGCGCGAGCATGCCCCGAGCAAACCGGAGCCGCTCGTTACCCGTGAACTCGGTTACGTTGTCCGGGTTGGTGTTCACGGCGCGCGCAACGTTGACTTCCAGGCGACCGCGCTCGGTGTTTGGCAGGAACTCGTCTGCGATACCACCGCAGGCAGCGAGTGTCGGGACAGCGAGCACGGCAAACAGAGCCCTCTTCCACTGATCAAGAAAGCCGGTCATTTTCCTGAGACTCCCTCCTTCCTGCTCCCCTGAACGATCCTACCCTCCTTGCCTTGTCAGTGCGTTACTGCGCCCAATGTCGAAATCAGCCGCGCGGGTTTCGCGTCGGCTGAAGGGAGTGTTAGGTCAAGATCTTTATGATGTGTTTCGCAAGGCTTTCGTCGATTTCCCGATGCCTCGGAATAGGCTGTTTCTTGCGTGTTATCGGGTTCATGTACAAGTCGTGCCGCGCCCCGGGACGGACAAAAACACAACCCGCTTCGAGCAGTCTCTTGATGAGTTCCTTTCTTTTCATACGGCAACAAGGATTTCTTTGGTCGCGTGATCTTCAGGAACCTCATCGAGGACGAGGAGCTTATAGGCATCGACAATATTTTCTTCCAGTTCCTTAAGGGTCTTACCCTGTGTCATGACTTCCGGATGATCGACAAGCTTGCCGACCCAGAACTTTTGACCCTTCCAATAAATCATCTTAAGTCTAGTTTCCATTTCTTGCTCCTTGAGAGTTGTTGACCTAACGT
>Ga0209254_10001017_pt1 | contig 24764 bp, 18 predicted proteins | sample FrelakmetDIP11DI_FD_187148 | JGI IMG/M metagenome (GOLD analysis project Ga0209254, IMG submission 187148) | Freshwater lake sediment microbial communities from the University of Notre Dame, USA, for methane emissions studies - DIP11 DI (SPAdes)... | ecosystem: Environmental > Aquatic >...
TGACGCGGCGACGGAGGACATCAGCATGCAGCTCACGGACAAGGTGGTGGCCATCACCGGCAGCGCGAAGGGCATCGGCAAGGCGATCGCGTGCGCCTTTGCCGACCAGGGCGCGCGCATCGCGCTGCTCGACCTGCTGCCCGCCGACCTCGAGACGACGCGGGCCGAACTCGCCGCCCGCGGCGTCGAGGCACGCACCTACACCACAAACGTCGCGCGGGAAGACCAGGTGATCGCGGCCCTCGACGCGGTGGTCGCGGACTTCGGCCGGCTCGACGTGCTGGTCAACAACGCGGGGATCATCAAGGACGCCCTGCTGGTCAAGGTCAAGGATGGCAACGTCGTCGGCAAGATGACGCTCGAGCAATGGCAAGCCGTGATCGACGTGAACCTGACCGGCGTGTTCCTCTGCGGGCGCGAAGCCGCGGAACGGATGATAAAGCTCGGCAACGGCGGCGTAATCGTCAACATCGCCAGCATCTCGAAGTGCGGCAACCCCGGGCAGAGCAACTACTCGGCGGCCAAGGCCGGCGTCACGGCGATGGCCGTGGTCTGGGCGCGCGAACTGGCGCGCTTCGGTATCCGCGCCGCCTCGATCGCGCCCGGCTTCACGCGCACCGACCTGCTCGCAGGCATGCCGCCGGAGATGCTCGAGAAGGTCACGCAGCCCGTGCCGCTCAAGCGCCTCGGCCTGCCCGAGGAAATTGCGCACGCCGCGGTATTCATCGCCGAGAGCGATTACTTCACCGGCCGCAGCATCGACATCGATGGCGGCCTGAGGCTCTGACCATGCAAATCCAGCTGACACGCGCGATCATCACCGGCGGGGCCTCCGGACTCGGCCAGGCCGTGGCCGAGGACGTCGTCGCAGGCGGCGGCCGCGTCGCACTGCTCGACGTGAACAAGGCGGCCGGCGAGGCGCTGGTAGCCAAGCTCGGCGAGCACGCGACATTCGTCGAGACCGACGTCACGTCCGAGGCAGCGGTGAATGCCGCCGTCGCCACCGCGTCGCAGGCACTGGGCGGCCTGAACGTGGCGGTGAACTGCGCCGGCGTGGGCTGGCCGAAGCGGCTGGTCGGCAAGGACGGCCCGATGCCGGGCGACTTCTTCCGCAAGGTGATCGAGATCAACCTGGTGGGCACGCTGCTGGTGTGCAAGGCCGCCGCGGCGGAAATGCAGAAGAACACGCCGAACGCCGACGGCGAGCGTGGCGCGATCGTCATGACCGCGTCGGTCGCCGCGTTCGACGGCCAGATCGGCCAGGTGGCCTACTCCGCCTCGAAGGGCGGCGTGGTGGGCATGACGCTGCCGATGGCACGTGAACTCGCCGCGTTCGGCATTCGCGTGGTCACCATCGCGCCCGGGCTGTTCCTCACGCCGATGATGGCCGCGCTGCCGGTCGAAGCGCAGGAGTCGCTCGGCAAGCAGGTGCCGTTTCCGCCGCGGCTCGGACGGCCGCAGGAATACGCGGCGTTCGTGCGGCAGGTGGTCGAGAACCCGATGTTGAACGGGGAAACGATCCGCCTCGACGGCGCGATCCGCATGGCGCCCCGCTGAGCCGCGGCCGGCGTGGAGAGCCTCGCCGGGACGGGCTAACATAGTCTGCAGAAATCACCAGGACTCGCCACATGCTTGAAAACGCGGCTGAAAACATCGAGCGGGACGTCATGGAATACGACGTCGTGATCGTCGGCGGCGGACCGGCCGGCCTCGCCTGCGCCATCCGCCTCAAGCAGCTCAAGTCCGACCTGAATGTCTGCGTGCTCGAGAAGGCCGCCAGCGCCGGCGCGCACATGCTGTCGGGTGCTGTGATCGAGCCCGGCCCGCTCGACGAACTGCTGCCGGAGTGGCGCAACGAGCTCAAGGGCATCTGCGTCCCGGCGGGCGACGACGAATTCGCGCTGCTGACCAAAGCCAGGCGCTACCAGCTGCCGACGCCGCCGCAGATGAACAACCACGGCAACTTCATCGTGTCGCTCGGCAACCTCGCCAGTTACCTCGCCGGCAAGGCCGAGACGCTCGGCTGCGACGTGTTCGCGGGCTTCGCCGCCGCCGCGCCGCTGTTCGACGACCAGGGCGCGGTCGCCGGCGTGCGCATCGGCGACATGGGACTTACTAAGGACGGCACGCCAGGCGACAACTTCGCGCCTGGCCCGGAGATCCGCGCCAGGACCACGATCCTGGCAGAGGGCTGCCGCGGCAGCGTGTCGAAGGTGCTGATCAAGCGCTTCCGGCTCGAAGCCGGCAAGTCGCCGCAGACCTACGGCCTCGGCTTCAAGGAACTGTGGCAGTTGCCGCCCGGGCGCGTGCATCCCGGCAGGATCCAGCACACCGTGGGCTTCCCGATGGACGCGGCCACCTATGGCGGCAGCTTCCTGTATCACCTCGACCAGGACCGCGTGTACATCGGCTTCGTGGTCGGCCTCGACTACGCCGACCCGCGCTTCCAGCCGTTCGAGGCGTACCAGCAGTTCAAGAATCACCCAAGCATCAAGGCGCTGCTCGACGGCGGCGAGCTGCTCGCCTATGGCGCACGCACCATCATCGAAGGCGGCTGGCAATCCATGCCGACGCTCGAGATGCCGGGCGCGATGCTGGTGGGCGACGCGGGCGGCACGCTCAACGTGCCGAAGATCAAGGGCGTGCACCAGGCGGTACGCAGCGGCGTGCTCGCCGCTCAGCACCTGGTCGAGACCGGCGGCAGCCAGGGCTTCGACCAGCGCTGGCGCACGTCGCCGGGCGGGCAGGAACTCTACAAGGTGCGCAACATCCGTCCGGGCTTCAAGCACGGGATGTGGATGGGCATGCTGAACGGCGCCCTCGAGACGATCACCGCCGGCCACTCGCCGTGGACGCTGCAGCATCACGCGGATCACTCGGCCACGCAGCGGCTCGACCAGTACGCCTCGCCGGACCGCGGCTGGGGCGAACGCACGCTCAAGCCCCGCGACCGCGTCAGCGCCGTGTTCTTCGCCGGCAATGCCCACGAGGAGTCGCAGCCCGTGCACCTGAAGGTCGCCGACACCACGATCTGCGCCACCCGCTGCGCGACGGAGTACGGCAACCCCTGCCAGCATTTCTGCCCGGCGGACGTCTACGAGATGGTCGACGACGGTGCGGGCGGCAAGCGCCTGCAGATCAACGCGTCGAACTGCGTGCACTGCAAGGCCTGCGACATCAAGGACCCGTACGAGATCATCACCTGGACCACGCCTGAGGGCGGGTCCGGGCCGAACTACCAGGCCATGTAGGCGGCGGCGCGCATGGGCGAGCCGACCTGGACTCCGTCGCCCGCGCGCGTCGCGGCCGCGAACCTGACTCGCTTCGCCATGTTCGTGCGTGAACGATATGGCGCGCCGGCCGGCGATTACGACGCCCTGTGGCGCTGGTCGGTGGACCAGCGCGAGCAGTTCTGGACGGCGCTGCTGGAATTCGCCTGCGTGCTACACACGCCCGGGACCGCGCCGGTGCTGCAGCACCGCGACCGCATGCCGGGCGCCTTGTGGTTCGCGGATACGCGCCTCAATTTCGCCGAGAATCTGCTCGCCCGCGACGACGACCACGTCGCGCTGGTGTTCAGCAACGAGCGCGGCGCGCGGCGCGAGCTCACCTACCGCGAGCTGCGTGCCGAGGTCGGCCGCGTCGCGGCGGGCCTGCGGGAACTCGGCATCGGTCCCGGCGACCGGGTGGCGGGATTGCTGCCCAACCTGCCCGAGTCGGTGATCGCCATGCTGGCCACGACCAGCCTCGGCGCGGCGTGGACCTCGTGCTCGCCCGACTTCGGCATCAATGGCGTACTCGACCGCTTCGGCCAGGTGGCGCCGCGCGTGCTGTTTACCGCGGACGGCTACTTCTACAACGGCAAGACGCTCGATTCGCTCGTGCCGGTGCGCGGTGTGCTCGCACAGTTGCCGTCGGTCGAACGCGTGGTGGTCGTGCCCTACGTGGCGGATCGGCCCGACCTCGCCGGCGTGCCGTACGCGGTGCACTTCGCCGAGTTCGGGTGCGCCGATGCGGCGCTGCAGTTCACGCGGGTGCCGTTCGACACGCCGCTGTTCGTCATGTATTCGTCGGGGACGACCGGCGTGCCGAAGTGCATCGTGCACGGCGTCGGCGGCACGCTGCTGCAGCACCGCAAGGAGCACCTGCTGCACTCGGACCTGGGGCCCGACGACCGGCTGTTCTTCTTCACCACCTGCGGCTGGATGATGTGGAACTGGCTGGTGAGCGGGCTCGCCAGCGGCTGCACGCTGGTGCTGTACGAAGGCTCGCCGTTTGCGCCGGACCGCGACGTGTTGTGGCGACTGGCCGAACGCGAGCGCATCACGCATTTCGGCACCAGCCCGAAATACCTCTCCGCGCTGCAGAAGGACGGCGGTACTGCCGGCCGGCAGTTTGACCTCGGCGCGCTGCGCGTGCTGATGTCCACCGGCTCGCCGCTCGCGCCGGAGCAGTTCGACTACGTATACGAGGCGATCAAGGCGGACCTGCAGCTGGCCTCGATCTCGGGCGGCACGGACATCATTTCCTGCTTCTGCCTCGGCAACCCGTGGCTGCCCGTGCATCGCGGCGAGATCCAGTCGCCCGGACTGGGCATGGCGACCGCCGTGTTCGACGACGACGGCCGGCCGGCGCGCGAACGGCAGGGCGAGCTCGTCTGCACGGCGCCGTTCCCGTCGATGCCGATCGGCTTCTGGAACGACCCGGACGGCGCGAAGTACCGCGCCGCGTACTTCGAGCGCTTCCCGGGCGCCTGGTGCCACGGCGACTACGCCGTGCACACCGGGCACGGCGGCTTCGTCATCCTAGGTCGCTCCGATGCGGTATTGAACCCGGGCGGCGTGCGCATCGGCACGGCGGAGATCTACCGTCAGGTCGAGAAACTCGAGGAGATCCTGGAAAGCCTCGCCGTCGGCCAGGACTGGGACAACGACGTGCGGGTCGTGCTGTTCGTGCGGCTGCGGCCGGGCGTGGCGCTGGATGCCGCGCTCGAGAAGCGCATCCGCGACACGATCCGCGCCAGCACCACGCCACGGCACGTGCCGGCGCGCATCGTGGCCGTGCCGGACATCCCGCGCACCATCAGCGGCAAGATCGTCGAGCTCGCGGTGCGCAACGTGATCCACGGCCGACCCGTGCGCAATACCGACGCGCTCGCCAATCCGCAGGCGCTGGAACACTTCCGCGACCTCCCCGAGCTCGCGAGTTGACGCGGCGCAGGCGATGAGCGGCCGCGGCACCCTGCAGCACGCCTACCACGAATCGCTGCGCCAGCACGGCTACCAGCCGGACGCCGCGCAGGAACAGGCCGTCGCGCGGCTGGAGGACCTGCGCCTGCGGCTGGCGACCGCGCACGCCGCATCCGGCACCTGGCTCGACCGCCTGCGGCGCGTCGCGCGCCGCGAGCCGCCCTGCGTGCGCGGCCTCTACCTGTGGGGCGGCGTCGGCCGCGGCAAGACGTTCCTGATGGACCTGTTCCACGCCCGGCTGCCGGTCGCCGGACGACGCCACCACTTCCACCGCTTCATGAAGGACGTGCACGGCCGGCTCGGCCAGCTGCGCGAACGCGAGAACCCGCTCGAGCAGGTCGCGGCCGAACTGGCGCGCGAAGCGCGTGTGCTTTGTCTGGACGAACTGTACGTGAGTGACATCGCCGACGCGATGATCCTGAGCGGCCTGTTTGCCGGCCTCCACGCGCATGGCGTCACGCTGGTGTTCACCTCGAACGCGCCGCCCGCCGAGCTGTACCGCGACGGCCTGCAGCGCAACCGCTTCCTGCCTGCCATCGCGCTCATCGAGCGCTGCACCGAGACGCTGAACGTGGATGCGGGTTGCGACTACCGGCTGCGGCAGCTGGAAAAGGCACCGCTGTACCTGGACGGCGCCGACCCGTTCGCGGAGGACTCGCTCGCGCTGCGCTTCGAGGAGATCGCGGGCGAGGCCGGGGAGTCGGGCGGCGTGCTCGAGATCGAGGGCCGCGACATCCCGGTGCGTCGCCGCCGCGCCGACGTGGTGTGGTTCGACTTCGAGGCGATCTGCGGCGGGCCCCGCAGCGCGGCCGACTACGTGGAGATCGCCCGCGACTTTCACACGGTGTTCTTGTCAAACGTGCCGGTGCTCGAGGATGGCCACAACGACCCGGCGCGGCGCTTCATCGCGCTGGTGGACGAGTTCTACGACCGTAACGTGAAGCTGGTGCTGTCGGCCGCGGCGCCGCCCGAGGCGCTGTACCGCGGCACGCGGCTCGCCTTCGAGTTCGAGCGCACGCGCAGCCGCCTGTCCGAGATGCAGGCCCACGAGTACCTCGCCCGCCCGCACCTCGGTTGATCCCGGCTGGCGGGCGCCGGCGGAATCGTTACACTCGCAAGCGATCCACCGGCGGGCCCGCACGTGAAGCCAACGCATCCGGACACCATCGACCTCGACCGTTTCCTGCCCTACCGCCTGTCGGTGCTCAGCAACGTCGTGAGCAGCACCATCGCAGCCGCGTACCAGCGCCGCTTCGGCCTGTCGATTCCGGAGTGGCGCGTGCTGGCCGTGCTGGCGCGGCACCCAGGCGTCTCCGCCGCGGAAGTCGCGCGGCTGACCCGCATGGACGCCGTGGCCGTGAGCCGCGCCGTGGCGCGACTGCTCGCCGCGGGGCGGTTGCGGCGCACGATCGCACGTGACGACCGGCGCCGCTCGGTGCTGGCGGTGACCGCGACGGGCACCGCCGTGTACCGGGAAGTTGCACCTCTCGCGCTCGGCTATGAACGCGAACTGCTCGCCACGCTCGGTGCCGCCGAGCGGGCCGCCCTCGACCGCGCCCTTGACGCGCTGACGACGCGCGCACAGGCGCTGAGCGAGGCGCGTGTTGCGCTGCGGCAGCCGCGACCCCGGGCCGCTCGTCGCAGCTGACCTATAATCCACGTGGGCCAACAGAGCCCGTAGGGAACGACAACATGTCAGGAACCATACCGGCCGCGCGCCAGCACCTGATCGACGCCATTGCACGCCAGTCGCGTACCGCGCGCACCGCGCGCGACACGCCGCTGCCGCTCGGTCCGTTCGTGCAGGCCTATTACCGCGGCGTGGACGAAGCCGACCTGCGGGCCGGCGATCCCGGAGCGCTCGCCGCGGCCGCCGCCAGTCACCTGCGTTTCGGCGCGGTGCGCAAGCCCGGCCGGGCGCTGGTGCGCGTCTTCAATCCCGACCTGGCGCGCGACGGCTGGCAGTCGCCGCGCACCGTGGTCGAGGTCGTCACCGACGACATGCCGTTCCTGGTCGACTCGCTGGCGGTGGTGCTGAACGGCTGCGGGCTGTCGATCCACACGATGGTGCATCCGGTACTCGCCGTGCGACGCGACCGGACCGGCCGCGTGGCCGCGGCAGCCGGCGAGCTGGCGGACGGCAAGCCCGAATCCTGGCAGCACATCGAGGTGGACCTCGCCCGCGACGCCGCGCAGCTCGAGCAGGTGCGCGCGCGGATCGAGAAGACGCTCGACGACGTGCGCGTCTCGGTCGAGGACTGGCCACGGATGCTGGCAGGCGCCCGCCGCATCGCGGATGAGTTGCGCGACGGCCTGCCGGGCGTCGGCAAGGCCGAGACCGACGAGGCCGCCGCCTTCGTCGACTGGCTCGCCGACAACCACTTCACGTTCCTCGGCTACCGCGAGTACCGCCTGGCCCGCGGCGCCAGCGTCGACCGCCTGGTACCGGTCGCGCGCTCGGGCCTCGGCCTGCTGCGCACCGGTGCGGGCCGGCCGCGCCCGCAGCCGACCCTGCTCAAGGGCGAGGTGCGGCGCAAGGCGCGCGAGGCGTCGGCGCTGGTCGTGACCAAGGCAAACTCGGTCTCGTCCGTGCACCGCGCAACGTATCTCGATTACGTCGGCATCAAGCTGCTCGACCGGCGCGGCCGCGTCACCGGCGAGCGCCGCTTCCTCGGCCTGTTCACCTCGGCGACCTACAGCACCAGCCCGCGCGCCATTCCGCTGCTGCGCCACAAGGTGCAGCGCGTCATCGATCATTTCGGCATCTCGCCCGTGAGCCACGACGGCAAGGCGCTGATGCACGTGCTCGAGACACACCCGCGCGACGAGCTGTTCCAGGCGAGCGTGCCCGAGCTGGTGCGCAGCTTCCGCGGCATCGTCAACCTCTACGAGCGGCGCCGGGTGCGCCTGCTGCTGCGCCGCGACCCCTACCAGCGATTCTTCTCCTGCCTGCTGTACGTGCCGCGCGATCGCTACAACACGCAAGCTCGCGTGCGCATCGAGCGCATCCTGCTCGAGGAACTGGGCGGCGACTCGCTCGAGGCGCAGGTGCAGATTTCCGAGTCCACCCTGGCGCGGCTGCACCTGCTGGTGCGCACCGACCCGGACCGCGAGGTGACCGCGAACATCGAGCGCATCGAGCGGCGCATCGCCGAGACGCTGCGCACCTGGGAGGACCACCTGCGCGCCGAACTGCAGGCGCGGCTGCCCGCCGAGCGCGCCACCGAGCTGGCGACGCGCATCGAGGGCGCGTTCCCAGCGTCGTACCAGGAAGACGTGCCGGCCGCTCAAGCACTGCCGGACCTGCTCGAACTGCTGCAGCTGTCCGACTCGCCGCAGGCACTGGGCCTCGAGCTGCGCCGCGGCGGCAGCGGCCCGGGCCACCTGCAGCTGCGCCTGTATCGGCGCGGCGCGCCGGTCGCCATGTCCGACCTGCTGCCGCTGCTCGAGAACTTCGACCTGCGCATCCTCAACGAGCGACCGTACCGCGTGACCCTGCGCGACGGCACCGGCTACTGGATCCAGTACCTCGAGGTGACGCACGCCACTGGACGCGAACTCGATCCCGCGCAATCCGGAGCACGCTTCGAGACGGCGTTCTTCGCCGTGTGGAACGGCCTTGCCGAGAGCGACGGCTTCAATCGCCTGGTGCTGGCCGCTGGCCTCGACTGGCGCCAGGCACTGGTGCTGCGCGCCGTCTGCCGCTACCTGCTGCAGACCGGCCTGCCGTTCAGCCAGCGCTACATGGAGGCAGTACTCACCCGCCACCCCGGCCTGGCCGCGCGGCTCGCCTGGCTGTTCGAGGCGCGCTTCGATCCGCAGCTTGCGGCCTCGACCCGCACGGCGCAGCAACGCTCGCTGGCGCGCGAAATCGACGAGGCACTCGAACAGGTCACCAGCCCCGACGACGACCGCATCCTGCGCGCGTTCCGCGCGGTGATCGCCACGGCGCTGCGCACCAATCATTTCCAGCGCGACCCAGCCGGCGCCCCCAAGCCGTACCTGTCGTTCAAGCTCGATCCCAAGCAGTTGCCGGAGCTGCCCAAGCCGCGACCGATGTTCGAGATCTGGGTGTATTCGCCGCGCGTCGAGGGCGTGCACCTGCGCATGGGCAAGGTGGCGCGCGGCGGCCTGCGCTGGTCCGACCGGCGCGAGGACTTCCGCACCGAGATCCTTGGCCTGATGAAGGCGCAGAACGTCAAGAACACGGTGATCGTGCCGGTGGGAGCGAAGGGTGGCTTCGTGCCCAAGCACCTGCCGCGGGGCGATCGCGAGGCGATCCAGCGCGAGGGCACCGAGTGCTACCGGCTGTTCATCCGCGGCCTGCTCGACATCACCGACAACGTGCGCGACGACAAGGTGGTGCCGCCCGCGCAGACCGTGCGCCACGACCCGGACGATCCGTACCTGGTGGTCGCGGCGGACAAGGGCACGGCGTCGTTCTCCGACACCGCCAACGCGCTCGCCGCCGAGTACGGCTTCTGGCTCGGCGACGCGTTCGCCTCCGGCGGGTCGGCGGGCTACGACCACAAGGTCATGGGCATCACCGCCAAGGGCGCGTGGGAATGCGTCAAGCGCCACTTCCGCGAGCTGGGGCTCGACACCCAGGCGCAGGACTTCACGGTGGCCGGCGTCGGCGACATGGCGGGCGACGTGTTCGGCAACGGCATGCTGTTGTCGCCGCACATCCGCCTGGTTGCCGCCTTCAATCACCAGCACATCTTCATCGACCCCGAGCCCGAAGCGGAGCGCAGTTTCGCCGAGCGCCAGCGCCTGTTCGACCTGCCCCGCTCCAGCTGGTCCGATTACGACACCCGCCTGCTCTCGAAGGGCGGCGGCGTCTACCCGCGCGACGCCAAGGAGATCGCGCTGACGCCGCAGGCGCGGGCACTGCTCGGCATCGAGACGCCACGGGCCACGCCCACGCAGATCATCCGCGCCATCCTGCTGCTGCCGGTCGACCTGCTGTGGAACGGCGGCATCGGCACTTACGTCAAGGCCTCGTGGGAGGCCAACTCGCAGATCGGTGACCGCGCCAACGACGCCGTCCGGGTCGACGGGCGCGAACTGCGCTGCAAGGTGATCGGCGAAGGCGGCAACCTCGGCTGCTCGCAGCTCGGGCGCATCGAGTTCGCGCTGCACGGCGGCCGCCTCAACACCGACTTCGTGGACAACTCCGGCGGCGTCGACTGCTCGGACCACGAGGTCAACATCAAGATCCTGCTCGACGTGGTCGCGCGCCGCACCAGGCAGACCCGCGCGGAGCGCAACCGGCTGCTCAAGCAGATGACCAGCGAGGTCGGCGCACTGGTGTTGCGCGACAACTACCTGCAAAGCCAGGCGATCAGCCTGCTGCAGTCGGCGGCCACGGAGCGCCTCGGCGAGCACGCGCACCTGATCCGCTCCCTCGAACTCGACGGCGTGCTCGACCGTGCACTCGAGTTCCTGCCGAGCGCCGAGGAGGTCGAGGAACGGCACCGGGCTGGCAAGGGCCTCACCCGCCCCGAGCTGGCGATGCTGCTCTCCTATTCGAAGATCGCGCTCAACAACCAGCTGATGCTGTCGGACGTGCCCGAGGATCCGTACCTGAGCGGCGAGCTCGACCGCTATTTCCCGGCGCGGCTCGGCCAGAGCTACGCGAAACTGATGGGCGAGCACCGGCTGCGGCGCGAGATCATCGCCACCGCCACGACCAACAGCATCGTCAACCGCATGGGCCCGACCTTCGTGTCGCGTACCCAGCAGGACACCGGGGCGGACGCGGCCACCGTGGCGCGCGCCTACTCGATTGCCCGCGAGGCGTTCGAGGTGCGCGCAGTGTGGACCGCGATCGAGGGGCTGGACATCAAGGTTGCGGCCGCGACCCAGCATGCGATGACGCTCGACACGGTGACGCTGATCCGCCAGGTGACGTACTGGCTGATCCAGCGCCACCGCGGGGCGCTCGGCATCGACGCGCAGGTGGCCCGGCTGCGTCCCGGGATCCGCGAGCTGGCCGCGGCGCTGCCGCAATGGCTGCACGGGCTGGAACGCGAGGCCTTCGACCAGCAGGTCGCGCAACTCGATGCGGCACGGGTCCCGGCGGCGCTGGCGCGGCACGTGGCGGCCTGCGGCGCGCTCGCGAGCGGTCCCGACATCGTCGAACTGGCGCAGGCGCATCGCCTGTCGGTCGCCGTCGCGGCGCGCACTTACTTCGGCGTCGGCAGCGAGTTCGGCCTCGACTGGCTGCGCACGCGGATCGAGGACCTCGACATCCAGGGACACTGGCAGGCGGTGGCACGCGGCAGCCTGCGCGAGGCGCTGTACGACGCGCATCGCGGCCTGACCGAGCGCGTGCTGCGCGAAACCCGCGAGCGGGATCCGGCGCGTGCCGTGCAGGCGTGGATCGGCAAGCACACCGTCGAGGCGGAGCACGCACGCAGCGTGGTGAACGACATCCGCGCACAGCCGTCGGTCGCCGATTTCGCCTCGCTGTCGGTGGCGCTGCAGGCCCTGCGACGCCTGGCCGTCGCCGAACGGTGATCCGCTGCGGCCTCGTCGTCACGACGTACGAGCGACCGGACGCGCTCGCACGCGTGCTCGACGCTTTGGCCACACAGTCGCGGCCGCCCGACGAGTTGCTGGTCGCGGACGACGGGTCGGGGCCGGCCACCGCAAGGGTGATCGAGCAGCATGCCGTGCGGGCGCAGTATCCGGTGCGGCACGTCTGGCAGCCCCACGACGGCTTCCGCGCCGGTCGCGCCCGCAATGCGGCCATCGCCCGGGCGCACTGCGAGTACCTGGTGCTGCTCGACGGCGACATGGTCGTGCATCCCGCATTCCTCGCCGACCATCTCGCGCTGGCGCGTGGCGGGTATTACAGCCAGGGCGTGCGCATCCTGCTCGGCGCAGCGGCCACCGTTCGCCTGCTGCAGCCGGGCAGTTCCCTGCCCGGCCCACTCTCCCCTGGACTCGGCGGCGTTCGTCGCAGCTACGCGCTGCGCAGTCCGCGGCTGGCCCGCAAGCTGCGTCGCGCCGCGAACGGCCTGGTCGCCATCAAGGCCTGCAACCAGGGGTTCTGGCGCGAGGACCTGGTGCGGGCCAACGGCTTCGACGAGTCGCTGACCGGCTGGGGGGCGGAGGACAAGGAACTCTGTGCGCGGCTCGAGCATGCAGGGGTCGGCCGGCAGACGCTGCTGTTCGCCGCGCTGGCCTGGCACCTGGACCATGCGCCAGCCAGCCGGGCGCGGGCGGACGCGAACCGAGCCCGCTGGCGGGACACGTTGCAGTCGCGCCGCGTGCGCTGCGCGGCCGGCATCGACGGCCATCCCGCCGCCTGAGCATCGCGACTTTCCCGTCTGGCGCGGCCCCGGGGCCGTTGCTATAACCCTCGCATCCCCCTCATACGAACGACCGACATGAGCACCGGCAAACTGGTACTGCTGCGCCACGGCCAGAGCATCTGGAACCTGGAAAACCTGTTCACGGGCTGGATCGACGTGGACCTGTCGGCGCAGGGCCTCGAGGAAGCGAAGGAGGCCGGGCGGCTGCTCAAGGCCGAGGGCATCCCGTTCGACCTCGCGTTCACATCCGTGCTTAAGCGTGCGATCCGCACCCTGTGGATCACGCTCGACGAGCTCGACATGATGTGGTTGCCGGTGGAGCGCAGCTGGCGCCTCAACGAGCGCCACTACGGCGCGCTGCAGGGACTCGACAAGGCGCAGACGGTCGCCCGGCACGGTGCCGAGCAGGTGAAGATCTGGCGTCGCAGCTACGACATCCCGCCGCCACCGCTGGCCACGGATCACCCGCAGCACCCGCGCTTCGAACGCCGCTACGCGAGCGTGCCGGCCGGCGAGCTGCCCGCGTCTGAGTCTCTCAAAGACACGTTGGCGCGCGTGCTGCCGTTCTGGAACGGGCGCATCCGTCCCGAGCTCGAGGCGGGACGCAACGTGCTGGTCGCCGCGCACGGCAACAGCCTGCGCGCGATGGTCAAGATGCTCGACGGCATCAGCGACGCCGACATCGTCGAGCTCAACATCCCGACCGGCGTACCGCTGCTGTACGAGCTGGACGCGAAGTTGCAGCCGGTGTCGAGCCGCTACCTCGGCGATGCCGCGGCGGTGAAGGCGCGCGCCGAGGCGGTCGCGCGCCAGGCAGAGCAGAAAAAATAGGTCGCTAGATCAGGAAGCCGCCGTCCACCACCAGGAACTCGCCGGTGACGTAGGACGAGGCATCCGAGGCGAGGAACACCGCGGCCCCGGCGAGGTCCTGCGGCTCACCGACGCGGCGCAGCGGATTGTTGCCAACGTAGTGCTGCAGTTGCTGCTCGTCGCTGATGAGCGCGCCGGCGAACTTGGTGCGGATGAGCCCCGGCAGGATGGCGTTGCAGCGAATGCCCTCCGGCCCGCACTCGCGCGCGAAGGCCTTGGTCATGTTGAGCACCGCGCCCTTGGTGACCGAATAGATGCCCTGCAGCGGGCCGGGGCGGATGGCGTTCACCGAGGCGATGTTGATGATCGAGCCAGCGCCGCCGGTGCGCATCAGCCGACCGCCGAGCACCGAGGCGAAGAAGTAGCCGCGGATGTTCACGTCCACGGTCTTCTGGAACGCGGCCAGGTCGGTGTCGAGGATGTGCCCGTAGTACGGGTTGGTCGCAGCGTTGTTGACCAGCACGTCGAGGCGTCCGTAGCGCTCCTGCACGGCGGCAAACAGCCTGGCGAGCGCTTCCATGTCCCCGATGTGGCAAGCCATGGCCACAGCGTCGCCACCCGCCGCGACGATCGCAGCCGCCACTGCCTCGCAGCCGTCCTGCTTGCGACTCGAGACGATCACCCGCGCGCCACGCTCGGCATAGGCTGTCGCAATCGCCTCGCCGATGCCGCGGCTCGCGCCGGTCACGAGCGCCACGCGGCCCTTCAGGTCGAACATGTCTGCCATGGTTCAGTCTCCCTTCAGCGGGCGCCGCAAAGGCGGTGACGCGTATCTTCGTATTCGCTCACCATGCGCGCGATCAGCTCGCCCGTCGGCAGCACCTCATGGATGTTGCCGACGCCCTGCCCGGCACTCCAGATGTCGCGCCACACCTTGGCCTTCAAGTCGCTGCCTGAGCCGAAGTTCATTTTCGACTTATCCGCCTCAGGCAGGTTGTCCGGGTCGTAGCCGGTGCGGACCACGCTGCCGCGCAGGTAGTTGCCCTTCACGCCGCTGAACAAATTGGTGTAGACGACGTCCTCCGCGGCGGACGCGACGATCATCTGCTTGTACTCGTCGAGCACATGCGCTTCGGTGGTGGCCAGGAAGCGGGTACCGATGTAGGCCATGTCGGCGCCGATCGCCTGCGACGCGAATACATCCGCGCCGCTCGACATCGCGCCGGCCAGGACGATGGTGCCGTCGAAGAACTCGCGGATCTCGCGCACCAGCGCGAACGGGCTGAGCATACCGGCATGACCGCCCGCGCCGGCGCACACGGCGATGATGCCGTCCACGCCCTGCTCGGCGGCCTTGCGCGCGTGTTTCACGCTGATGACGTCGTGGAACACCAGTCCGCCGTAGGAATGGGCGGCCTCCACCACCTCGCGCGGCGGTCGCAAGCTGGTGATGATCAGCGGCACTTTGTGGCGCACGCAGGCTTCCATGTCCTGCAGCAAGCGGTCGTTCGACACGTGGCAGATCTGGTTGACCGCGAACGGCGCCACCTTGGCGCCGGGATTCACCTTCGCGTACGCCTCCAGTTCCTCGCGGATGCGCACCAGCCACTCGTCGAGCTGCGCAGCCGGCCGGGCATTCAGCGCCGGGAAGGAGCCGATCACTCCCGCCTTGCACTGTTCGATCACCAGCTCGGGCGTCGAGGCGATGAACATCGGCGAGCCGATCACCGGCAGGCTCAGTCGGTCACGAAACGCAGCCGGAATCGGCATGAGTCACTCCTCGTCGGGCGCTGCGAACGGGGCGCAGCATTGGTGTAGGGCAGTGGCCGCCCCGTGGCGGTCCGTGCCGGATTCATTCGCGGGGACGCCGTGAACCCATCCATGGGGGCTCCGGGCGCGGCGTCCATGCCGCGCACGGCCCCGCGAACGAATCCGGCACGGACCGCCGCAGGGCGCCAACCAGTTCACGCTGCGCGCGTTTCACCCCCAGGCACCGGATGGAACGGCTCATTGCGCTCAGCGCGCTCGCGCAACCACTTGGATGGTTTGAAACGCTTGCCGTAGCGCTTGGCGAGCCGGTCGCACTCGGCGACAAAGTTGCGGATGCCGATCGTATCGATGTACGAGAGCGTGCCGCCGGTCCACGCCGGGAAGCCCCAGCCGAGGATCGAGCCCAGGTCCGCCTCGGCGGCCGTGGTCACCACGCCCTCCTCCATGCAGCGCGCGGTCTCCAGCGCCTGGATGGTCATGAGGCGCTTCTGCACTTCCTCGACCGCCGGCTGCTGCAGCGCGCGCGGGAACTCCGCTGCGAGACCCGGCCACAGGTGCTTCTTCGCGTCCTGCGGATAGTCGTAGAAGCCGCCGCCAAAACGCCGGCCGGGACGCTTTAGTTCCTCGACAAACTTCTTGACCACGTCGTAAGAAACCGGCTTGACGAACTTGCGTCCGAGGTCGACCTCGGTCTGCTTGATCACCTTCCACTGCAGGTCGATCGTGACTTCGTCGGCAACCGCCAGCGGGCCCACGGGCATGCCGGCCATCTTCGCGCCGTTCTCGATCAGGGCCGGGTTGACTCCCTCCTGCAGCATCGCCGCGCCCTCGGCGCAGAACGTGCCGAAGCAGCGGCTGGTGTAGAAGCCGCGGCTGTCGTTGACCACGATCGGCGTCTTGCGCAACTGCCCGACGTAGTCGAGCGCGCGGGCGAGCGTGTCGTCGCTGGTCTTCTTGCCGAGGATGATCTCCACCAGCGGCATCTTGTCCACGGGCGAGAAGAAGTGGATGCCGATGAACTGCGCCGGCCGCTTCGAGGCCTGCGCCAGCCCCGAGATCGGCAGTGTCGAAGTATTGCTCGCGAACACCGCGTTCTTCGGGATCACCGCCTCGGTCTTCGCCGTGACGTCTGCCTTGATCTCACGGCTTTCGAACACCGCCTCGATGACGAGGTCGGCACCCGCGAGGTCGTCGTAGTTCGTCGTCGGCTTGATGCGCGCGAGGATCGCGTCCGCATCGGCCTGCGTGCGCTTGCCGCGGCTCACGTCCTTCGCAAGCAGCTGGCGAGAATAGTCCTTGCCCTTCCCGGCCAGCTCCGGCGTGCTGTCGAGCAGCACGACGTCCATGCCCGCCCGCGCCGACACGTACGCCACGCCGGCGCCCATCATGCCGGCGCCGAGGATGCCGAGGCGGCGCACCTGCGACTTGGGCGGACCGGCGGGGCGGCGCGACAGCTTGTCCGCCAGGCCCTTGTTCACGAACATGGTGCGCATCAGGTTGCGCGCCACCGGACCCGCCAGCAGCTTGCCGAAGTACTTCGACTCGATGCGCAGTCCCTGCTCGATCGGCACCTGCGTGCCCTCGTAGACGCACGACAGGATCGCGACCGGCGCCGGGTAGTTGCGCATCGTGGTCCGGGCCGTGAGCGCGGTGCCGACCATGAATGCCTGCGCCGCCGCCGGCGCGGTCTGGCCTGCGCCACCGGGGATCCTGAAGCCCTTCTTGTCCCAGGGCTGCACGCCTTCGCCGCCTTTGAGTATCCACTGCCGAGCGCGCTCGACGATCTCCGCGGCGGGCGCGACTTCGTTCACCAGGCCCTTCTTGAGCGCGTCGGCCGGGGCGAGCTGCTTGCCCTCGGTGATCATGCGCAGCGCCTCGGGGATGCCGATCAGCCGTGGCACCCGCTGCGTGCCGCCGCCGCCCGGCAGCAGGCCGATGGTGACCTCGGGCAGGCCGACGCCCGCTTTCGGACCGTCCTCGATCACCCGGTAGTGGCAGGCCAGCGCCAGTTCGAAGCCGCCGCCGAGCGCCACGCCGTTGATCGCCGCGGCGATCGGCTTGCCGCAGGTCTCCATGCGGCGGAACAGCTTGTGCAGCGAATGGCTGAAGTCCGACGCTTGCGCCGCGGTGGTGCCGCGCGCGAAGGCGCCGACCATGTCCTTGATGTCGGCGCCCGCCATGAAGCTCGACTTGGCGGAAGAAATGACCGCGCCCTTGATGTCCGGGTCGCCCGCGACCTTGTCGATGCATTCGGTGAGGTCGGCCTGGAAAGCCGGCGTCAGCACGTTCATCGGGCGGCCGGCGACGTCGATGGCGAGCAGTGCGATGCCGTCGCCGTCGACGGAAAAGCGGATGTTCTGTGTCATGTGTAGCCCCTGAGTCCGGTGTGCGCGCGCGTCAGACGCGCTCGATGATGGTGGCCGTGCCCATGCCGCCACCCACGCACAGCGTGACCAGCGCAGTGGACAGGTTCCGCCGCTCGAGCTCGTCGAGCACCATGCCGAGGATCACGGCACCGGTGGCGCCAAGCGGATGGCCAAGCGCGATCGCGCCGCCGTTGACGTTCACGATGTCCAGCGAAATGCCCATGTCGCGCACGAAGCGCAGCACCACCGCGGCGAAGGCCTCGTTGATCTCCCACAGGTCGATGTCGCCGGGCTTCATGCCGGCGCGCTTCAGCGCCTTGCGCGCCGAGCCGGCCGGGCCGGTGAGCATGATGGTGGGCTCGCTGCCGATCGAGGCGAACGCGCGAATGCGTGCACGCGGGGTGAGCCCAGCCTTCTTCGCTGCCTTTTTGCTGCCGACCAGCACCGCGGCTGCGCCGTCGACGATGCCGCTCGAGTTGCCGGCCGTGTGCACGTGGTTGATGGCCTCGACCTGCGGGTAGCGCATCAGCGCGACTGCGTTGAAGCCGGCCTGGTCGCCCATCATCTCGAAGGCGGGCTTGAGCTTGGCGAGGTCCGCCATGGACGTACCCGGACGCAGGTATTCGTCCTTCGCCAGCGCCACCTCGCCGATCACGTCCTTCACCGGGATCACGGAGCGGTCGAAGTAGCCGCTCGCCTGGGCATGCGCCGCGCGGCGCTGGCTCTCGACCGCAAATGCGTCCACTTGCTCGCGGGTGAAGCCCTCGAGGGTCGCGATCAGGTCGGCGCTGATGCCTTGCGGAATGAAGTACAGCGGCCAGGCGACCGCCGGGTCGATGGCCCAGGCGCCACCGTCCATGCCCATGGTGCAGCGGGACATGTGCTCCACGCCGCCGCCGATGACCATGTCCGACTGCCCCGCCATGATCTGCGCCGCCGCAGTGTTCACCGACTCCAGGCCCGAGGCGCAGAAGCGGTTCAACTGCTTGCCCGGCACGTTCTCGGCATAGCCCGCCACCAGCGTCGCGATGCGCGCGATGTCCGCGCCCTGCTCGCCGACCGGCGTGACGCAGCCGAGCACCACGTCGTCGACCATCGAGGTATCGAGCGAGGTGCGGTCGCGCAGCGCCCCGAGCGCCTGCGCGGCGAGCTGGATCGGGGTGATCGAGTGCAGCGAGCCGTCCGGGCGGCCGCGGCCGCGCGGGGTGCGCACGGCGTCAAGGATGAAGGCGTCGGTCATGTCGGTGTCCCCGAAGGTTGTTGCAACTCAATACTACTCAACCAAAGCTCGGCTTGCGCTTGCCGAGAAAGGCGGCCACGCCCTCCTGCCCGTGCGGATGCAGAGCCTGGGCGGCGATGGTGCGGCCCTCGAGCGCCATCTGCGCCTCGAGGCCGGGGTCGGCGGCGTCCATGAGCCGCTTGACCGCCGCGTACGATTCAGTCGGCCCGGCGGCGAACCCTGCGGCCAGCGCCTGCGCCCGCGGCAGCACCTCGGCGTCGTCCACCACCTCGTTCACGAGGCCCCACGCGAGCGCCTCGTCGGCGGACAGGGAGCGATTGGTGAGCAGCAGCTCCAAAGCGCGGCGCCGTCCGACGATGCGCGGCAACAGGAACGACGTGCTGCAGTCGGGCGCGAGCCCGACGCCGGTGTAGGCCAGCGAAAAACGACTGCTGCGGCCGGCGATGGCGAGGTCGGTCATGCACATGAGCCCCACGCCACCGCCCGCGGCAGTGCCGTTCACCGCGGCGATCACCGGCGCCTTCATGCGCACGAAGCAACTGATCGCGGCGTGGATGTTGGTGGTGAGCTCGTTGAGGTAGCCGCCAATCGCGGCGCCCTGTTCCGCCATGCCGCGCAGGTCGCCGCCGAAGCAGAAGTGCTTGCCGGCCCCGGTCACGACTACGGCGCGCACCGCGGGGTCCGCCTCGACGCGCAGTGCGGCCTCGAGCAGGTCGCGGCCCATCGTCATGTTGAGCGCATTTGCCCCCTCGGCGCGGTTGAACGTCACGGTGGCGACACCGTCGCGCACCGTCGCAAGCACAGTCTTGGTCATCCGTCACTCCTCATGTTCATTCGCTTTTTCCGAGCACCCTTCGGGCGCGACTCGTTACCCGCGATCGGCGCGCCGCGGGCAAGGTCGTCCACGCGCTCCTCGAGATAACGCAGGAAGGCCTCGTCCGGTTCGGTGTCGGGCTGCCTCAGCATGTTGAGCGCCAGCCCGTGCAGTGCGCAGATCGCGAGGTTGTAGCCCAGGTCAAAGTTGCGGCCCCGGTCGCGCCACTCCGGCACGACCTCCACCGCCGTCGCCCGCAACTCGCGCACGAACGCGGCGTCCGCAGGCTGGAGGATGTCCGCCAACTCCGGGTCGGTGCGCGCCGCCACGTACAGCTCGATGAACACGCCGTACAACGGGTGTCGCAACTGTTCCCAGTGGGCGCGCAGCGCGGCATGCGCGCGATTGGCGCCGGCCGGCAAGCCGTCGACCGCGGCGCGGAAGGCGACCAGGCGCTTGGCGTGCAGGTGCAGCACGGCGGCCCGCACCACGTCCATTCGCGACGGGAAGTGGTGCAGCATCGCTCCGCGCGACAGGCCCGCTTGTTCGGCGATCGCCGGCGTGGTGGTGTGGAAATAACCGAGCTTGACGAAGCAACGCAGGGTCGCCTCGACGATCTGCAGGCGCGTCGAGGCGCTCTTGCGGGACTGCCAGTTGCCAGGCTGTACGTCCGTGTCCCGAGGGCGGGGCTGGCTGCGAGGGGTCATCCTGATCCTCTGGGGAGGCGTAACTCCTGAGGATGTTGGCCGGCAGCGAAAAAGTCAAAGACGCCCGTAACCGGCACCCTTGCCCCGCCTCACTCGTCCGGGGCAACCGTCAGGCGCAGCCCGTCGAGGGCCGGGGTGAAGTCCACCTGGCAGCTGAGCCGCGAGCGGGCCGGCTCGTAGTGCTGCAGCTCGACGAGCAGTTCCTTTTCGTCACCCTGCGGCGCCGGCAGGCGGCCGATCCACTCCGGGTCAATGAAGATGTGGCAGGTCGCGCAGGAGCACAGGCCGCCACAGATCGCGGTGACGCCGTAGTCGTACTCGCGCAGGGTCTCCATGAGCTTCACGCCCTCCCGACCCTCGAGTTCGTGTTCGTGCCCGTCCCGGTCTGTCACCAGCATTTTGCTCATGCGTCACCCGTCGCTATACAAGCGTTCAATTATCGCAGTGCAGCAGCCGCTTCGCCAAACGCTCTACGGCACCGGTCGGGTCGGCGGCCAGGTCCGGGAAGCGCAGGCGGTACCACAGCCACTGCACGTAATCGAACACCCAACGCGCGTCGTCGAGGCGCAGCCGGTCGGCCAGCGTCAACCGACCGTAGGACATGACGAAGGTCGCCGACGGACCGGGGCCGAGCTGATGCATGGCGAGGAAGCCCGCGACGTCGAACAGCGGATCGCCTCGCCCGCCGTATTCCCAGTCCACCAGCCACAGGCGCCCGCGAGCCTCGATCATGTTCAGGTGGTGCAGGTCGTGGTGGCAGAGGGCCGTCGAGGCCTGCCGCTCGCGAAGGCGCGCGAAGGCAGCAGTGGCCAACGACTGCAGCCGCTCGAGGTCGGGGTCCGCAGCGGGCAGTTGGCTGGCAAGGTGCCCGGCCTGTCGTTCATAGCTAACGTCCTGCACGTCGACCGGCACCGCCAACTGGTGCAGGCGGCGCAGGCAATCCGCGACGCGCTGCAGGTTCGCCTGCTGCGTCACGGCGGCGGCCTGCCAGGCCTGCCCCGCGACGAAACGAGTGACCAGCAGGCCGACTCCCGGATCGCAGGCGAGGATCGGCGGTGCCAGGCCGGCGGCGGCCACCGTGTGCAGCACGATGCACTCGCTGCGGCGGTCCACGCCGAGTCGCGCCGCGTCGGGGTGGGCGCGACGCACGAACCACGCGCCGTCCCGCACCTCGAGCCGCCAGGCACGGTTGCTGAGTCCGCCGGCGATCCGACTGAGCCGGCCGTCCGCGAGCGCCCGCGTGGCCTCGCAGCCGCGCAGCAGATCACGCAGTGCGGACTCATCCGCAAGCAACGCCTCGACGTCGAACGGTTCAGGCACCGGCGCCGTCCCGGACGAGCGCGGGTGGCCGTGCCAGGCCCGCGCGCCATGCGAAATAACCACGCACGGCAATCAGCACATAGACGACGAACAGCACCGCCGTCGCGTGCAGGCCCTGCGACCAGTAGAGGACCACAGCCACCGAGTCGACCACGATCCAGTACAACCAGTTCTCCAGCACCTTGCGCGCGACCAGCCACGTGGCAAGCACGCTGACCCAGGCGACGAAGGCGTCGACGTACGGCATCAACCCGCCCTGCGTCCGGGCGATCAGCCAGCCGTTGGCGAGCGTCGCCGCACAGAGCACCGCGACGGCCAGCGCGTGCCTGCGCGGGCTCCAGCGCGAAACGGGAAGCTTCGCCCCGGACTCACCGCCACGACGCCACGCAAACCAGCCGTACACGCCCATGCCGATGTAGAACACCTGCAAGGCCACCTGCATCACCAGGCCGGCCTGCACGAACAGCACCAGGAAGATCGCCGAGCTGGCGATGGCGCAGGCCCAGCACCAGGCGTTCTGCCGCACGGCCAGCAACAGGTAACCGAGCGCCAGCACCACCGCCGCCCACTCTGCAGGCGGGATCGCGGCGAGCCCGGCCACGATCCGTTCGAGTGCCGACGCGTGGTTCATCCCTGCTCTGCCGGCGACGGCGTGCCGCCAAGCACTTTCATCACGAACACGGCCCGTCCCGAGCCTGCGAACGTGGTCTTCGTCTCGGCGGCCAGCGCGGCGAACACAGCGTCGTGCTCACCCGCCACCTGCGTGCTCATTGCATTGGTCGCCACGTTCAGCCCGGCGTGGCGGTTCAGTCGCTCGATGAAGTCCTTGATCGGCGGGACGAAGTCGGCGTCGAGCGGATACAGGCTGATGTCTACGGCGATGCGCATGTTCGGTACTCCGGTGTGTTGTTGTCGATATCCGCTCGCGCGCGGACGATCGTTCCCCGGCGCGATGTGGCACGCCGGGCCGCGGGACGCAGGGGATTCCGTGGGCCGGGACGCCGTGAATCCGTCCCTGGAGGCTCGCGCGCCGCGTCCATGCGGCGCGACGCCCGGCCCACGGAATCCCCCACGTCCCGCGACCCGGCCACCGACCGACGGTGGTCGACTGACGGATGCGCCAGAGGATGCGCAAGCCGACGAACCGATGCTGCGCCAGCGAACAGCAGTGCGTGTCGGCAGCAGGATTTCGCTGGACGGGCGTCGCGCGACATGGACGTCGCGCGCGAGCCTCCAGGGACGGATTCACGGCGTCCCGGCCAGCGAAATCCTGCTGCCGACACGCACTGCGGCTGCGCACAGACAACGTCGCTTCGGCGACTGCGCATTTGAGCTACCGCAGCGACCACGTGACCGTCACGCCGATCCGCCGCGGATCGCCCTGCTGCACGTACAGTTGGTTCGCGAAGTCGGGTGGCTCCAGGCCGAAGTAGAAGCCGCGCACCGCGAATCGCTCGTCGAACGCGTTGCGTGCCCACGCATACACGGCCCATCGATCCGCCGCGTAGCCGGCTTTCAGGTTCACCAGCACGTACGGCTGCGACTGCTGGTCGTGGCTCGCGTCGAAATAGAAATCGTCGCTGCCGGTCACGTCCGCCCGCGCCATCCAGCCGCGGCCGGCATGCCACTCCGCCGACAGCGAATACTGGTAGCCGGGAGCGTGCGCCTGCTCGCGACCGTCGAGGTCACGGTCGCCGTAGCGGTAATCGAGATACTCGGAGTGCAGCAGGCCGAGCGTCGCACCGAGCGTGACCGCCTCGAGTGGACGCCACGCCACGGACGCCTCTAGCCCAAAGTTGCGGCCGCGCGCGGCGTTGTCGGTGAAGAACACGTACGACAGCGGGTCGCCCGGGTCGAGCTGGAACGAGGTCGCCACCTGCTGCGACTCCCGCCACATGTAGAACACCGCCAGCTCGGCGCTGAGCGAGCCGTCGGCGCTGGCGTGGCGCAGGCCGGTCTCGAGGTTCCACAGGTATTCGGGCTCGAACTCGCGACGGTCGTCGGGCACGAAGGCGCCGATGTTGAAGCCGCCGGCTTTGTAGCCGCGACTCGTGGTGACGTACCAGGTGCCGCGCGGGTGCCATTCCCCCGTGAGCGACAAGTGGCCGCCGAGCATCGTGTCCTGCGGCGCGAAGGTCGTGTCGTCACTGTCGTCGTAGTCGGCCGAGCGCGTCTCGACGCGCAGGCCGCTCGACAGCACCACGCCGCGGCCCACCAGCCATTCCGCCTCGCCGTACGCCGCGGCACTCACCGCCTCGTAGTTCGCCTCGAGCTCGGGCCGCAGCAACTCGCCGGCAAACTCGTCGCGCTGGCGGTTGTCTTCGGTGAGTCGCAGTGCATACACGCCGGCCAGCCAGCCGAACCCAGCGTCGCGTGCCGTCGCCTTGCTCAGCCAGCGCAGGTCCTGGCTCAGGGTGCGGCGCTCACGGTCGTAGCGCGAAAAGTAGTCGTACGGCGCGAACTCGCCCCAGAACCCATCGTTGCCCCAGTCACCGTCGAAGCTGTAGACGATGTCGGAGTCGGCGTAGGCGGTGGTGGCACGCAGCGTGGTGGCGCCGAGGTCACCGACGATCTTGAGCGCGGTGCCCGCCGAGGCCTGCGCATCGCGGCCCGGACGGTCCGACAGCGTGTCGAACGAGTTGTCGGGCGAGAAGGCGTCGAAGCCATTGTCGAGGTCGGCGTAGAGCACGCTGAGCATGAGCTGCCAGCCGGGCGCCGGCTGCAGCGCGAGCTTGCCGCGCAGGGTGAGCTCGTCGCGGCCGTTGGTATCGTCGCGCCCGAGGTAGCCGTTGTGGCGGAACCCGTCGCTCTGCGACTGCTCGGCCGCGAACCGCCACGCCCCGCGTTCCGTCGCCGCGCCGCCCAGGGGTCCGCCGGCGACCAGGCCGACGCCGAACGTGCCGTCGTCACCCGCCGTCAACTCGGTGTCGAGCTCCGGCTCGGGCCGGGGGTCATGGGTGCGGATGTTGATCAGCCCGGCCAGCGCGTTGGCGCCATAGCGCGTGCCCTGCGGTCCGCGCAGCACTTCGACCTGCTGGACGTCGAGGGTGCTGGCGGGCATGCCGACCCCGCTGAAGTCGATGTCGTCGATCAGGAAGCCGACCGACGGATTCGGCGCCCCCTGGTACTGGTCCAGCTCACCCACCCCGCGCAGCAGGTAAAAGCG
>Ga0209254_10001018_pt1 | contig 24745 bp, 21 predicted proteins | sample FrelakmetDIP11DI_FD_187148 | JGI IMG/M metagenome (GOLD analysis project Ga0209254, IMG submission 187148) | Freshwater lake sediment microbial communities from the University of Notre Dame, USA, for methane emissions studies - DIP11 DI (SPAdes)... | ecosystem: Environmental > Aquatic >...
CCGATGACGCCGCCGCCCAGGGCAATGAGGGTGGTCTTGCGCTCGGCGCGCTGGCTCAGCAGCGCGTCGAAAATCAGGTTCAGCGTTTCCCAGTTCTTGCAGGCTTCGCCGTCGGGCAGCACCACCTGCATCACGGCCACGCCGGCCGCTTCCAGCGCCGTGGTCAACTGCGCCAGATACAGCGGCGCGACGGTGGTGTTGGTCACGACCATCACGCGCTTCTGCGCCAGATGCGGCAGCATCAAATCGGCGCGGCTCAGCAGGCCGGTGCCGATATGGATGGGATAGGAGCGGTCGCCGAGGTCGACGGTCAGGGTTTGCATGGAGAAACAGGCCGATAAGCGTTAGAACGGATTGTAACCAAAGCCGGACGACTATTGCGGCGTAGATGCAGGCCACAGGCATACGCCTTGCTGACATATCCGGCGATTACAATACGCAGCCATGACATGTTCCCGGGCATACCGATTACCGTACATCCGTCGCGCCGTCTCATGCCTGAGTGGCTGACCGGCATGGCGCAATACTTCAGTCGCACGAGCGTTGCGCGATCGTCATCTCCGGCAATATTTCAACACCCGCTACGCGGTAGTGCATGCGTTCAGGGTAGCGAATAAGGTGCCCGATTTATTCAACCTTCACGTTAGCAGGAGAGTTACATGTTGAGTTCGGTGGGAAAATTCGCGAGCAGAAAGCTGCACGGCAATCCCATTTTCATCGTCGGCGGCAGCCGCTCGGGAACCATCGTCCTGCTCAAAGCCATTGGGCAGCACCCCATGATCCTGTCCACGCCCAGTGAGAATCCCTTCATGACCGACCTCGGCCGCATGGCCTACGATCTAGGCCATGCCACGGAACTGGACAAGGACTACTACGGGAAAACCCTGCGAATTTCGCGGGAGCGCATCTACGACACGCTGCGCCAACTGGCGCTGGAAAGTTCCCTCGGGCCGGACAGCGGATTGAAGTTCCTGGCGTCGAACGCGATCAGGCATCGCGCCAATATTTTTGCCAAGCGCCACTGGTGCACCAAAACCTTTCCAGGCGAAAAGACGGCGCAGGGCTTGCAGGTACTTTATCCGAACACGCGCTTCATCTGGATCTTGCGCAACGGCATGAATGTGGTGTTCTCGCGCGCGCAATTTCCGGAATTTCGCGACCTCGAATTCCGCGAGCATTGCCAGCACTGGGCCGACAGCATCCAGCGCTTTGCCTATCTTTCCCGCTTGCCTGAAGCCACCGTGGTGCACCAGGAAGACCTGGCGGACGATCCGGACTTGGTATTCCGGCGCATCTTCGATCTGGTCGGTGTCCCATATCACTCGGCATCGACAGAATATGCCCTGCACACCCACGTGCATCCCCTTGCCGATCTGGGCACGGCCACGGGCGTCAACGTCAAACAGGTGCTGAAAGAGCGCAACTCGCCGCACGAATCGTGGAACGCGGAACAGCGCGCCCAGTTCAAGGATGTTTGCGGAGAGGCGATGGCTCTGGCCGGTTATGACATTCCGTATTGAACCGGCATTACGCCGCGCCATGCACACGTCTCTTCAGACACTTGCCGAAACTGCGGCCACGTCCCTGAGGCCGTTTGCCGTATGAGCGTGGGCCAGAGCATTCGCAGCGGCGTCAAGTGGCTGATGGTCGGCAGGGTCGGTAATCGCTTCGCCGAATTCGCCTTCGGTGTCATTCTCGCGCGTCTACTGGTGCCCGCCGATTTTGGCATGATCGTCACCATCCATGTGTTTACCGGCTTCGTCGGCATGTTCACCAGCGGCGGCATGGGACAGTCGCTAATTCGAGCCAAGTCGGTCGATGAAAACGATTTCTCCGCCGTATTTACCCTACAGTTCGCGCTGGGGGTTGCGGTCTATCTGCTGTTCTTCCTGACGGCGCCCTGGATCGCCCAGTATTTCAGCAATCCCCTCTACACCGACCTGCTCCGCGTTTCCGCCCTGAGCTTTCTGCTACGTCCCGTTCTGGTCATGCGCAATGCCTGGCTGAACCGGGAGATGCAATTCAAGAGCCGCTCTCTGGTGGAGGTGGCCAGCGGTTTCGTGACCGGCATTTCCAGCGTCCTGATGGCATGGGCCGGGATGGGAGTCTGGAGCCTGATTCTGTCGGGCCTGCTGGCCGCCCTGTTCAGGAATATCTGGCTGGCACGCCTCACTCCGCTCAAGCTGTCCTTCAATCCGGACATCGCCATCATGCGCAAGCACAGCGCTTACGGCTTCAAGATCGTCGCCAACGATCTTGTCACCTACCTCAGATCCGAAAGCAAAAGCCTGCTGCTCTCCAAGCTCGCCGGCCCCGCTTTCCTCGGCCTCTTCAACAAGGCGGAAAGCCTGTCCCGCCTGCCCAACCAGCTCATGATGTCGGCCACCATGGAACCCGTCTTTCGGGCCATGAGCAAGGCGCAGGACGATCTCGACCAGACCAAGTACCTGTTCTACCGTAGCATCACCCTGCTCATGGTTTACACCACGCCGATCTATGTGCTGCTGTGGTGGGTCGCCGAGCCGTTCGTCAGCGTGGTCTACGGCGAGAAATGGATGCAGTCCGGAGCGCCGATGAGCACCCTGGCGCTTGCGGGCGTATTCCTCAACATCATCTTCCCCTGCGGCACCCTGCTGGCGGCGCGCAACCGGCTGGGGCAGGAAATGGTGGCGCAGTCGATCAATCTGCTGGTCGTCATCGGCGCGTGTTACGTCGGTCTCAACTGGGGCCTGCAGGGCGTGGCCTGGGGGATCGTGCTAGGCAATGTCCTGCTGGCGATCCATTTTTACTGGCTGGCTCGCCAGGCCGTGCCTACCCGTCTCCGCGATCTGATCCGAGCGGCCGCGCCGGGACTCTCGCTCAGCACGCTGCTATGCGGCGTACTCGCGCTGACCCACCTGGCGCTGGGCGATGTGCGCGCCAGCCATCCCGCGCTCTATCTGCTGGGAATGTCGCTCAGCGGCAGCCTGTTCTATATCGCAGCGTTCCTGTTCATTCCGATCCCTGCCCTGCACAGCGAAGCGGCCCGCTGGCGACAGAAGCTCAGCGATGGCATGACGCTCATCCGAAAGGCCTTGCCATGACCTCCGCCACCAAACGCTTTCTTCTCCTCTTGTCTGCCTTGTTGCTGGCCGGCGTTGCACTGCTGCTGTATTCGGCGCGCGACGATCTCGCGCCGCCCATTGACCGTCTGCTGGCTGGCGAGGGCACGTGGTTCAGCACGGATGCGCCGCCGCTGGGAGAGGATCGGCACCTGTTCGATCTGGGCATCGTCGATGCCGACGGTGACGGCCGCTACGATGTTTTCACCTCCAACCATAATTACCGACAGGCAGTCCTGCTGTCCCAGGCCCAAGGCGGCTACCACGACACGCTGACCACATGGGGGCTGGACCAGAATCGCGATTTTCCCGGTTGGGAGCAGTCCTTCACCGCGCCGGTTATGGACCGGCCCGGCCTGTATGTCTACTGGCTCGGCGAGACCCTCACCTTGCGCGCACAAGGACTGGGCGCCAACCAGACGGTGGCGGGGACGCTGAAAATGTTCAGCAAGATCGACGTGTTGCGCAGCCAGGGCTTTCAGCTGAAGCAGCACACCCGCGCCGTTGCCGACTCGCCGATCCCGCAGACCGTGATCGAATTCAGCGTGCGCGGCGACGGACAGCTTGAGCTATCGCCGCTTTCCCGCGGAGTACCGACCGACATCGAGATCAACCCCGCGCTAGCAACCTCGAAAATCTTCGTCGGCAACCAGCGGACCTCACCCGCCCGCCACGTCTTCTCCCCGTTCCTGCGCGATCGACATGGTCTGGCCTGGGCCGACATCAATGCCGACGGCCACCTCGACATCGCCATCACCCGCGGCGGTGTCGGCGGCACCCTCCGCAAGCTGCCGCAGGATCTGCGCCAGCGCATCCATGACGAACTGTTCGTAAGTGGCACGGCGAAGCGATTCGAAGAGCGGGCGACGGCGCTGGGCATCGAAAAAAAGGATTGTTCCGGGCGCCACGTCGAATGGGTCGATTTCGACGCAGACGGCCGCCTGGATTTGTTTATCAACTGTCAGGACCGTGGTAAGAGCAAGGGTGTCTTTCCCAAGCAGCTGTGGCGGCAGAGCAGCGACGGCCGTTTCCAGGATGCCGCCACCGAGGTGGGGCTGGGATTGCCCGATCACGAGCTGAACGACTTCGTCTGGCTGGACGCCGAAGGCGACGGCGACCTCGATCTACTGACCACGGAGAGCAAGGGCTTCTTCCTCTACCGCAACGAATCCGGCCGTTTCCAGCCGGAATTCATCGCCAAGGGCACATTCGTCCGGGCGGACGTCGCCGGCTTGACCGGTGAAACCAACAACTATTGGCGCTTCGACGGCAAGCTCTCGTCGGCCGATTACGACGCCGACGGCGACCTCGATATTTTCTCCGCGTCCAAGCAGGGCAACAGCCTGCTCGTCAACGAGCAGGGACGCTTCAGGCTCAGCGCGCCCGCCGCATCCGGACTACCCGCGAAAAGCGTCGCCGCCAGTTGGGTCGATTACGACAACGACGGCCTGACCGATCTATACACGCTTCCTGACGGACTCTACCGGCAGGAAGCGGCGCATCGCTTCCGCGCCAGTCGTTTGCTCACCGTGCCCCGCCACAAGTATCACGCAGCTATCGCCCACTGGTACGATCGCGACAACGACGGGACGCGGGATCTGCTGGTGGCGATGAACGAGAACAACAGCCTGTGGCGGTGGTGGCAAAAACCGTTCAAGACCTGGGACGACCGTTTCGTCTGGACCCTCGCCGCCTATCGCAATCTTGGCTCCGCCCATCACTGGCTGAACATCGAGGTTGCGGGGCCGGCCGGCAACCGCCAGGCCATCGGCGCCCGCGTGACGGTTTCCACGCCGCAGGGCGAACAGGTGCAGGAAGTTGGCGGCAACGATGCGTCCTTTTTCTCGCAAGGCCATTACCGCCTGTACTTCGGGCTCGGTCCGCACGACCGCGCGGACCGCATCAAGGTCCGCTGGAGCGACGGCCGCAGCGCAGAATACACGCATGTGACGGCAGATCGCCTGCTTTCCATCGCCCCTCCGACCCTAGCGAACTGACGGTAAAAAAATGATCATTTCCCATACCCATCGATACATCTTCATCAAATCGACCAAGACTGCTGGCACCAGCATCGAGGCAGCGCTTTCCAGCCATTGCGGAGGCAACGATGTGGTGACACCACTGGGGAATTACGAATTCAACCGCGACAAATCGGGAGCCTGGGTGCACCAGTCGATGAACGAAGGCGCATACAAGCAGCACGACGATGCCCTCACCATCAAGCGCAGCCTGCAACCTGAAGTCTGGAACAGCTATTTCAAGTTCAGCATCGCCCGCAATCCCTGGGAGCGCACGCTGTCGCGCTTCTTCTGGGATCACCGCAACGACCCCACGCTAAAACCGGCCAAACGCTTCTGGCATCACCTGGGGGTACCGTTCGACGAACTGGGTGCGGCGCGCAAGGCATTCGCGCGTTTCCTGCGCGAGGAGGCATGGGACACCAACGACCGTTTCTACGTGATCGACGACGTACTCTGCGTCGATTACGTGATCCGCTACGAGAATCTCGGCCACGACCTGAACGAGGTGTGTAAACGGGTGGGGCTGCCCACGGTGGAACTGCCGCATCTGAAGTCTGGCATGCGCAAGCGGGATCACCATTACTCCGAGTATTACGATGCGGAAACGCGTGCGCTCGTCGCCGACCGCCACCAGCATGACCTGCGCCTGTTCGGTTATCACTTCGAGTCAGCCTGAATTCAAGGAAAGAACCCGTCAATGGATTACCAAAATAAAGTGGGCTTCACCATCGGCACTGGCCGCTGCGGCACCCTGTTCCTGTATCAACTGATGGAAATGGAGCCTGCGGTTGCCAGCTCGCATGAGCGCAACCCGGACAACGAGACCTTTCACCGCTACTGCAAGTGGCATGATCTGCCGGTGGATCACGAGGGCTTCCTCGCCAACAAGGAAAAGGAAATCCGGGCCGACCTGGAAGCCCATGCCTACTCCTTCGAGGCCAGCCCCTATGTTTCGCTGTCGGTCAAGGAACTGCACGAACGCTTCGGCGCCAAGTTCATCCTGCTGATGCGTCGCCCCGACCGCGTCGTCACCTCGTTCGTCCACAAGGGTTTCTATCGCCGGCCCTACCTCGTCAAGGACTGCAATCTGGCTACCGGCTATCAGGACCAGAGTCCGGAGAAGGTGCACACCTTTTTCGCCCGCGTTGCGCCGCGCGGAGAATTCCTGCGCACCTGGAACGAAATGACCCAGGTCGGCCGGGTCGCCTGGTTCTGGCGCGCCTGGAACGAACGCACCCTGGCGATGCTCGATGAGCTGCCCAAGGACAGTTACCGTATCGTGCGCATCGAGGATTTCGATTATGCGAAGTACATCGAGCTGAGCCAGTTCCTCGGTTATCAGGCGCAGGTCACGCAGGCGGATTTCGATGCCCTCAGCGCGAGCAAGCCGCACGCGTTCTGGCGCAAACGCAATGTCGATCAGTGGTCGGAACAGGAGACCCGGGAATTCGAGGAGCAGGCCGGCGAGCTGGCGCAGCGTTTCGGTTATGAATATCGCGTTGCCAACCTGGTCAGCGAAGCGCAGGCGGAGCGCGCCCAGGCGCAGGAACTCGGGCACATTCCGAAGCCGAAACAGGGGCCGCAATTCTGGCGCCTGCGCCGTGCCACCGCCGACTGGTTGCGCGGGCTCGGCAACGGCCTGCGCGGCCTCGCCCGGGGCATCGACGTCGAATGAATCCGCCGCTTCCCTGATCCCCCGCACCGCCCCGACACAATGAAAATTTGCCTGCTCGCCACCTGGAGCGATTCGCTGACCTACACCATGGCCAGGGCGCTCGCCTTCAGCGGCCACCCGGTACAGGTCTGGATCGCCGACGTCGAACGCGACCGCCAGTCGACCTGGAGCCTGTCCGGCCGCATCGCCGCCATCCCCGGTGCCAGCGTGATCGCCGATCACGCGGCGCCCCCGCCGGCGCCGTTCGACCAGTTGATCGTGCAGGGCCACTCGCAGTTGCTGCGCTACCGCAACGTGCTCGACCAGCTCGCGCCGCACGCCCGCCACCTCACCCTGGTTTCGCTGGGCGACCGCAGCCGCCCCTGGCGCCAGGCGCTGCGGATGCAGTGGCGGGAATGGCGCTGGATGGGTCGCTGGTTCGGCAAGGTGAACCGCATCGTCTACAAGGACGGCTTTCATCGGCTTGACTGGCTGGGGCTGTTACGCTCGCGGCGCGTGGTCGGCTTCGATGCCCATTCCAATTTTCTGCGCGACGATACCCTGTTCCAGGCCATTCACGCGGCGGACTGGACGGCCGACGCGCCGCGCCCGCACCGTGCGAATTTTCTGGGTAGCCGCGATCCAGCGATACGCGAGCGGATCCTGGAAAGCGTCGAGCGCTATTTCAGTGCCGCCCCGAATGGTGCCCCCGGCCCATCTATGCTCTGGCATGCCTACTCCGACGCGCAGCCAGCGGCGCTGAGTCCGGCCGAATTTCTGCGGGCGCTGACCGAATCGGATTTCACCCTGGCGCCGCCGGGCTATTCCCTACTCACCCACCGGCCGGTGGAAGCCCTGCTGCGCGGCAGCATCCCTGTGCTCAACGCGGATGAGCTCGACCTGTACGACCTCGGCCTCGCCAACGGCGTCAACTGCATTGCGGTGCCGCCCGGCGGCTGGCCTGGCGCCATGGCCCGCATCGTGGCCATGGGCGAGCCCGAAGTTGTCGCCATGCGCCGCAACGTCGTCGCCATGCTGGATGACCAGGTAGCGTATCCGGCGCTGGCGCGCGCCATCTGTCGGCGCCTGGGCGTGGTCGAGGCAAGCGCCGCATGAGACCCAGCCTTGCAGGCGTCCGCAACATCCTCGCCCTGCTCGGCGCCCGCGCCTGCTACGGCTGGCGCGGGTGTGTGGCGCAGGCGCGTTTCCCCGCCGCCGCCGAATCCCTGCTGGCGGGTTTTCGAAGCAACACCCCGCCCAGCTTCCAGGACTACACCGACCTGTTCCGCTACGTGATGACCGGTTTCGTGGTGCGCCGCAGCCGTCTGGGCGCCCACGCCGACTACGCCGGCATGGGCAGCTACAACGGCCCCGCGATGGACCGGCTGGAAGGTTATTCCCGCATTGCGCCGCTCGCCGCCGCCTGGCTGCATGGCGGGCACGCGGCGCGGATCGCGCTGGGCGATGGCGCGATGCACGATCTGCCGGCACTGTTGAAGTCCGGCGTGCTCGCCGGAACCGATCCGGCCTCGCGCGAATACTGGGGCGACATCCGCCATTGGGGACAAGCTATCGTCGAGGCTGCCGACATCGCCCTGATGCTGTGGCTGACGCGCGACACGCTCTGGGTCACGCTGACCCAGGACGAGCGCAGCCGGATCGGGCGCTGGCTGCTCCAGGTCAACGGCAAGCGCATCCCCGATAACAACTGGCACCTGTTCGTGGTGCAGGTGAACAGCGTGCTGGCCGCCCTCGACCAACCTCACGATGCCACGGAGGCAGCGCAGCACCTCCAGCGCGCGAAGGCGTTCTACCGCGGGCAGGGCTGGTTCCAGGACGGCGTGCAGGGCGAGACGCCGGGCTACGATTTCTACAACGCCTGGGGCTTCCACTATCACCTGCAATGGATCAGCCGGATCGACCCCGCGCTGGACACGGCCTTCATCACCAACGCCTTGCAGGAATTCGTCGGCAGCTACCGCTACTTTATCGGCGTGCAGGGATTCCCCATGCTCGGCCGCAGCGCCTGCTACCGGATGGCTGCGCCAGCGCCGCTGCTGTTCGCCCAGCAAATCCGGCCCGCCGTGGTGTCGCCTGGCGTCGCCCGACGGGCACTGGACGTGGTGTGGCAATATTTCATCCGCCATGGCGCGCTGCGCCATGGCAACGTGACCCAGGGCTACTTCGACGCCGATGCCCGCCTGCTGGAAGACTATTCCGGGCCGGCGAGTTGCCTGTGGTCGCTGCGTTCGCTGGTGGTGGCCTTCGCGCTACCCGCCGACAATGCCTTCTGGCGCGCGCCGGCCGAACCGCTGCCGGTGGAGCAGGGCGATTACCGCATCGCCGTGGGCCCGACCGGATGGACGGTCAGCGGCAACCGTGCGAGCGGTGTAGTGGCGATCGAGACCGGCCGTGTCGGCAGCCCCGTACTGGTGCCGCCTCGTCTCGCCGAACGCCTATTCGCGCCCCTCTATATCAAGCCACGCCGCCCAAAAAACATTCAGGCGAAGTATCATCGTGCCCACTATGCTTCCAGCGCACCCTTGGGAACAGGCGACGAATCATGACCACAAGCCAGGAAATCATGAGCGAACCCAAGCCCCTCATCTCGGTGATCATGCCCTGCCTGAACGCTGCTCCTTATCTCGCGCAGGCAGTGACATCGGCACTGGAACAAAGCTACGGCAACGTGGAACTGGTGGTCATCGACGACGGTTCCAACGATGGCTCGGACACGCTGCTCGCCGACCTGGAGACGGCCTACCCTGGCCGCCTCCAGCGCCTCTACACCAGCCGCCTGGGGCCCTACCCCGCCCGCAACGTGGGGCTGCGGCAGGCGCGGGGGGACTTCATCGCATTCCTCGACGCCGACGACTGGTGGCAGCCGGACGCCCTGGAAAAACTTCATGCGGCGCTGGACGAGCATGGCGCCGACCTCAGCTACTGCGGCTGGCAGAACGTCGGCGAAGGTATCGTGTCCGCTCCGCATGTGCCGCCCGCGTACGAAACGGAAGACGCCGTTGCCCATTTCATCCGCACCTGCCCGTGGCCGATCCACGCCGCGCTGGTCCGGCGCAGCCTGGTCGTGCAGTTGGGTGGATTTTCCGAACGCCGCTTCGCCTCGATGGACTACGATTTCTGGCTGCGCGCGCTGTCGCTGACGCGCAAGCTGGTGCGGGTGCCCGAAGTCCTGGCGTTTTATCGCTGGCACAACTCGGGACAAATCTCCGCGGTGAAGTGGCGTCAGGTACTCGACGCGCTGGAAGCGCAGCAGGCTTTCATCCGTCACAACCCCGAGCTGGTCGCCCACCTGCCGGCGGAAAAACTGCGGGACCTGACCGAAGGGCAGGTCCTGCGCCAGGCTTATCGGGCGTTCTGGAAACGCGATCTGGTCTCGGCCCGCAAGCTGTTTCGCCACGCCGGCCTCAAGGGACATTACCGCTTCCAGGATTTGCGCCACATCGTGAGCGCCTTCCTGCCGCTGCCCCTTTACCGGGGCTTGATCAAGATCGCGGAACGGGGACAGGTATGAGCGACGCGAACCGGGTGCCGGTGCTGATGTATCACCGGGTAGGCCCCGCCCTCAACGACTGGGAAGCCCGCTACGCCATCTCGCCCGAGCGTTTCGCCGCCCATATGCAGGCTCTGGCGCGCAAGGGCTACCGCGCGCTCGGCATCGACGTCCTGGTGAACTGGCTGGAGGGCGGCGCACCGCTGCCGGCCAACGCCATCGTAATCACCTTCGACGATGGCTTCCGCGGCGTGCGCGATCACGCGCTGCCGATCATGGAACATCTCTGCTGGCCCTTCACGGTGTTTCTGGTGAGCGACCTCATCGGCGCGGATGACGTATGGACACGCACGTCCAACCCGGCCGGCATCACCTACCCCCTGCTCGACGCCGACGAGATCCGCGACATGCAGCGGCGCGGGGTGAGCTTCCACTCCCATACCCGCAGCCACGCCAGTCTGCCCACGCTGGACGACGCCGCGTTGGTATCGCAGCTGGCCGGCTCGCGGCAGGCCTTGAGCGTGCTGCTGGGTCACGACGTGCCCTACATCGCCTATCCGTTCGGCCATCTGGACGAGCGGGTGGAGGCGGCCACCCACGCCGCCGGCTATAGGGCCGGCTTCTCCACCCAGTCCGGATTCAATCGTCGCGACGTCAACCGCCTGCGCATCCGCCGTCTCGACGTCTACGGCACCGACACCCCTGCCATGTTACTGCGCAAGATTCGTCTCGGCAGCAACGATGGCAGCCTCGCCCACGCCGCCCGCTACTATCTCGCGCGCTTAGGCAGCCGTCTGCCGGGAGCGCAGCGATGAGCATTGCCTACAGTGTCGCCCTCTGCACCCACAACCAGGCCGCGCGCCTGCAGCGCACGCTGGCCGACCTGACCGCGCTGAAGCCGCCGCAGGCACCGTGGGAATTCCTGGTGATCGACAACGGCTGTCGCGACGAAACGCCCGCCCTGCTCGCTGCGCAAACCTGGCCAGACGGCTGGAACGTGCGCGTGGTACGGGAAGAGAAACTGGGGCTGTCCAATGCGCGCAATCGCGCAATCGCCGAGGCACAAGGGATCTACGTCATTTTCATGGACGACGACGAGACCGCCGACCCCGACTGGCTGTGCGCGTTCGAGCGGCTGATCCAGGCGCACGATGCGGACGCCTTTGGCGGCCGCATCCGGGTACTGTTCGAGGATGAACGACCGGCTTGGCTGAAAGACGAACTGCTCGGTTTTCTCGGCGAACTCAACCGCGCCGAGACTATTGCCCCCCTGACCGATCCCTATACCTCCTTCTACGGTGGCAATTTCGGCTTCCGCAAAAGCGTCTGTGCCCGTGTCGGCGGCTTCGACGCCATGCTGGGCCGCAAGGGCAGCGACAACACCGGCGGGGAGGAAGTGGATTTCTATCGCCGCCTGCTGGACGCCGGCTTCAAGGTCTGGTGGACGCCGGAGGCGGTGATCCATCACCGGATCCAGGCCACCAAGCTGGAGCGCGGCTATTTCCTCGACCTGCATTACCGCATGGGGCGGATCGAAGCGATCCGCACGCGCGGCATGGGCTCGCGCCTGCCACCGCCCTATCTGTACGGCCAGTTGCTGCGCGCGCTGGGCGCGGTGTGGACGACCCATCGGCAGGGCGGACGCGATTCCACCCTTCGCAAGGAAATGAACGTCGCCTATTTTTTCGGCCAGATCCGCGGCTGGGCTTTCGGCCCCCGCCCCGACAAGAGTTGATATGCAGCGCCTGACCATCCTCGTCTGCACCCACAACCGGGCTGGCTTGCTGGCAAAAACGCTGGATTCGCTGAATGCCGCCGAGCGTCCCGCAGATTGCGCGGTCGACATCCTGGTCGCCGCCAATGCCTGTGCGGATTCCACGCACGCCGACCTCGACGCCTACCGGCAGCATGCTGCCGCTCGCGGCTGGCTGCCGCTGGAGTGGTTCGCCGAGTCCACGCCGGGGAAATCACACGCCTTGAATAGCGCAATGCCCCGGATACAAGGCACGCTGGTCGCCTTCGTCGACGATGACCATCGAGTGGATGCACGCTATCTCGCCGCAGTCTACCAAGCTGCACATGCCTGGCCGGCATTCGACCTGTTCTGCGGCCGTATCCTGCCCGACTGGGACGGCAGCGAGCCCGCCTGGGTGCACGACAGCGGTGCCTATCGCATCTACCCGCTGCCGGTGCCGCGTTTCGACCGTGGCGACGCTGGCTCTGAACTGACGCCGGATCTGGCCATTCCCGGCGGCGGCAACCTATTCCTGCGCACGTCCTGGCTGGCACGTATCGGCCGCTTCGCCACCGACATGGGTCCCACCGGGCACGACCTCGGCGGCGCCGAGGATCTGGACTGGGTACTGCGCGCGCAGCGCCTGGGTGCGCGCCTGCGCTATATTCCGGAAATGGTGCAGTACCACTACGTGGATCCCGGGCGCCTCGGTCTCGGTTATCTGATGAAAAAGGCCTACAAACGTACCGCTTCCACCGTGCAGATCGATCCGCAAAAGAACGGCACGGCAGTGCCGAAATACCTCTACCGCAAACTTGCCGAATACGGATTCAAGGCCTGCACCGCACTCGACTCGTCGCGACGGCGCTTTTATCTGGTGCGCACGGCGGCCGCGCTGGGGGAGGTTGCCGGCCACCTGCAACGGCGCCCGCAGGACCAGGGCGCCGCTGAGTCTCCACCTGGCCTGGACTGATTGCCCATGCCCGACCTGCGCAAACTGACCAAGCTGCTCGACCCGGAAATCCGCGCCAAGAACCTGCGCGAACTGCACTACCGGCTGCGCGGGCTGCGCTGGGACCTCACCCGCCCTGAGGTGCCTGATCCGGTGTTCGTCGTCGGCTGCTCGCGCTCAGGCACCACGGTCACATACGAAACACTGGCAGCCGCCCCTCAGTTCCGCACGTTCGGCTGGGAAATCCCGCAGTTCTGGAACAGTCTGCATGGCCCCCTCAACAATGGCTGGCATTCCGAAGCAGCCGCAGCCGAGGTTGCGCAACCCGAGCACCGCGACGCCGCCTTCCGCTATTTCTACCAGCGCCTAGGCGCCGGCTGGGTGCTGGACAAAACCTGCATCAACGTGATGCGCATCCCCTATCTGTACCGTCTGTTTCCCAACGCGAAATTCGTCTTCATCCAGCGCGACGGCCGCGACAACATCAGTTCCATGATGGACGGCTGGCGCATGGGGCGCACCGACGGCCGCTTTGAACTGTCGCAGTTTTTCGGCCCGTTTCCCGAGCCGGTCGCGATCAACGGCGGCGAATTCACCGAATGGGCATTTTTCCTGGCGCCCGGCTGGCAGGCCTATAACCGCGCCAGCCTGGAGGAAGTCTGTGCCTTCCAATGGGTCTCAGCCAATCGCATGGCCCTGGATGCAAGAAAACTTATTCCCCAGGAACAGTGGATACATCTGCGCTACGAAGACATTTTTGAGCGGCCGGTGGCCATGTTCCGCGACGCCTTCGCACGGCTAGGTGTTCCATTCACGTCCGCGCTGGAAACACGCTGCGCCAACCTCCAGCCCACTAGCATCGTCAAGGGCACACCGAAAAAACAGAAATGGCGCGAACACAACCCCGAGGCCATTGAGCACATCCTTCCGACGATCACCCCGATGCTGCGTGAACTGGGCTATGACCCCGACGCCTGAACCACTAGCTATGAGCGTCATCATCCCTGCCTACAACGCCGCCTGGTGCGTGCGCAGGGCGATCGACAGCGTACTCGCGCAGGACTTCCGCGACTTCGAAGTGATCGTGGTCAACGACGGCAGCACCGACGACACTAATGCTGTGCTGGCTGCCTGCGGCGACCGAATCCGTGCCGTGCACCAGCGCAATGGCGGGTTGTCCAGTGCACGCAACGCCGGCATCCGCGAAGCGCGCGGCGAGTTCGTCGCCTTTCTCGACGCCGACGACTGGTGGCTGCCCGGCAAGCTGGGCCGCCAGCTCGAATTGATGCGCGCCCGCCCGGAACTGGGTTTCTGCTCCTGTGCAGCGCGGGTAGAAAGCCCGCAGGGCGAGCTGCTCAACGTCTGGAGCTGCGCCCGCTGGCACGGCGCCTTCCTCGACCATTTGTTCGGCAGCAATGCCGACGTAGCAGGCAGCGGTTCCGCCGTCGTGGCTCGGCGCGCCCTGTTCGCGCAGACCGGCGATTTCGACGAATCGCTCGACAGTCTCGAAGACATCGACATGTGGATGCGGCTGGCGGCAGTGTCGGAATACGCCTGTCTCGAAGAGCCGCTTGTTGTCATTCTCAAGCGCCCCGACAGCATGAGCCGTAACCTCGAAGTCATGCGCACGGCGGCGATGCAGGTAATGAAAAAGAACCGTCCCCTGCTGCCCGCCGCGCAGCAGGGCAGCTACTGGCGCACCTGCATGGCGAGCATCCACGGCGACTATGCAAAATGGCGCTATCGCGCCGGGCAGCGTGGGGCGGCGCTGCGCGAATTGGGAAACCTGTTCCGGCTCGCGCCGATCCGGCGCGGCCGGCTCGGGCTGGGCCTGCTGAAGGACATGCTGCTGGGCCGCTCCCTGTAACGGCCTGCGGCTCAGAGGCTGTCGAAAATATGGCGGATGATCTCCGCCTGCTCGGTTTCCAGTCCCAGCCAAAGTGGCAGTCGCACCAGACGATCAGCCAGATCGACCGTCACGGCGAGATCGCCGTGCGCACGACCGTAGCGCTGCCCGGCCGGTGCGCTGTGCAGCGGAACATAGTGGAAAACGGCGTTGATGTTCTGCGCCTTCAAACGCTGGATGAACGCCGTGCGCGTCGCCAGATCGGGCAACAACAAGTAATACATGTGCGCGTTGTGCGCGCAATGCGCGGGGATCACCGGCCTGCGCGCAATGCCCTTGGCCTCCAGCGGTTGCAGCCACTGGTGATAGACGTTCCAGATGCCCAAGCGACGCTCGGTGATTGCATCCGCCTCCTCCATCTGCGCCCACAGGAAAGCCGCGATCAGTTCGCTCGGCAGGAAGGACGAACCGACGTCCACCCAAGTGTATTTGTCCACCTGCCCGCGAAAGAACTGCGAACGGTTGGTGCCCTTCTCGCGGAGAATCTCAGCACGCAAGGCCAGCTCGGGGTCGTTCACCAGCAAAGCGCCGCCCTCGCCCGAAATGATGTTCTTGGTCTCGTGAAAAGACAATGCGCTCATATGGCCGATGCTACCGAGCGGCCGTCCCTTGTAGCTTGCCATGACGCCCTGGGCGGCGTCCTCGATCACCAGCAGCCCGTGCTTGCGCGCGATCGCCATAATGGCGTCCATCTCGCACGCCACGCCAGCGTAATGCACTGGCACGATGGCCCGCGTTTTTTCGGTAATGGCTGCTTCGATCCTGGTTTCATCGAGGTTGAGGGTATCGGGCCGGATGTCCACGAACACCGGCACCGCCCCGCGCAGAACGAAGGCATTGGCGGTGGAGACAAACGTGTAGGAAGGCAGGATAACTTCGTCGCCCGGCTGGAGATTCGCCAGCATGGCCGCCATTTCCAGCGCCCCGGTGCAAGAGTGTGTGAGCAACGCCTTGTGGGCGCCGGTGCGCTGCTCCAGCCAGGCATGGCATTGCTTGGTGAAGCGGCCGTCGCCGGCGAGATGGCCGTTGGCATGCGCCTGGGCGATGTACCAGAGTTCCTTGCCGGTCATATAGGGTTTGTTAAAGGGAATATTTTTCATCGCTTTCGTGTCCATCTAATGGGATTGCGTTCCGGCTGTGCGGAAATGTCTATCGTTGGGGAGCTCGTATCGCCCGCCTTCAGTCCTGCCCCGCTATACATTCCGGCGCAGCCAGGGTATTCAGGTGAAGCACACGCACATTGTCGAAATCCTGTTGCCGCGAGATCCATTCAGGCGGCACCGCCACTTTCCCAACCGCCACGCCGTCCACGATCCGTGCCCGCTTGGCGCCCGCGTTTTCTTCCTTCTTCGCTTGCAGCAGGATCAATTTTCCATCCGGCTGCCCGGCTTTGCACAGCTGCTTGCGCAAGTCCCCGACATCACTGACCACCCGCACCGGACGACGCACCAGATAGTCGATGAAAGGCTGTAGCGAAACATAGCGTTCGCCGGTACGCCCGTCGACGCGCGATGCCATGCCGACCGACCAGTCGGCCATGAGCCTGCCATCGTCGGGCACCTGCCTGAGATACCAAGCGAGCCGTGCCGCCCCCCCGACCAGATCCGCGTGTTCCTGTCGCTCGAAGCTTTGCGCGGAGCGCACCGCACCCACGGCATGGATGCCCAGCAGCAACCCCGCAGCAAGTGCCGCAACCCGCTTCCCTTTTGGCCGGGCGACCGGGGCACGTTCCAGATCGTCCATCAGGTTGAGCAGCCCCAAAGTCGCGATCAGCACGGCACCGGGCAGGAAACCCAGCATCAGGAAGTCGTGTCTGTAGGCCGCATCGCGCAGCAGCAGGCCAAAGACCAGGCCCGGCAACCAGGCAAGTACCGCCCAAGTATCGGTGGTACTCCAGCTGGGCCGTGGCAACAAGCGGCGCACGAACCAGTAAACGCTCAGTCCCGCAACGACGGGGCCATAGTAGCTCCAGTAACGACTGGCCTGGAGCTGGAGCAGCGCCGTCCAGGTGATGGAAGCCCCCTGTGCATGGGGCGAACCGCCGCGCTCCAGTGCGCGTCGCAGGGGATAGAGAAAATCGCCCGTTGCAAACCCCTGCTGCAAGAGCACGGCGATGACTACGCCACCCAGAACCGCGCCCAGCATGAAAGTGGCGACGAATTTGCTGCGAACCGGCAGGTCCTGAAACCACAGGTGCGCGATCACGGCCAGCGCCATGAACCCGGCATGCCAGCCAAAACACATGCCGCAGGCGAACATGGCCGCGGACACCATCAGAGGCTGGTGCTTTCGGGTAAGCAGAAAACGCGAGTAGCCCAGATATCCTGCCAAGCCGAACGCCGTCACCAGAATAAGTCTTCCGGCGTTGCTGGCGCCATATTCCAGGACATAAGGCATACCCAGGAGCAGCAGCACCGCCAACGGCGCGGCCCGGGCTCCGATGGTCCTGTAGCTGAACACAGCCAGCAGTCCGACGAATAGCAGGGTTGTTATGAGCGGCAGGACACGAATGGTCCAATATTCCCCCCCCATCATGGAAACAACTGCCGCTTGGACGAGGCCGACCAGCGGAAGCGCGGAGAGATAGAAAATAGGTTCGCCCGATTTCGTCACTCCCTCCACGTTAAGGCCATGGGTTATCCCCGCGCCAAAATCCATGTGCGCACGCGCAAACCAGTAGGTATACGCCTCGGCCCATCTGGTATGGCCATGCGCAAAGGGCTCACGCAAATCATGCAGTTCGTAGATCAGGAAGGAAATAATGCCGATTAAGACACATATCCAGAATGATCGCGATCCAGAAAAAAAAGGGGGGGTCGATAGGTATTTCATGATGAAGTCATGTGCTTGTTTTGGTTATCCGGCCACCCCTGATTTTCTGGCGACTAACAATCTCGAACCTCCGACAGGGAACCGTATCCCGAACCGGATAAGCTGTCGCTCCGCATTCATGACGCCCTCGAAGACTCGGTTGATGAGCGTAGGCAGACTCAACTCCGCCATAGGATCGCTGTTATCTGACGCATTGCGCTGGCGTAGTCGGGATGCGAGCATGGCGGGCAATAGCATGCTGACGAAGGAGGTTTCAAACTCCACCTTGAATCCGGCTCGCGACACCTTTTCGCGTAATTCGCCAACACGGTACCGGCGAACATGGCAAGCACGGTCATCCTGGGCGCTCCACAGCCAGGGATGTTGCGGAACCGTGATAGCGATACCCCCCCCTGGTCGGAGTGCGCGTTGCAGTTGAGCCAGCACTGCCTCATCTTCTTCGATGTGTTCCAGCACATCGAAGGCCCCGATAACGTCAAACTCTTCCACATAGGGAATGCGTCGTGCATCCATCTGAATGAGTTCAGCCCTTTCGACCCGGCGTGCGGCATAGGGAAGACCGACACTGAAAACTTCACTGCCGGTAATTTCGGCTAGGGGATAAGCCTGAGCCACGCCGGCAAGGACGTAGCCGGTTCCGCAACCGATCTCCAGATAGCGAGCCATGCCCGGGAAATGACGGCCCAATGCCCAGACGATCAACCGGTTACGGGCGCGGAACCAGAAATTGCCCTCCTCCAGTGCTGCAAGCCGGGCAAAGGCTTCGGGCCGGAATCCCGCCCCGGCATTCGCCAGTTCAGGCGCCAGCAGGGGAAAACATTCCCCCTGTGGGGGCGCATGCCCGCAAGCGTGACAGGTCCAACCCGCGCTCGTGAAGACAGCCGCACACTGGGGGCATTGCTTCATATCTCACCACTCCAATCCGACAAGACGCAGCTCATACTTGCTCCAGGGAAAAGCACAATTGATAGGTCTCATTGCTCCGGGGCAGCGTTTCCGCGTGCAGGCGCCTCCACTTGCACACTATCAAGCCCCAGACGATGTTTGCTTATCAGAAGCAGGCCGGCACCGATGGCATAACCCAGAAGAATGCTTAACAGACTGCAAAAACTGGCGGCCAACGCAATTTCCGCAGGAACGTCGAATGCGCCGTACAGTAGGATAAATGCCCCTTCACGGATACCGATGCCGCCGAACGAAATCGGCAAGGTGAACAGCAGGAAAAGCAGCGGTGTGACGAAGAGGTTGACGGTGAAGGGCACATCGTAACCCAGCCCTTGGAAATAGAGTTGGGACTGAATCGCCGAGAAGAACATGATTGACAGCGACAGGCCTACTGCCGGTAATGACACCGCAGGTGAAAAAGCGGACAGAAGGAGATCAAGCGTGCTAGGTGAAGACACTTCCTCCGTTGCCAAGCGGGAATCGGAGGTCGGGGCGAGGGAAGCAATATGACGAGCCATTGCTTCAAGGCGAACGTTGAGCATTTCAGCCAGACGCCGGACCCAGCCTTGGCGGCGAACGAAAATGGCAGCCATGGCAAGAGAAATTCCCGCGAGGAAAATCACGTAAAGCGTATCAACGATGTTTGCAACCACACTCGGCAAGTGGTTGGGCGCAAGCAGAGGATAGAGACCTGCAATCAGCATGGCGCAAGCAAACAAGGCGGCGAGTTTCTCCAATACGATGATAAAGACGCTGCGCAGGTAATACCCCTTCTGCCGCCCTAGGGCCATCACACGATAAGCATCGGACCCTAGGGAACCAGGAACAAGCACCCCCACCGCCAGACTTTTCCAATACTCGTCGATACTCGTGGCAACCGGTTGTATGGCACAGCCGTAATGGCGCAGCAGGAAATGCCAGCGTAGCGCTGCTGTGACGATGACGATCGTTATTAGCGATATCGCCAAAACAATCAGGGAAAATTCCGCATTGGAGAAAACCTGTTGCAGGCGATCAAGGTCAACCCGGCTGAAAATAACATACAGAATGACTGGCGGCAGGCTCCAATAGAGCAGGCGACGCACGTATCTGATCAGACGCGGCATGACGCCGCGATTCAGCGATGAAACTGCATCGAGACTCATCGTGTCGTGGCGCCTGACTGAACGATCAAACGACATCTGTCCCGCAACCGTCGTGATGAATGCATAGGAAAAGCCTCGGCAATCATCAGGCAAACCGCAAACCGGGAGTGAGTTGGAACATGTCGATGAATTGTCCTGGTTTCAACGCCGGCTGCCTGTGGCGATGTTCGAGCGACCCTTCATCTGCAACCTGCACCCGTGCAAGCTGCAATGCTGTAGCGTCTCCGCACGCGACGGTCACACCGCCGTTCGCGCATTCCAGAATCTGCCCCGGCGAATCGGCATGCGGGCCACTGACCACACGGGCGACCCGAAGGAAAAACTTGCTTTCCCCCCAAAAAAAATAAGGGCCATTGTATTTATACGACTCCTGGGTCGAGGCCCTGACCAGCCTTTCCAAGTACCCGGCCGGCTGATCCCACTGAATCCTCAGAAATTCGTCTTCCCCCCAGGGCCAGCGGCGACAATAGGGATAGTCCGACCTACCGGCTTGGGCGGCCCCTTCCAGCCGGGCGGGCGCCGCGGCCTGGATGTCGCGCAGCAGGCGGGAAACGAGCGGCCCGGTGAGGGCGGCCAGCTTGTTGACCAGTTCCTGGGGGGTCTCTGCTCCGCTCAACACGATGGAATCCTGTGCGAGAACATTTCCTGCGTCGAATTCATGCTCAACTTGATGCACGGTCACTCCAGAAACCTTTGTCCCAAGCAGGATTTGCCAGCGATGCACGTCGGTCCCGCGAAAATCCGGCAGCAGTGATGGGTGAATATTAAGCACGCCCAGCTTCGGATACCGAATAATCTCGGGCGGGATGCGTTGAGGCCACCCTCCCCCGATCAGGATCAGGTCGGGTGAAATGGTCTTGGTGTCACGCATCACCCGATCGTCCCTGATGTCGGCAATTCTGCGCGATGCGATGCCTTTCGCCATGGCCAATTCGCAGACCGAATCCAGGAATTTGATGGGTTCGCAGCCATAGTGGGCCACTTCGTCCGCATAGTGCTTTCGCTCCGCGTTCAGAAAGGACGGCGCCTCGGAAGCCGAGGGCGAATCATGAACCCAGAGTGTTGAGGGGACATACCTGCCTTCCAAAACAAGGTGTTCAAGGAGAGCATGGCCGATCCGGTTCAGCGGTCGCGACAGAAAAAGGATGTTCATGCGCGGTCACATGAATTTTCGGGAGCAGGAATTGAGGACATTCATAGTCGCCAATGAGAAATCTTGTCCCTTACAAAATACTGAGGCGTGGCATTCACTCTTTGCAATATGCGCAGGACGTACTCGCCGAGGATGGCAAAAGCAAAGAAATTGAATCCCGAAATCAGTACTAGAAGCAGCGCAATGGTGGTCCAGCCAGGAACATTGATCCCGCCCATCAAATATCGCACGATCAGCACCGCCGCGAAGGTCATGCTGAGCACGATGCCGGCGGCCCCCATGACCGCCAGCAATCGCAGGGGCAGCATCGAATAGCCTATCAGGTTGCTCATGGTCTGGGAAACCAGACGGCCAAATGTGTAACCGCTGCGCCCTTCCTTGCGTGGGTCATGCTGGACGGTAGTGTTGATGATCCGATGGGTCACGGAGTTGATCATCGGGCCCAGCGCCGGAGACAGGGTTCGCAGGGTCAGCAGTCCATCGACGACGGCCCGGCGCATCAAGCGAAAACTGGTAAAGCGCAGGCTGCGATCCTTGCCCAGCAGGTAGCAGTTGATGTCGTGAATGGCATTGCTGCCAATACGCCGGAACCAGTGGTGCTTTTTTTCCCGCGGCACTCCCATGACCACGTCCACGTCTGCACCCAGCGCTTCGATTAGCGCCGGAATTTCCTCGGGCGGGTGCTGCAGATCATCGTCCATGGTGAGGATCATCCCCCCCCTTGCATGGGCCAGGCCGCACAGGGTGGCGTTGCTCTGGCCGGCGTTACGCATGAGTTGGATGGCAGTGACAGCCTTGTCCGCATTCGACAGTTCCTGCAGCACCTGCCAGGAGCGATCGCGTCCGCAATCGTCCACGAAGATGATTTCGTAAGGTTTCCCCAAGCCCTGCATGACTGCCGTGAGCCGTCGATGCAGTTCGGGCAGGATTCCGGCCGAGCCATATACGGGGATGACAACACTGTATGCCTGCCCGGCCTGGCCGGCACCGTCGTCAATCACCAGCCGGGTTCCCGCTAGGTCGTGCCAGTCAGTCGGCGCTGATTGCGAGGTCAAGGGCTTCACCGATTCTCTCCGTTACATGTTCATAGTCGGCGGCATCCACGCAATCGAATAGGGCGAAGCCGATCAGATTTCCGTTGTGTTCAAAGGGCTCGATGAGGTCGCCCGGCTGTCTTGCATAGTGCACTTCGAATATGTTTGGCACCTGCCGCTGCAAATCTGCGGAAGAACCAATGCGTTCCAGTCTTCCTCCCGTAGCACTGCCGAAAACGAAAGAACCGGCACTCTGCCGAATCTGGGTACCCTGCGGCAGATCGGGGATCTCGCCGAGCGCCAGGTGAATGGCCGCCTTCTCCACATCGACGCCAGTTGCCCGCTCGATCACGGCCGGGATGCCATTGCCGCCATTGCGGGCGCTCATTTCCAGCATGGTGACGTGATCGGCCGAGACGATAGCGTCGAAATTAAGCGGACCGCTGCGGTAATTCAGTGCGTGACAGATTGCTTCGATGTGCTCGATAACACGCGCCTGATCAGGCTGCGTGATGTTGGTCGGCAAACTGTGCCCGGTGACGACAAAGCCATTCAGATGCTTGTGGGTAATGGCGATGAAGGCCACGCTGCCGTTCACCAGGATCGCGTCACCGCCCACTTCGGTGCCCGCGACGAATTCTTCGACGCATACGGTCTTCGAACGCGAGTAGCCCTGCGCTTTCAGGAATGCAGTGCGGCAGGCGGCAATATCGGTACGGTCGATCCGGGTAATTCCGCGCGAACCCGAGGTGTCCACCGGCTTGAAAATGATTGGCAAATGTAGGTGCTGAAGATTGGCGGCGATGGTTTCGAAATTGTCGCTGCTCAGGAAAGTTGGACATGTAAGCCCGGCGTTCCGTAGAAAAGCACGAAAACGGTTTTTGGTCGCCATGGTTTCAGCCACGGCAGCCGATGCGCCCGCCAGACCGAGTTGCTCGCTTACGAAAGCCACGGTGGGAACTGCGATGTCGGAGCTGAAGGTGCAGATGCCGTCTATGCGGGTTTCCCTCGCAGCCTGAAGCACGCCTTCCTTGTCGACCGTGCTGCAATTCACGTATTGTTGCCCGTACTTGTGTCCGACGTTATCCGGAAGATAGTCTACCGTGACCACGTGACAGCCTAACTCCCGTGCCTTGCGAATGGCCGGTGTCTGGAATGTGCCTGCACCAAGCACCATAATGCGTTTGCCGATCAAAGCCATGACGATTGAGCCCCATGACAGCTCCCGAACCGATTCCCGGTAACAGGTATTGCCACGTCGTCGCGGGGGGCGGAAACGAAATGCCCTTGAGAAATGCGCGTGCTGCGTAGCTTGCGGGACAAGGTCATGACACCAGACTCCTGAACTGATTTTCATAAAATGCCGCGCGCATTAGTGACGCCCTTTTGGGCACACCGAAGTCACAGACAACCCGGGCGAATCGTCGCATACAAGCACTGGAAATTCATGCCTAGCGGCCGCTCACGCCGTTCGAACCCATGAAAAAAGCAACGACTTGCCGCCGCAGACACTGCGGAAAGGCACGGCGGCAAGTGCGGAAAAAGCAATCATGCGATGGTACGGGGTGTATAAGCTTGGCTCGCTTCGCTCAGGATTTCATTAAGATATTGTCCGTAGTCGCCCTTGCCGATCGATGTCACCAAAGCCGCCAGTCTGATCGCGTCGATATAACCGAGCCGGAATGCAATCTCTTCCGGGCAGGCGATCTTCAGTCCCTGCCGCTTTTCAAGTGTTTCGACAAAATTGGATGCTTCCAGCAAGGCTTCATGCGTACCGGTATCCAGCCAGGCCACCCCGCGACCGAACACCTCCACCGATAACTCGCTCCGCTCCAGATAGGCCCGGTTGACGTCCGTGATCTCCAATTCACCGCGAGCCGAAGGTTGGATGGAGCGGGCGATTTCGACAACCCGATTATCGTAAAAGTAGAGACCGGTCACCGCCAGTCGCGATTTGGGATGGGCGGGTTTTTCCTCGATGCCGAGAGCTTTGTTGCCTGCCCCCAGTTCCACCACGCCGAAACGTTCAGGGTCTTTTACCTGATAGGCAAATACGGTTGCGCCGTGGATGCGGGCATTCGCACGGGCAAGTTTCTGCGCCAGATCGGAGCCGTGGAATACGTTGTCGCCCAGGATCAGGGCACAAGGGTTGGCACCGATAAAGTCCGCCCCGATCAGAAAAGCCTGCGCCAGGCCTTCCGGTGATGGTTGGACCGCGTAGGAAATATTCAGTCCCCAGTTGCTGCCATCGCCCAGCAACTGCTCGAAGCGGGGCGTATCACGGGGGGTGGAAATCAGCAGGATGTCGCGGATACCGGCCAGCATGAGCGTGCTGATTGGGTAGTAAATCATGGGTTTGTCATAAACCGGCAACATTTGCTTGGATATTGCCGAAGTGACGGGGTTCAGGCGAGTCCCCGCTCCGCCTGCCAGTACGATTCCCTTGCGATACACCGGCTGCTCAGCCATGCCTTTTCCCTGGTCGCACTATTGATGATTACGGGTTGAAGAAACCGATCCGCATCGGCATTAAGACGACCTGCAGATTTTATTCTGAGGTTGCATTATATGTGCACACCTCCGGCCGCTGGCGTTTCCTCAGCGGATCGCATGCCGGCTGCGGAAGTATGTCGGCGAGCTATCTGTTTGCACCAAGGCCCTACTCGATTGCATTGACCTGCACGTCGTCGATGTAGGTGCCGTTGTTCTGCCAGCTGTAGAAGGCCACGCTGCCATGGCCCAGACTGGCATCAGCC
>Ga0209254_10001019_pt1 | contig 24733 bp, 17 predicted proteins | sample FrelakmetDIP11DI_FD_187148 | JGI IMG/M metagenome (GOLD analysis project Ga0209254, IMG submission 187148) | Freshwater lake sediment microbial communities from the University of Notre Dame, USA, for methane emissions studies - DIP11 DI (SPAdes)... | ecosystem: Environmental > Aquatic >...
GGAAGCAGCGCCCATGCGTAGCCTGATCCTGTCCCTCGGCCTCGCCCTCGTGGCCACTCCGGCCCTTCCCGCCCAAGCGGCGGCGGTCCTGCCAGCGACCGGGGCGGGTGCAACCGCTGCCCCGATGTCCCTGACCCCGGAGGCCGCCGACGCCCTGCGCCGCCAGGTCCTGGTCCAGTGCGGACTGCCGGCCGACCAGCAGGACGGCCTGCCCTGGTACTTCCACTTCGAGTACGGCCGCCAGCTCAACACCGCCGGCGATGCCCGGCGTGCGATCGGCGAACTATCGCAATCGATCGAGATTGACCCCAAGCCCGGTGCTGCCAAGCGCATGTACGGCGTGTGGTATGTCGACTACCTGCCCTACTTCCAGCTCGCCCAGGCCCACGCGCGGCTGGGCAACTGGCCGTGCGCGGCCAACGCCCTGACCTTGTCGCAGCGCTACGACGAGGCGCGTTTCGGCGTGCTCGACCCGACCGTGGTGACCACGCTGACCGACGAGGTCAAGCGCGAGTCGGCGGCAGCGGTCGATGCCGGCAGTTGCCGCAAGGAGGACTTCATCGATCCGGCGTTTGTGGGCGCGAGCCAGGTGCAGTAACCGCATCGCAGGCAAAGCGCGAGCCGCTCACGCAGCCTCGCCCTGTAGGAGCGCGCTCTGCGCGCGATAGGCCTCGAGGCGTCCTTGCTGGGTGAGGCGCTGCGTGGTCGCGGCTGAAGCCGCTCCTGCAGAGGGCCAGGCCCCAGCGCTGCGCGCTGGTTCGAAGCGAGTCCGCGACCGTCGGCATCCGCGTGACGGCGAGTTCCACTGAATGTTTGAGCCGGCACGCGGATGGCGGCGGGCGCGGACCCCCGATCTAGCGGTCACGGCGCAACACGTCGACCCTCACAGCCCTCAATGCCCGCTGGCGCCCTCGGCATCGATGCCGGTGTTCTGGCGCACGTACAGTTCCTCCCAGCGCTCCTCCGCGCGGCGGTCGCGGTACAGCAGCGAACCCAGCCAGACGCACAGGAAGCCGAGCGGGATCGACAGGATGCCCGGGTTGCGTAGCGGGATCAGCGGCGCTTCGAGGCCCACCATGCTGGTGGCGCGGCCTTCCACTGCGCTGAGCTTGCCTTGCGCAATGGCGAGTTCGGCGCGCAGCTTCTCCAGCGCCTGCTCCGCGGTCGCTTGCGCAGCGGGATCGACCGCAGTGCCAAGCGCCGCCTCCGCCGCCGCGATCTTCGCCGGCGCCGCTGCCACGATCGGTTCGTTGGCCGCGCGCACGGCGTTGGGATAGGTCATGTTGGGACTCACCAGCACCAACGCGATCGCCGCGAGCGCGCCCACGGCCATGCCCAGCACCACGCCGGCGGTGTTGCAGCGTTTCCAGTGCAGCGTCAGCAGCACCGCCGGCAGGTTGCTGGAAGCCGCGACCGCGAAGGCCAGCGCCACCAGGTGCGCGACGTTCTGGCCCTTGGCCAGGATCCCGATCGTGATCGCCACCACGCCCACGATCAGCGCCGAGACGCGGGCCGCGCGCACCTCCTGTGCCGGCGTCGCGTGCTCGCCCTTGACCACGCCGACCCAGATGTCGTGGCTCATCGCCGAGGCCGAGGCCAGCACCAACCCCGCGACCACCGCCACGATGGTGGCGAAGGCCACCGCGGCCACGAAGGCAAGGAAGAAATTGCCCACCAGCGATTCCGCGCCGCCGCCGATGTACTGCGCGAGCAGCGGCCCCGCCATGTTGCCGCCCGCATCCACCGCCGCGATCGCGGCGGGCCCGACGTTGATCGCGGCGCCCAGGCCCAGGAACAGCGTCAGCACGTAGAACCCGCCGATGATCGCCATCGCCCAGATCACCGAGGTGCGCGCGTCGCGCGCCGTGGGCACGGTGAAGAAGCGCATGAGGATATGCGGCATGCCCGCCGTGCCCAGCACCAGTGCCATGCCCAGCGAGATCTGGTCGATCGGGTTCTTGAGGTACAGCCCGGGTTCGAGGAAACGCTGGCCGAGTTCCGCCGCGGTCATGCCGCTCGCGGGGTCGCCCACCAGCTTCGCCACCTGCGCCTGCACCTTGGGATCGGCCACCACGACGTCCAGGAAACCCGGCAGGCTGAAGCCGTGCGGCAACCAGGTGAAGAACACCAGGAGCAACGAGGCCGTCACCAGCAGCACGGCCTTGATGATCTGGACCCAGGTCGTGGCGACCATGCCGCCGAAGATCACGTAGGCCAGCATCAGCACGCCGACCGCGATCACCGAGACCTCGTAGTCGATCCCGATCAGGGTCTTGACCAGCACCCCGCCACCGACCATCTGCGCGGTGAGGTAGAAGATCGAGACCAGGATGGTCGAGACCGCGGCCACCGTGCGCGCCGCCTTGGGCTGGTTGCGGAACGCGAGGATGTCGCCCAGCGTGTACTTGCCGATGTTGCGGCATGGCTCCGCGATCAAGAGCAGCACGGTGACGTAAGCCACCAGCCAGCCCACCGAATACATGAAGCCGTCGTAGCCATAGAGCGAGATCAGGCCCGCGATGCCCAGGAACGAGGCCGCCGAGAGGTAATCGCCGGCGATGGCCCAGCCATTCTGGATGCCGCTGATCGAGCGGCCGGCGGCATAGAACTGCGTGGTGGTGCTGACCCGGCGCGCCGCCAGCCAGGTCACGGCCATGGTCACCGCGATGATCGCGCCGAAGACCAGGAAGGTGATCCAGCGGAACTGCGGCGCCACCGCGCCCTGCGCCGCGGCCGCGCCCGGCGCCAGCGCGAGCAGCGCGAAGGCCTGCCTGCGCATCAGGGCGCGCCGCCGATGCGCGGCGCATCGCGCGCCAACTCCGCCGCGAGCGCGTCGAAGCGCGCATTGGCGCGGCGCGCGTACCACCACGCGATGCCCCAGGCGACCACGAACTGCGACAGCGCGAAGGCCAGCCCGACATTCACCGGTCCCCACACGCGCTGGCGGAACAGCGGCTGGAACCAGCCCGCGCCGACCGGCAACGCGAAGTAGTACAGGATCGAGAACCCCATCAGCCCCCACAGGAAGCGGGCCTTGCGGCGATGCAGTTCCTGGAAGCGCGGATCGCGATGGATCGCGGCCCAGTCCAGCGGTCGTGCAGCCATGGTGCCTATCCCGAGCATGCCCCCGCGGTGCCCTTCTCCCTCCGGGAGAAGGTGGCGCGAAGCGCCGGATGAGGGTTCGGGGACAGTATGGAGCCACACGGCGGCTCCGTCCCCTCACCCCCGGCCCCGCTCCCGGGGGGAGAGGGGTGATGGTTGTCGAAGCGCGGCGCGGCGCGGTGTCGATCAGCGATTGAGGCGCTCGTCGACCAGCGCGGACACCACCGTCGGGTCCGCCAGGGTCGAGATGTCGCCGAGCTGCTCATGTTCGTTGGCGGCGATCTTGCGCAGGATGCGGCGCATGATCTTGCCCGAGCGGGTCTTGGGCAGGCGCGGCGCCCACTGGATCCAGTCGGGCGTGGCGATGGCGCCGATCTCCTTGCGCACGTGCGCGGCCAGCTCCTTGCGCAGCGCCTCGGTGGGTTCGAGGCCGGCCATGAGCGTGACATAGGCATAGATGCCCTGGCCCTTGATCTCGTGCGGCGCGCCAACCACGGCGGCCTCGGCCACGGCCTGGTGGCCGACCAGCGCGCTCTCGACTTCGGCGGTGCCCATGCGGTGGCCCGACACGTTGATCACGTCGTCGACGCGCCCGGTGATCCACCAGTAGCCATCTTCGTCGCGGCGCGCGCCGTCGCCGGTGAAGTAGCAGCCCTTGAAGGTCGTGAAATAGGTTTCGATGAAGCGCGCGTGGTCGCCATGGACCGTGCGCATCTGGCCGGGCCAGGAATCGAGCAGGACGAGATTCCCGTCGGTGGCACCCTCCAGCAGCTTGCCCTCGTTGTCGACCAACGCCGGACGCACGCCGTAGAACGGCAGCGTGGCCGAGCCCGGCTTGAGCGCGAAGGCCCCGGGCAGCGGCGCGATCATGATCCCGCCGGTTTCGGTCTGCCACCAGGTGTCGACCACCGGGCAGCGGCCCGCGCCGACCACGCGGTGGTACCACGACCAGGCTTCCGGATTGATCGGCTCGCCGACCGAGCCCAGCAGGCGCAGCGAGGCGCGCGAGGTCCGCAGCACGGGCGCGTCGCCGTCGCGCATCAGCGCGCGGATCGCGGTCGGCGCGGTGTAGAAGATCGTGACCTGGTGCTTGTCGACCACCTGCCAGAAGCGCGACACGTCGGGGTAGCTGGGTACGCCCTCGAACATCAGCGTGGTGGCGCCGTTGGCCAGCGGCCCGTACACGATGTAGCTGTGGCCGGTGACCCAACCGACGTCGGCCGTGCACCAGTAGACGTCGTCCTCGCGCAGGTCGAACACGCACTCGTGGGTGTAGCTGGCGTAGACCAGGTATCCGCCGGAGGTATGCAGCACGCCCTTGGGCTTGCCGGTGGAGCCCGAGGTGTAGAGGATGAACAAGGGGTCTTCGGCATCGACCGGCGGCGCCTCGCATTCGGCCGGCGCGGCTTCCATCAGCTCGTGGTACCAGCGGTCGCGGGTCGCGTCCCAGGCCACCGCGCCGCCGGTGCGGCGCACCACCAGCACGCGCGCCAGCCCCGGGATGCGGCCGCTGGCGATCGCGCTGTCGACGTTGGCCTTGAGCGCAATGCGCTTGCCGCCGCGCAGGCCTTCGTCGGCGGTGATCACCAGCTTGGACTGGCAGTCGTCGATGCGACCGATGAGCGAGTCGGGCGAGAAGCCGCCGAACACCACCGAGTGCACCGCGCCGATGCGGGCGCAGGCCAGCATCGCCACGGCGGCCTCGGGAATCATCGGCAGGTAGATGGTGACGCGGTCGCCCTTGCGTACGCCCTCTGCCTTGAGCACGTTGGCGCAGCGACACACCTGTTCATGCAGTTCGCGGTAGCTGATGCGGCGCGACTCGGCCGGGTCGTCGCCTTCCCACAGGATCGCGGTCTTGTCGCCGCGCGTGGCGAGATGGCGGTCGAGGCAGTTGGCGCTGACGTTGAGCTGGCCATCGACGTACCAGCGGATGCGGAAGTCGGCGGCGTCGAAGCTGGTGTCCTTGACCTGGGTCCACGGCCGGATCCAGTCGATGCGGCGCGCGACCTCGGCCCAGAAACCTTCGGGGTCATCGACCGAGCGGCGGTAATCGCGCTGGTACTGCGCATGATCGATGCGCGCATTGAGCGCGAAATCGGGCGGTACTGGAAGGAGCCTCGCCATTGCAGCCTCCACTTCAAGCAATGCCATCCATGCATCCCGAACCCGTGGGAGCGCGTTCTGCGCGCGATGGGCATCGGCCCACGCGAGGCGCCCATCGCGCGCAGAGCGCGCTCCTGCAACAGCACGTGCCCACACGGCGCCAGTGCACGCGTGGCGTTACCGCGTCTGCGCGTAGAGGGTGATGAAGCGCGGCGAATAGAGCGCGGCGTCGGGCTGCTGGCCGGGCGCGAGCGCCTTGGCCGAGCGGATGTCGCCCTGCGCGGCCGCGAGCGCCGCGTTGCCACTGCTGCCCTGGATCTGGCTCTGGGTGTAACGGGCTGCGGCGCGCACCAGCAGCGCATGGTAGCGCGCGCGGTTGTCGCTGAACTGGCCCGGGTCGAGTGCCGCGACCTCGGTGTAGCGGCCGGCGAGGTATGCATCCAGCGCGCGCGACAGGGCCTCTGGCGCGGTATTCACCGCGACCGGCTTGGGTAGTGCCGGCGCTGGTGCAGGCGTGGGGGCCGGCGTGGCCGGCCCCGCAGGCGTGGGCGGCCGCGGGGGCGCTGGCGTGGGCGCTGGCGGGGTCGTCGACGTGGTCGATGACGTGGTGCTGGCGACCGGACGCGTGGTCGTCGAGGTCGTGCCCGGGGGCGGGGTCGGCGCGGGGGTCGGCGCGACCGGCGTGGGCCGCGGCGCCGGCGTGGTCGCGGCCAGGCGGGTCTTGCAGTCGGCGAGGCCGGCGTTGGCCACGCCCGAGAGCACGTCGCTCCCGGCGATGATCGGGCGCGCGGCGGCGTTCTCCCAGTTCGATACCGCCTCGGCGCAGTTGCCCTGCTTGTAGGCGGCCAGACCGAGGTAGTACTGCGGCACGTAGGCATCGAAGCGCGTGCCGTACAGGCGCACCTTCGCGGCCGGCGCTCCCTCCTCGGCCAGCGCTTCCTGCATCTTCTGCCGCACCGTGCCCCAGTCGCCCGCGCGCGCGGCGTCGAGCCCTTCGGCATAGGTGCGCTTGTAGTCGGCGTGTGCGGCAAAGGCCGCGGCCAGGCCCAGCAGCAGGACGACGCCGCGGGCGCGCAGCATGGCGCTACCAGCCCGCACGCTTGAGGTAATCCTTCGACGACACCGCGGCCGAGAACGAAGCCGCGGCGGTGACGCTCTGCTTGGCCTGCACCTGCGCGACCTGGGTCGCCGGGCGCTGCGCCTGCGGGTGGCGGTAGGTCACGGTGTAGACCCCGGCCGGCAGGTTGAGCCGCAACGGCGTGACCGCGTCCTGCGGCAGCGCCACCGGCTTGCGGTTGGCATCAACCACCGACTCCACGCGTGCCCAGGGGTAGGCATTGAGCACCAGTTCGCCCGAAATCGTGGCCAGGCGCTCGCGCTCCGCCGTGGCGACGCGCGCGCGCGCCGCCTCGAGGTTGGTGCCCAGCCGCGCATAGGCCGGGTCGGCGCCAAACGGCTGGCGCAATTGCTGGCTCGCGGTCGCGACGGCGTCGATCTCGTCGCTTCGCTCAGCGGTGGCCAGGGCCTCGTCCAGCGATTCGAACAGGCGCGCCTTCTGGGTCGCGGCATCCATGTCGCGCGGATTGGCGGCGATGAGGGCCGCGATCTCGCGGCCGGCGGTGGCGACGTTCTCGGGCTTGAGCGGGCGCGTCGCCAGCAGCTGCGCGATGCGCTCGAACTGCTGGTCGCGCTTGAGCTTGGCCTGTGCCGTGGCCTGCTGCTGCGTCAGCGACGTGCCCAGCTGCGCGAGCCCGGCGTCGCCGGGGAAGGCCTTGCGGCCCTCGTCGACCAGGCGCCCGGCGCCCTCGAGGTCGCCGCGATCGGCGCGCGCCTGTGCCGCGCCGAGCAGGCGCGTCGGCAGCTGCTGCACCAGCGAGAGCGCCTCGACATTGCGCGGGTCCAGCGCCAGCGCCTCGGTGAGCAGGGCCCTGGCGTTGGTGCCCGAGGGCGAGAGGAAGCGTTCCTCGGCCAGCGCCTGCTGCACCCGGCCCAGGGTTTCGATCAGCCTGGCCTGCTTGGCATCGAGCCGGCCCTCGACGGTCTTCTTGAGCGCCAGCGCCGGCGCGTAGTCGGGCTTGACGTTGAGCGCGAGGCTGGCGCGTTGCAGCGCCTGCTCGACCTGGCCGGCATCGAGCGCGCTGCGGCCCTGCCTGGCGAGCGCCGCGGCGAGCTTTTCCTGTCGCGCCAACACCTGCGGGTCGGTCGCCGCGAGCGACATGGCCTGGCCCAGGGTCTGCTGCGCGTTGTCGTTGGGCGGATCGATCAGGCGACCCGCGGCGATCTGCGCGTCGAGGCTGGCGAGGATGCCGGCCAGGCGCGCCTTCGTCGCCTGCGCCTCGGCGGCGCCGCGCACCTGGGTGTTGAGCTGCTGCCAGGCCGGTTCGTTGGCCAGCACGCCGGACAACTGCGCGATGCTGGCCTGCGCGGCGGCGGCGTCATTGCGGCGCAACGCGTCCTGGGCCGGCTTGAGCGCACGCGCGACCACCGCATCGAGGCGCTGCTTGACCTGCGGATCGTTCGGCGCCTTGGCGCGCGCCTCGCTCAGGAGCTGGTAGGCGCCGCCCGGCGTGAGCTCACGCCCGGCGCGCGTGGCGGCATCGGCCTTGCGCAACAACTCGGCCAGCACCTCGGCCTGCGCGGTCGCGGCGCGCTCGCCGGCGATCTTGTCCGACAGGGCCTTGAGGTCGGGGTCGTTCTCGTTCAACAGGCGCGCCTGCTCGAGCCGCGCCAGCGCGGTGTCGAGGTCCCTGCGCGTGATCGCGGCGTCGGCCTCGGCCTTGAGCGCGGTCACCAGGTTGTCGAGGCGATCCTGCACCGCCTGGTACTCGGGCGCCTGCGCCAGCGACGCCTGCAGCATCTCGGCGGCCTTGGCCAGGTCCTTGGCCGCGATCGCGCGGTCGACTTCGACCAGGGCGAAATCGACCAGGCGCTTGACCGCCGGATCGACGTCGGGTTTCGGCCACAGCATCAAGCCGGCGACCGCGAGGCCGATCACGATCGCCGCCGCCGCGCCGATCAGGCCCCAACGCGGGCCTGGCGCGGGCGCCTGCATCTCGCCGCTGGGCACGCGCCCTGCTCCCGGCACGGGACGCGGCGTGGGCGTGCGCGCGGTGCCGCGCGCGGATGGCGGCAGGCGCACCTGCCCGGAGACCGGCGACTGCATGCCCTCGGCGGTGTTCGAGCCCGAGATCGAGAAGCCCAGTGCGCGCAACTGCTCCGACGAGGACTGGTTGGGGTCGGCCTGCAGCTTCGCCCACAGGTTTTCGTTGTTGACCACCGCGCCCTTGAGCGCGCGGGTGAATTCCTTGAGGCTGGCGTAGCGCTCGTCGCGGTTCTTGGCCAGCATCGCGTCGACCACGGGCTGGAAGTCGCTGAACTGCGGCGGCAACGGCGGCGCAGCCGTGGTGAGGTGCGCCATCAGCACGGCGATCGGGGTGTCGGCCACGAACGGCGGCGCGCCGGTCAGGAGTTCGTAGAACAGCACGCCCAGGCTGTAGAGGTCGGAGCGGCCGTCGACCTCGAGCGCGTTGATCTGCTCGGGGCTCATGTAGGTCGGCGTGCCGACCAGCATGCCGGTCTGGGTCAGGCGGGTGGCGGTCGCGTCCTGCTGCTTGGCGATGCCGAAATCGGTCAGCACCGGCGTGTGCGCGTCGCGGAACATGATGTTCGCGGGCTTGAGGTCGCGATGCACGATGCCGTGCTCGTGGGCGAACTGCAGCGCCTGCGCGATCTGGACCACGAGCGAGATGGCGTCGCCCAGCGACAACCCGGCCTTCATCCGGTCGGAGAGCGTTCCTCCATCGAGGAGCTCCATCGCGATGTAGGTGACATCCTCGTTCTTGACGATGTCGTACACCGCCACGATGTTGCGATGCGGCAGCTTGGCCATCGTGCGGCCTTCCATCAGGAAGCGCCGCTCGAACTTCTCGAGGTCGTCGATGTTGCGCTTCATCACCTTGATCGCGACCTTGCGATCGAGGGAGCGCTGGATGGCCAGGTACACCGTCGCCATGCCGCCGATGCCGAGCTCGCGGATCAGCTCATAACCGGGGATGCTGGTCGAGGGCACGCTCATGGGGACAGGGCGTGAGCCGGGCCAAAAGGGTCGACCCGCAGGATAACACGCAGTCCGTGGCGGCCGGCCGGCCCGGGTTGCGGTTTGCGCGCAGCCAAAGGGCCCGATTGACGGGGGCATTTCCGGCCGCTTCGGACGTTGCGAACCGGGTCCTCCGTGGGCTTGGGGGTCCGAGCCCGCCGCCATCGGGTTGGCGGCTCAAACATTCGGTGGAACTCGCCTCCAACCGGATGCCGGCGGTCCCGGACTCGCTTCGATCCAGCGCGGGCTTCGCGTCCCTAGCGCGGCAAGGTCAGGGCCACGGCCAATCCCCCGCCCTCGCGGTTGGCCAGCCCCAGCCGCCCGCCATGCGCCTCGGCGATCTCGCGCGCCAGCGCGAGGCCGAGCCCGGTGCCGCTGCGCTTGGTCGAATAGAACGGCACCAGGGCATTGGCCATCACGGCTTCGGACATGCCGCTGCCGCGGTCGCGCACTTCGATCCGGACCTCGCTGCCGGCCTCGCGCACCTCCATCTCGACCGCGTCGCCGGCGCTGCCCGACTCGTGCGCATTCTTGAGCAGGTTGATCAGCACCTGGCCGACCTGGGCCGCGTCGAAGCGGCCCGGTGCGGCCGGCAGCGTGCCGCACAGGGTGCAGGCGTACTGCTCGCGCAAGCGGCCCAGGAACGGTTCCCACGCCACCGCCTCGAGTTGCGGCGTCGGCAGCTTGGCGAAGGTCGCATAGCCGCGGATGAAGCGCTCGAGGTGCCCGGCGCGTTCGCCGATGGTGTCGAAGGCGCGCTGGATCGCGGCGTGGCCCACGCGCGCGGCCAGTTCATGGCCCGAGTGCGCGAGCGAGGAGATCGGCGCCAGCGAGTTGTTGAGCTCGTGGCTGATGACGCGGATCACCTTCTTCCAGGTCGCCACTTCCTGGCGCGACAGCTCGCGGGTCATGTGGCGCAGGAGCAGCAGCCGGTGCGGCTGGCCATTGAGGCGGAAGGCGCGGGTGGCGAGGTGGAACGACTCGTCCTCGCCGTCGAGCCGGACCGGGAAGATGGCGTCGTTACCGGCTTCGACCGCTTCGCGCAGCGCGGCTGGCGATTCGGCCAGCACGTGGGCCAGGGTCAGGCCCTCGAGCCGGCGCCCGCCGTTGAGCAGCTGGCGCGCGGCCACGTTCGAATACACCACGTGGTCGCGCGAGTCGGCCAGGACCAGCGCGTTGGGGGTGTTCTGGACCACGGTGTGGAGCAGGAGCTCGCGCTGGAACAGGTCCTGGCGCTCGTCGCGCAGCACGCGCCCGAGTTCGTTGTGGGCGCCGACCAGGTCGCCGAGCTCGTCGTTGCGGGTGCGATGGATCGAGAAGCTGAAATCGCCGTCGCGGAAACTCGCCACCGCGCCCGAAAGCGTGCGGAACAATTCGCTGATCGGGAACGCGACCAGGCGCGCCGCCAGCAGCGCGAGCGGCAGGGTCACCGCCACCGCGGCCACGAAGGCCAGCAGGTCGGAGTCGATCGCGAGCTCCAGCAGCACCGCCGCGCCCGCCCCCGCGACCACCGCGAGCAGCAGTAGTAGTGCGAGCTTGCCTTCGAGCGAAAAGGGGCGCATGCGGCAATCCTAGTTGCGATTCCTGCCTGTGCGCGAATCCCGGCCGGAACCTGCCGTGACTCCACGATTGGCGTCATCCCGGCGCAGGCCGGGATGACGTCGATGGGGGTGGGATGTTGTCGATGGGGCGTAGTGGTGGCACTCGTTTCAGTCGCCGCCGATGCCGAGCTTGTCCATGCGCCGGTAAAGGGCCTGGCGCGAGAGGCCGAGCTCGGCCGCGGCCTGGCTGATCACGCCGCGTGAGCGCGCCAGCGCGGCTTCGATCGCGGTGCGGTCGGGTTCCTGCTCCGAAGCGTCGCGCGTGCGCGGCGGGCGGGTCACTGCGAGGCCGAGGTCGGTCGGTTCGATCCGGGCGTCGCGGCACAGGAGCACGGCGCGCTCGATCGCATTCTTGAGCTCGCGCACGCTGCCCGGCCAGTCGTGCGCCAGCAGGGCCTCGCGCGCCGCCTCGGTCAGCACCGCGCGCTGGCCGGCGAAGGCCAGCGCCAGCGGCATGATGTCGTCGGGGCGCTCGGCCAGCGGCGGCACCGCGATCTCGATCACGTTGAGGCGGTAGTAGAGGTCTTCGCGGAAGCGCCCCTCGCGGATCATGGCCCGCAGGTCGGCGTTGGTCGCGCTGATCAGGCGCACCCGCGCGCTGCGCGTGCGGGTCGAGCCCAGGCGCTCGAACTGGCCGGTCTCGAGCACGCGCAGCAGCTTGACCTGCGCCGCCAGCGGCAGGTTGCCGATCTCGTCCAGGAACAGGGTGCCGCCATCGGCGGCCTCGAAGCGGCCCTCGCGGGCCTTGTTGGCCCCGGTGTAGGCGCCGGCCTCGGCGCCGAACAGCTCGGCCTCGACCAGCTCCGACGGCAGCGCGCCGCAATTGAGCACGATGAATGGGCCGTCGCGCACCGCGGAATTGGCCTGCAGGATCTCGGCGATGCGTTCCTTGCCGGCGCCGTTGGGGCCGGTGACCAGCACCGGCACGTCGGCGCGGGCAACCTGGCAGGCGATCCCGATCGCGCGCGCCATCGCCCCGGAGGCGAAGACGATGCCGCGCAGGTCGTAGCGCGTACGCAGGTCGTCGCCGACCCGGCGCGATTCCCGGGTCAGGCGCCGGGCCGCGCCCGAGGTCTCGGCGAGCTCGAGCAGGTTGGCGACCGCGGCCAGCAGTTTGCGATCGTCCCAGGGCTTGGCGAGGTAATCGGCGGCGCCGGCCTTGACCAGCTCGACCGCGCTTTCGAGGTGGGTCCATGCGGTCAGCAGGATGACCGGCAGGTCCGGATGCTGCTCGCGGATGGCGCGGAACAACGCCACGCCCTCCTCGCCCGAGGTGGTGTCCTCGGTGAAGTTCATGTCCTGCACGACCAGGTCGATGCGCTCGGTCGCCAGCCGGCGCAGACCCTCCTGCGGCGACAACGCGACCACGGTGCGCAGCTCGCGCAGCCCGAACAGCAGTTCCAGCGCGGTGCCGACCGCGGGGTTATCGTCGATGATGAGGATCGTGGGCATCAGTGCAGTCGCAATCTGGCAGCCTTGTCATAGGTGAGCATCTTATGCGCGACCGATGCCCATCGCGCGCAGAGCGCGCTCCTGCAGAGCCGGCCTTGCAGGAGCGCGCTCTGCGCGCGATGGGCTTCGGTCGCGGCTGAAGCCGCTCCTGCAGAAGCGGCGACGGCGCGTTCAGGCCGTGCGCGTGGCCACCGCCGGCGACACCTTCGCCGCGCGCGAGGCCGGGCCCCAAACAGCGAGCTGGCCGAGGAAAAACACCACCAGCGCGCCCACCGGCACGTAGTACCACGGCAGGCGCGCCGCATCGTACTCGCTCATCAGCCAGGCATTGAAGCCGTAGGCCATGAGGCCGCCGAGCACGATGCCCATCCCGACCATGATCCCGTTCTCGGTCTGGAAGTACGCCTTGATGTTGAAGCGCCGCGCACCCAGCGCGCGACGGGTGCCGATCTGCTTGGTCCGGCGCGTGACCCAGAAACTCGCCAGGCCGACGATGCCGGCGCCGGTGACCATCAACATGGCCGCCATCACCCCGAACAGGATCGACATCATGGCGTGGTCGTCGCGGTACGCGTCCGCCCGCACCGACTCGACCGTGCGCACGCCGCGGATGATGCGGCCGGGGTTCGCCGCCTGCAGCCGGGTCTCGACCTCCTTCATCACCGCGTCGCGCTGGCCGGGCTCGGTGCGCACGACATACATCGAAAAGTTGTCGCCCAGGTTGCGCGTCGGCACCAGCACGCTTTGCTCGACCTCGCCGGATCCGGTCCATGGCATCTGCAGCCGCTCGACCACGCCGATGACCGTCTTCGGCGTGGTGTCGTCGGAGATGCCGTAGACGACCTTGCCGACCGCGCTGCCTTCGGGCGCGATCTTCTTCGCCAGCGCCTCGCTCACGATCACCGAATCGAACAGCAGTCCGCTCTCGCTCACCGAGTCGGTGATCTCCTCGGCGCGGAAGTTGCGGCCCTCGACCAGCTTCAAGCCGAAGGCCTCGATGGCCTGCTCGTCGGCGAAGTACATCCCCGCGCCGTGGGCCTCCTTGCCGGTGCCGCGCTCCAGCGGCTCGGTGTCGACGCCGGTGCCCCAGCCGCCGTTGCTGGTCGGGATGCTGTTGGTGAGCGTCGCCGCCACCACGCCCGGCAGGCTGCGGATGAGGTCGAGGTCCTGCCGGACCGCCGACTTGAGGTCGTAGTCGCGGACGAAGCCCAGGCTGGCGAGGCGGAAGGTGTTGGGCTCGTCCATGCCCGAGGGGCGCGCCACCAGTTCGGAGCGCTCGACGATGATGAACAGGCTGTTGCACACCACCGCCAGCGTGATCGCCACCTGCAGCACGATCAGCGCGAGGCCGGCCTTGTTGCGCATCAGGGCGGAGTAGATCGGCTTGATGTCCATGGTCGGGATTCCGTGGTGGGTCCTAGTTCGACTTCAGCTGCGTGGCCGGGGCGACCTGGCAGGCCTTCCACGTCGGGTAGACGCCGGCGAGCAGGCTGGCCATCAGCGCGACGCCGACCGTGATCGCGACCATGCCCAGGTCGAGCCGCGCCAGCGTGCCGCTGGCGCCTTCGGCGTAGAGCGCGCGCAATCCCATCAGCCCGAGCCAGGTCAGCAGCAGGCCCAGCGCGGCGCCGGCCACGCCAACCATGCCGGCCTCGGACAGGAACTGGGCGAAGATCGAGCGCTTGCTGGCGCCGACTGCGCGCCGCAGCCCGATCTCGGAGGCACGGGCGAGGAACTTCGCCAGCAACAGGCCCACCGTGTTGATCAGGCACACGACCAGGAAGGCGAAGGCCAGCCACAGCTGGGTCTGCGAGTCGCGCGAGACCACGCGCTCGGCCTTGAGGAACTCCGAAACCGTGTACAGGCGGTTGTTCTGCGGCCGCACCGAACGGCCGAGCTTGGCCTGCTCGGCCTGGTAGCCGTCGAGGAAGGCGCGGTAGCGCGCCGCGTCGGCGCTGCCCTCGAGCTCGACCCAGTAGGCCATCCAGATGCACTCCGACGCGAGCCAGGCCTTGTAGCCGTTGCCCGGGTCGGACCAGCAGTTGTTGTTGTTGGACGACTGCAGTTCGCGCTCGATGCCGATCGCGAAGGGCATGAACATCTCCTCGACGTCGTTGAAAGCGCCCGAGGAAGGCTCGTAGAACTTGGGTTGCGGATTCCAGCGCCGCAGTACGCCGGTCACGGTGAAGTCCTCGCCACCGGCGCGCAGGATGCGACCGACGCTGTCCTCGCCGCCGAAGAGCTTGTCGTTGAGATCCTTCGACAGCACCACCACGCGCGCGGCGCTTTCGTCCATCGCCCGGTCCCAGCCGCCGCCATGCTCGAACGGGGCGTCGAACATGGAGAAGAAGTCGCCGTGGGTGAAGAGCGCCTGCGCCATGAACGGCTTGACCTCGGTGTTGGCCGGCTCGAGCGGCAGCACGTTCGGGAACATCGCCGCTTGGCGCCTGGCCTCCTTGGCGTTCCACAGCGCGGTGGCATCCTTGTAGGTGAACAGGGCCGGCGGCTCGCCGCTGTCCTCGTCGAACGGTCGCCCCGGCGACCAGTTGTCGATCAGCGGCCGGTACACCAGGTCGTCCTTGAACGCGAGCGGGTTGCCGCTCATCGCGCGCAGCACGGTCAGCGAGGTCATCGCGGCGCCGATGCCGAGCCCGATCGCGGCGATCATCAGCGCGGTCAGGACCGGGTTGCGGCGCAGGCTGCGCCCGGCCAGCCACACGTAGTAGCCGAACATGGCGGATCTCCTCAGGCGTTGGCGGCGAGTTGCGGGGTGGCCTCGCGCAGACGCGGCGCGTCGTCGAGGTCGGTGACCTGGCCGTCGATGATGTGCACGTTGCGCTGCGCGCGCGCCGCGAGTTCGGGATCATGGGTGACCATCACGATGGTGGTGCCATGCGCGTTGATCTCCTCCATGAGCTCCATCACCCCGCGCGCCATCAGCGAGTCGAGGTTGCCGGTGGGCTCGTCGGCCAGCAGCAGGCGCGGCTCGCCGGCCAGCGCGCGCGCGATCGCCACGCGCTGCTGCTGCCCGCCGGACAGCTCGGCCGGGTAGTGCTTCATGCGCGAGCCCAGGCCGACGCGGGTCAGGGCCTGCTCGATGCGGCGCCGGCGCTCGGCGGCATTGAAGCCGCGGTAGCGCAGCGGCACGTCGACGTTGTCGTAGAGATTGAGGTCGGGAATCAGGTTGAAGCCCTGGAAGATGAAGCCGATCTTCTGGTTGCGCAGGTGCGAACGCGCGTCATCGGACATGCCGTGCACGTCGACCCCGTCGATGTGGAAGCTGCCGCCGCTGAACTCCTCCAGCAGGCCGGCGATGTTGAGGAAGGTGGTCTTGCCCGAGCCCGAGGGTCCGGTGACCGCGACGAACTCGCCCTCGCGCACGGTGAGGTTGAAGTCGCGCAGCGCATGGGTCTCGACCAGGTGCGTGCGGTAGACCTTGGAAAGATTGCGCATCTCGAGCATGACGTGGGTCCTCCAGGAATCGTTGTTGCAGGAGCGCGCTCTGCGCGCGATCAGCGCGACGGCGATCGGAGACGCCGATCGCGCGCAGAGCGCGCTCCTACGGGGTAGTCGTCAATTCAGGTTCACGCGCTGGGCGCCGCGGAAATCGGTGGTGTCGGAAACCACGATGGTCTCGCCGGGCTTGAGGCCCTCGAGCACTTCGACCGCGGTCATGCTGGTGGCGCCGGTGCGGATCGCGCGGCGCACCGCGGTGCCGTCGTCGACCACATAGGCGAAGCGCCCGGCCTCGGCATCGAAGAAGGGCCCGCGCTGCACCATCAGCACGCCGGGCTTCTCCTCGATCACCAGGCGCGCGCTGACGCGCTGGCTCTGGCGCAGGCCCGCGGGTTGCTCGCCGGTGAAGCGCACGCGGCCGCGGACCTGGCCCTCGACGATCTCGGGCGAGATCGAGGCCAGGGTGCCGGCGCGCAGCTCGCTGCCGATTCGCACTTCGGTCGCCATGCCGATGCCGACATCGTCGGCATAGACCTCGGGGATCTCGATCTCGATCTCGAAGCGGCTGAGGTCGACCACGATCGCGATCGGCGCATTCTCGGCCACGCTGGCGCGGTCGGCGACCGCGAGGGTGCCGACCTGCCCCGCGACCGGCGAGCGGATCGAGAGTGCATCGACCTTGCGCTCGAGTTCGGTCACGACCAGGCGCTGGCGATCGAGCGCGAGGTCGCGGGTACGCAGTTCGAAGGCCAGGCTCTCGGTCTGCAGGCGCGCGTCCTCGATCGCGTGGGTCGAGGTCAGCTCGGCCTTGCGCAGCTCGTCTCCGGCCTTGAGGTGGTCGACCTGGGCGATCGCGCCCTTCTTCCAGCCCAGTTCGGCCCGTTCCCATTCGCGCTTCGCCGCCGCGAGGTCGATCCCGGCCTGGTCGGCGGTGCGGCGGGCCAGCAGCTGCGCCTGGCGATTCTGGATCCGCGCGCGCTGGACCTCGACGTCGAGGCTTTGCAGGCCGGCCTGTTCGCGCTCGAGTTCATTGGTCAGTTCGGGGCTGGCCAGTTCCGCCAGCACCTGGTCCTTCGCGACCGTGTCGCCAGCCTGCACGCGCAGCGTCACCGTTCCCGCCGCCGGGGCGTACAGGGTCGGGCTGACCGCCGCGACCACGCGCCCCTGCGCGGAGACGTCGCGCACCAGCGTGCCGCGCGTCACCGGCGCGGTGCGCACCTGCGCCGCGGCCACCGAGCGGTTCGCCCCCAGCAGTCGCGTGAGCTTGGGTCCGGCATAGGCGGCCAGCAGCAGCGCGCCGACGACGATCGCGGCAACGGTGAGCTTGCGTCGACGCGACGCGGCGGGCGCGGTCATGACGCGATCGGTGGCGGAAGTGTCGCGGATCATTGCTGCCGGGTTCCGGGCGCCGCGGGGAGCGGCGCTCGCAGGCAGGGGTAGCAATGGCCGTGCCAGCCGCCGGGTCCGGGCAATCCATTGTTCCTGCGAGGATTCCCAGCGGCGACCAATCGGCTGGCCAGCGTCCGGACAGGGGCCCGGACACCGCGGCGGACACGCGGGTCCGGCGTCGGCGACCCGCGCCGGCGGACTAGAACGCGTAGCGCAGGCCGACCACGTACTGGCGCGGGCTGCCGATCTGGATCCCGCGCGTGCGATCGACGATGTACTCGCGGTCGGCGGCGTTCTTGACCGCCGCGAATGCGCTCCAGCCGGCGTCGGGATCGGGCACCCAGTTCAGGGTCAGGTTCCAGATCGCGTAGCCCGCGATGCGTCCGAGTTGCCCGCTGCCCTCGACGACTGGCGCTGCGGTATTGGCGAAGTCGGCGTACTGGTCGTCGACCGCCTGCATTTCGACGAAGGCATCCCACGCACCCTTCCGATAGCCAGCCGAGACGGTGGCGAGACCCCTGGGCGCATAGGGCAGGCGCTGGTCGCCGCCGCTGCCCGCGATCGGCTGGTTGTTGGAGACCGCGACGAACGCGGTCTGCTGCTCGGCGGTGCCGAGCCAGGTCAGCGCCGCGCGCGCGTACGGCGTTCCGCCCAGGCCGAAGGCGCCATCCGCGCTCCAGGCTAGCGCCAGTTCGGCGCCCTGGTACAGGGTTTCGCCCTGCGCCAGCGGCGTACTGCCGCCGGCGATCGAGCCGACCACGACCTGGTTGGAGAAATCTGTGCGGAACAGCGCCGCTTCCAGCGCCACGTTGGCCGTCAAGTCGCCGCGCACGCCCAGTTCGAGGTTCAGGCTTTCCTCCGCGTCCACGTCGACCGTGCCGCCGGCGTTGTCGATCAGGTCCTCGGCGCGCGGCGGCGAGAATCCGCGATGGACGCCGCCGAACAGCGTGTAGTCGGCGCCGAAGTCCCAGGTGAAGCCGAGGCCCGGAATCCACTGGTCGAGCGTGTCCTCGCCCGCGGCGCCGCTGAGCTGGTTCTCGCGCGTGTAGTCGATCGACTCGAAGCGCACGATCGGCTGCAGTGCGAACGCGCCCCAGGCCATGCGGTCGGACAGGTACGCCGCGGTGGCATCGGTGGTGCGGCGGTTGAGCTCGACCGTCGCGCCGCTGCTGCCATCGGGCGTGGTCGCGTTGACCTGCCTGCGCTGCTGGGTCTCGGCGTGGAAGCGCACGCCGGCCTCGATCGCGTGATCGGCGCCGAAGGCCTCGGTCCAGGCCTCCAGCCGCGGCTCGATTCCGCGCGAGTAGTACTCGCGCAGGCGGCCCTGGCGCGAGTTGCAGGCGTTGGGATCGACCGCCGCGCCGCGGAAGCGCGCATCGCGGAAGGCATTGCCGCACTGGGTGTCGGAGGTGGTCGAGGACTGGCGCCACCAGTCGCGGTCGAAATTGAACCAGTAGACGCTGGTGTCGAGCACCGCGTTCGCGCCCAGGTCGAGCGCATGCGTGGCCGAGGCGCCCTGGTGCCGGGTGTCGAACCGGTCGTTCTCGAAGGGGTTGTACTCGCGCCCGAAGTTGGCCAGCTCGGCGTCGGTGATGCCGCTGTAAGTGAGCTGGGAGTCCTCGTCGATCCAGTTCGCGCGCAGGGTCAGCGCGCCGGCGTCGCCGAGCTCGACGACGTACTTCGCGTTGAGGTCGGTCTGCTCCAGGGTGATGTTGTCGCGCGCGCCATCGCCCTGCTTGCGGATGAGGTCGAACAGCGCGCCTCCGCCACCGAGGCTCAGGTGCCCATTGACGTGGTCGCGGTTGCCGCCCATGAGCTGGGCGGAGCCGCCGAACTCGGCCGGCGGCTCGGGCGTGATGTAGTTGACCACGCCGCTGGTGAGCTGCGGGCCGAAGCGCAGCATGCCGGCGCCCTTGAGCACCTCGATCCGCGCATAGCGGTCGAAGGGCGCGTGGTAGTAACTGGCGTTGTCACCGTAGGGCGCGTACGCGGCCGGCAGGCCGTCCTCGAGCAGCAGGGTCTTGGTCGAGCGGGTCGGGTTCTGGCCGCGGATGCCGATGTTCGGACGCAGCCCGAAACCTTCCTCGTCGCGCACGTGCACGCCGGGCACGCGACGCAACGCCTCGTTGACCGTCAGGGTGCGGGCGCGCTGCAGGTCGGCCTGGTCGAGGATGGTGGCCGACCCGGGTTGTTCGCGCAGGCGCTCGGGCGTGCCGACGACTTCGACCGCAGGCATCTCGTTGGCATCGCGCCGCGGACGCGCAGCATCGGCCGACTCGGCGGCCGCCGACGCCGCGGCGTCGGCGGCCATTGCCCCGTCGGTCGCGGCTGGCGCATCGGCAGGAGCCGTCGAGGCGGCGGCCGGCGCGGCGTGAGTCGCAAGGTAAAGCCCGAGGCAAATGGCAATCTGCAGTCGCGAGCGGCGCATGAACGGGGACCATTGACGCGGTCCCGGGATGTTAATGAGATTTAATCGCAATTGATAGTGATTCTTATTTCCGATCACTCACGGAGCTGCCCCTGGGGCGCCAGCCCCTTGCCCACGTTTCGGCGTGCCCGGCGCGCCACCGCGCCCACTCGCATATCGAGGCCCTGCCACGAACGCTTGCGACCTATCGTGCGGCCCGCGCATCCTGATCAATGACCATGGGAACGAGCTTTGCCATCGACGTCCCGCAGTTCCTGGTTGAGCGCTTGAAGCGCGGGGACATGCGGGCGCTGGAGGAGGTGTACCGGCTGTTCGAGCAGCCGGTGCATGCCCTTGCGTGGCGACTGCTCAACGACCGTGACGAGGCCCGCGAGGTATTGCACGACGCCATGCTTGCCGTATTCGACAAACGCGCGCAGTTCCGCGGCGACTCGCCGTTCTGGGGCTGGCTGCGCCAGATCGCGGTCAACGAGGCGCTGATGCGCCTGCGCAAGCGCCGCATCGACTACGTGGAGGAGCTGCCCGAGCTGGCGGATCTCGAAGCGTCCGTACCGGTCGCGGCAAGCCGCCCGGAACTGGAACGCGCGATGGCGCAGCTGCCCGAACTCACCCGCAGCGTGGTGTGGCTCTTCCACGTCGAGGGCTACACCCATGAGGAGATCGCGGCCGCGTTCGGCCGCACCGCCAGTTTTTCCAAGTCGCAACTGAGCCGCGGCACTGCGCGCCTGCGCGCGCAGCTGGCCGAACCCGAGGTGGCCGCATATGCCTGACCCCAACGACTGCACCCGCCACGCGGGCAACGCGTTCGCCGAAGCGCTGGCCGAACTGCCAGCGCCCGCGGCGCCGGCCGATGGCTGGGAGCGCCTGCAGGCCACGCTGGCCGCGCGCCGGCGCCGCAACTGGCTGCGCGGCGGCGTGCCGCTGGCCGCCGCCGCCTTGTTGGTCCTGGCCCTGGCGCCGCAATGGCAGCGGCAGGCGCCGCCGGCGACCGCGGACCTGGCGGCGGCGATCGATGCCGCCCCGGCCGCCGGCGCGAGCGCGCTCGACCAGGCGATCGCCGCGAACCAGGCGCTGGAAGCGGCCCTGCGCGGCGCCGCGCGCCCCGGCGTACTCGATGGCCGAGCCGCGATCGCCAACGCCGAACTCGAGGACCTGATCGGCATGCTCGACCTCGAGCTGTCCGACACCCGCGACGACGCGCGCGCATCCGCGCTGTGGCGCGAGCGGGCGCAGCTGCTCGAGGAACTCGCCGGACTGCGCACCGGCGTCGGCGGCACCTATGCCGACAACCGCGGCAGCGCCAGCCTGGTGCCAGCCGCATACACCATCAACTGAAGCCGGCCAGCAACCGATGCCCGACCCGACGATGCAGCCCCGGAGAGATTCCATGCGTATTGCCCCTACCCTGCTGGCCATGGCGCTGGCCTTCGCGCTGGCGCCGGCCCGCGCCGACGATGCGACGCCCGAGGCTGCGGAAATGGCCAAGGCGCGCGCCGAGCTGCGCCGGGCCAACGAGGAGTTGCGCGCGGTCACGCGCCGCATTGCCGAGCTGTCGCGCCAGGTCGGCGGCGCCGATCGCCAGCACGCCTACGCCTTTCGCTACCTCAGCGATCCGGACCGCGCCATGATCGGCGTGGTGCTGGGCGCGGACGGCGGCCACGTGGTGCTGAGCGCGGTCACGCCGGGCGGCCCGGCCGAGGTCTCCGGCCTGCGCGCCGGCGACCGCATCGTGTCGGTCAACGGCAAGGCCGTCGGCGCGGCCGGCGCCGGCCAGCGGCCGCTGAGCGACGCGATTGCGGCCGAGGACAGGGACCGTCGCGTCGACGTGGCCCGCGACCTCATCGGCGAGCTCAAGGCCGGCGACATGGTGCGCCTGACCGTCGAGCGCGCGGGCAAGCAGCTCAACTTCGAGGTCGCGGCGGAGCGCCGCGAGTCGTGGAACTGGCCGATGCTGGCCGGCGAGATGCCCGGGCTGGCGCCGCTGGCGGAGTTGGAAATGGATATCGAGATCCCGAACATCGAGGTGATCATCGAGGAGGCGCAGGTCGATGCGACGATGGCGCGCGAGCATGCGCAGATCGCGCGCGACGCGGCCCAGGGCGCGCGCTCGACCGCGCGCGACGCGCAGGGCGCGGCCAACGATGCCATGCGCGATGCGATGCGCGAGAGCCGGCGCGTGATGGTGTTCCGCAACGGCGACCTGTTCGACCTCAAGCTCGCGCCGCTCAACCCGGAACTGGGCCGCTACTTCGGCAGCGACGAGGGCGTGCTCGTGCTCGACAAGGCCGAGGGCAACCTGCCGCAACTCAAGCGCGGCGACGTGATCCTCACGGTCGGCGGCGAGCGCGCCGGATCGACCAGCGACGTGGTGCGCGCGCTGATGCGCCGCGAGGCCGGCGCGAACGTCAACGTCGAGGTGATGCGCGACCGCAAGCGCCAGGTCCTGGTGGTGGTGGTCCCGGAGAAGAGCGACATCTTCATTCCGCTGCCGCCGATGGCGCCCGCGCCGCCTGCCCCGCCCGCCCCGGCGGTCGCGCCCAGCCCGCGCGCGGCGCCGCTGCCGGCGCCGGCACCGCGGGCGATGCCGACGCCGGCGACGCCACCCACGGCTCCGGCGCCGCCCGCGCCGCCTGCACCACCACCGGGCGACGTCGCCCTGGTCTGAGCGTCGGCGGGGTCTGAGACGCCGCGGGAGAGTTCCACCAACGCGCCAACGCGCAAGGCCGCCATCACCCGCAGCGCCGCCCACGAACCGCGCGCAAGCGGCTGCATTCGCAGCGGCCGCGTGGGCTCGTCGACCAGGTGCAGCCGTACCGGAAGCGCGCGCCACGCCGGATGCCGGCGCGCCGCGTGCTCGATGAACGCGTCGTGGCACGCGGCGCGGGGCGGGCGCGCCGCTGGCCGCGACTCGACCACTGCACCGACCTGCTCGAGCGCCCGGTATCATCCAGCGACGCCTTCGGGGAGTAGTCGACCCACCGCCCTGGCGCGGATGCCGCCTGAACCTGCCTCGCCAACTGGACAAGGCGTGGCAGGTCACGGGGTCCGGCGAGACCGATGGTTCGCGGCGCGCACCCCGCCGGGCACGCGTACGCGATCCATCGTCCGTCCAGCGCCCGGCCCCGGAGTCACGATGCAGGCCCTTTGGATCTCGACCGTGGCAGTGGCGATCGCCGAAATCGGCGACAAGACCCAGTTGCTGTCGCTGGTGCTGGCCGCGCGCTATCGGCGCCCGTGGCCGATCATCGGCGCGATCGCGTTGGCGACCCTGCTAAATCACACGGCGGCGGCCTGGATTGGCGCCTGGGCGGCGGACTGGTTTTCGCCGCACGCGCTGCGCTGGGCGGTCGCCGGTAGTTTCCTGGCGGTGGCGCTGTGGGCGCTCAAGCCTGACTCGGTGGATGAGGCCGAGGCCCGGCGCGGTGCCGGGCACGGCGCTTTCTTGGCCACGCTGGTCGCGTTCTTCCTCGCCGAGATCGGCGACAAGACCCAGATTGCGACCGTGCTGCTGGCGGCGCAGTACCAGCCGTTGTGGCAGGTGATCGCGGGCACGACGCTGGGAATGCTGCTCGCCAATGCGCCCGTGGTCGCATTGGGCGCGCGCTTCGCGCATCGCATTCCGCTGCAGTTGGCGCGCTACGCCGCGGCGGCCCTGTTCGCACTGCTGGCGCTCCTGATCCTGCTGCAGCCCGCGCGCTGAGGTGCCGCGCGCCCCGCGCCTGCGGCGGCGTGCCTTGCCGCGCCGACGGAGCATCCTCTAGGCTGCGACCAACGAGATTGCGGGGGAAGGCGCGTGCTGGGGACGATCCTGTTCGGCCTGTTCGGCCTCGCCTGCCTGGTCAGCATCGCGTGGGTGTTCTCGAACAACCGCGGCGCGGTGGACTGGCGCCTGGTCGGCACCGGCATTTCGCTGCAGATCGCCTTCGCCGCGCTGGTGCTGCTGGCGCCGGGCGGGCGCCAGGTGTTCGAGGCCCTGGGCCACGGCTTCGTCAAGCTGCTCGAGTTCACCCAGGTCGGCGCCGCGCTGGTCTTCGGCGACCTCGCGAAGAGCGAAAAGCTCGGCTTCATCTTCGCCTTCCAGGTCCTGCCGACCATCATCTTCTTCGCCGCGCTGATGGGCGTGCTGTACCACGCCGGGATCATGCAGCAGATCGTGCGCGGCATGGCCTGGGCGATCACCAAGGTGATGCGCGTATCGGGCGCCGAGACCACTTCGGTCTGCGCCAGCATCTTCATCGGCCAGACCGAGGCGCCGCTGACGATCCGGCCCTACATCGCCAAGATGACCCAATCGGAGCTGCTGACCATCATGATCGGCGGCATGGCGCATATTGCCGGCGGCGTGCTCGCGGCCTACGTCGGCATGCTCGGCGGCGGCGATCCGGTGCAGCAGGCCTTCTACGCCAAGCACCTGCTCACCGCGAGCATCATGGCCGCGCCCGCGACCCTGGTGATCGCCAAGATCCTCGCGCCCGAGACCGGCGAGCCGCTGACCCGCGGCAAGGTCCGCATGGAAGTCGAAAGAACCACGGTCAACGTGATCGATGCCGCTGCCGGCGGCGCCAGCGACGGCCTGCGCCTGGCGCTCAACGTCGGCGCGATGCTGCTGGCCTTCGTGGCCCTGATCGCGCTCATCAATGCGCCGCTCACCTGGCTGGGCGAGGCCAGCGGCCTCGCGGCGTGGCTGGGCCGCCCGACCGACCTCGGCACGCTGCTGGGCTACCTCATGGCGCCGGTGGCCTGGATCATCGGCGTGCCGTGGCAGGACGCGATCCAGGTCGGCGGGCTGATCGGGCAGAAGATCGTGCTCAACGAGTTCATCGCCTACCTGCAGCTGGCCCAGATCCAGGACACGCTCACCGACCACGGCCGGCTGGTCGCGACCTACGCGCTGTGCGGCTTTGCCAATTTCTCCTCGATCGCGATCCAGCTCGGCGGCATCGGCGGGCTCGCGCCGGAGCGCCGCAGCGACATCGCGCGCCTGGGCATGCGCGCGGTGCTCGGCGGCTCGATCGCCACCTTCATGACCGCGACCATCGCGGGCGTGCTGACCCAGCTCGGTTGAACGCGTTGCCCTGTAGGAGCGCGCTCTGCGCGCGATTG
>Ga0209254_10001020_pt1 | contig 24718 bp, 21 predicted proteins | sample FrelakmetDIP11DI_FD_187148 | JGI IMG/M metagenome (GOLD analysis project Ga0209254, IMG submission 187148) | Freshwater lake sediment microbial communities from the University of Notre Dame, USA, for methane emissions studies - DIP11 DI (SPAdes)... | ecosystem: Environmental > Aquatic >...
CTCGGGCTAAAATCAGAAAAGTGCATTATTTTGTACAATGTCATGTTACCATAACAAAGTTTTATATTATTTTAGTCACCTGTTTGGCAAATTACAAGTAACAATTTCATTAAAATATAATCAGAAAATTGACCATGAAAAAATCACAATCCAGGAGAGATTTCCTAAGAGTGTCAACAGCCGGTGCCCTTGGAGCAATAGTTATTTCCCAGTATGGCTGCCGCAATGCTTCAAAACCAGCCCAGCAGGCTACTGAAGCTGTACCTGTTGATCCAAAGTCGTTTGGAATAGGGCTTCAGCTTTATACAATAAGAGATGCTATGAATACAGATGTTCCGGGTTCATTGAAGAAAGTTTCGGATACAGGTTATAAATATCTTGAACTTGCAGGTTATGCTGACGGTAAATTTTATGGCTATGAACCTGCCGAATTTAAGAAAATAGTGAATGACCTCGGAATGGATATTCTCAGCAGCCATACTCAGGTTGAAGCACAGGGGATCACCCTTGAAAATGCAAAAAAAATGGCTGAGGATCATGCAAAACTGGCAGTTAAATACTGCATACAGCCATGGGTGGTTGAGGAAGCCAGAACAACCCTGGCCAGTTACAAAAAGATGGTTGCCGACTGGAACAAAGTTGGCGGTATCATGAAAGAGTCAGGGATACAATTCGGATATCATAACCATAATTTTGAATTCGATACTGTCGAAGGGAAAATACCCTATTATGATATTATGCTTGCCGAACTTGACAAAGATCTTGTTACCATGGAATTGGATCTTTTCTGGACAACAAAGGCCGGTCAGAATATTGTTGAAATTTTCAATAAATATCCCGGAAGGTTCCAGCTTTTCCATATGAAGGACATGTTCACGCAGGAATCCCCATATTATACAACAGTAGGCGAAGATGATTTTGCTCCAGTGGGTGCAGGTCTAATAAACTTCAGGGAAATTCTGGCAGCAAAAGAGATAGCAGGAATGAAATATATGGTTGTGGAGGAGGATTTAAGCAAGATAGGTCAGCCATTTGAGGACATCAAAACAAGCATCACCAATCTTACGACTAAAATACTTGTCTGAAAGTTCTAGCCCTCTGGTTCTTTTTATTGACCCCCTTTCCTTATGAACGGGGGTTTTGTATTTATAAAGATCATTCCATCGTTTTGAAACCAAATACCAACCCGGATTCACTCTTCAGGAGATCAAAAACGATAATCTCATTTAATCCCTGATTCAGATATGTTGCAGGGCAAAAGAGTCTTTTTTGTGGTCCGATATCCCAGTAGCGGCCAAGGTTATGGCCATTCACCCATGCAATTCCTTTAATAAAGTTCGACATATCAATATATGTATCTCCCTGGGTGCTCAGTACAAAGTTACCCTTAAAATAAATTCCTTTTTTCCCTGGATTCCTGTTGGATGATCTAAGGTTATAAATGAATTTTTCGTCCATTGGAAGGTTATAGACCTTCCAGTTCATCAGGGTCATCCCGTTTAAAGTCACTCTTTCTGTAATTCCTTTCCTGTCAATAATATATTGCGCAAAGTTAATCCTTCCCATTCCTTCTGTAAGGATCTCCAGAACCGGCTTTTCAGCTTTGCTTTCAGGTAAATCAATTGAGTTAACACCCTCTTTCCTGTCGAGAGTCCCGATAAATGCCCCATTCAGAAAAACTGTGGCATAATCATGCAGATCTGTCACAACAAGTTTGCCTTTTTTATGTCCGATAAGTTCAGTAGTATAAAGAATAAAGCCATAGTCCTGACCATAAGCTTCGAAAGGTTTTGGCTGAACCGAATTGACGGGTACAGGAAGATTGTCCCACAACGAAGTAAACGGTGTCAGACCAACCGCGGGAATTTCCTGTGATGGAACAGGATCGGGAATTGAAGGAAGTTTTTTTCCCTTTGGCAGATATGATCCAAGAAGCCGGCGCAGAGCCAGATATTTTGATGTTGGATTTCCCTGTTCATCGATGGGAGCATCATAATCATAACTTGTCACATCGGGTTCATAACCCTTACCCCCTGAGTTTGCTCCGGCCGTATAACCGAAATTAGTGCCACCATGAATTACGTAAAGATTAAACGACTTCCTGTTATCCATCAGAAATTTCATCTCCTTCAGCAATTCCAGAGTATCAGTCCTTGCCCATTTTTCACCCCAGTGAGTAAGCCATCCGGGGTAAGTCTCGCTGCTAAAGACAGGAACTCCAGGGTTCATTTTGGCTGCAAGCTCAAAATGGGACAAATCACCGCCCGAATCGAGACCAACGGCACATCCCGGAAGTGTTCCCGCTTCGAGCATATAGGTTGTGGGACCATCCCCTGTAAAAAAAGGAACATCGATCCCGTTCTCCACCCAGACATCCTTAAGCCTTGCCATATAGTTCCTGTCATTGCCATAGCTTCCATACTCGTTTTCAATCTGGAGCATCAGAACAGATCCTCCATTAGTTATAAGATATGGTTTGATCTCAGATGCAAGTTTTGCTATATATCTCTCTGCTGCTGCCATATATCTTGGATCCATGCACCTGAACTTTATGTCGGGGATCCTTAACAGATATGGAGGTATCCCTCCAAGCTCCCATTCAGCACAGACATAAGGTCCGGGGCGGACAATAATCCATAAATCTTCATCCTGTACTATCTTAAAAAACTCCCCGAGATTATGGTTGGGACTTGTGAAATCAAATACATTTTCCTGTTGTTCATGGTAATTCCAGAAAATATATACACTTATCGTATTGCACCCCATCGCTTTTGCCATCCGGATCCTGTGGCGCCAGTATTGTTCAGGAATTCTTGCAGGATGCATTTCACCTCCAATTATCTGGAAGGGGTCGCCGTCGAGCAGAAATTCAGTAACCCCGAGGGAGAAAGTATGTCTGGCTTTTTGTTTCTGAGATAAGCCGGGGATTGTTAATAAAATAACAGTTAAATATGTAAGAATGAACCGTTTATTCATAGCATTTATTTTATGTAATCATTTGATTAAAATTACTTTTATCCGGGAAGAGTATTTTAAAGAACTTGCTTTTACAATATAAACTCCGGCAGGCAATCCGGATGCTGACATGTCATATAATCCCGGGTTTCCGATTTTTGTATGTCCTATAAGCTTGCCTGTTATACTATATATCACAAGATCCATATCATTAACTCCCTCATCGGTAAGTAGCTGAACAGTAATGAGTCCATGAGTCGGATTTGGATACACCACAAGTGATCCGTTATCATCCGGATCAGGATTGCCGTCATCAGGAAGAATATTGTCTGCAAAAGGGGTTCCGTCCTTCCTGACAGAAAGTACCCAGTAGGTATAGTCAACAGGGTTGCCTGCAGGATTGATCGCATCTGATGAAAGGGAATATCCTTCCCCATCAGCCGGTTCCGGCCATGGAGATGAATCATAATAATCAAAATCAAAAACTTCCTGTCCTGATTGTTTCCTCAGTAGAATTTTTTCGCCGGCATTTGAAAAATTACCTGCAAAATTGCCTGATGCCACGTATCCATAATAATCGTAAAACTTTGAAGGTTTGGATGCCACAACAAAAAACTGACGTGGTGGCAATAATATATTGTCAGGGAAAGTGTAATATACTGCACTATCAATAACCAGACCTGTCAGGTTAATTGAATTGGTCCCTGTATTCTTGAATTCAAGGAATTCAAGATCCTGTCCCTTTGTTGTGTCTGAGCCGGTAATAAAATCAGGCGGATGATAGTGAAGCTCTGTTATCCTGAGATTTGAGAAATCTTCCTGCTCATTAATAAAATTAACCTGCCGGATAGCGCTCCATTCACCATCCGATAGGATCCTGGCCCTGATCTGGGCCGAAGCACTTATGTTCAGTCTGACATTGCTAAGCGAGAATGAGACTCCGGTATTTACACCTCCTCCGGTTTTCCTCGGATCAGATCCGTTCAATGTATAATAAATTGTTCCCGAACTGTTCGGATTTTCAATCTCAATAAAAAAAGGTGAAGTAAATGTAACATTCTCAGGAGTTTGAATACCTGACTGGTATTTAATTACCGGGGCCTTAATCTGGGGGAAAAGATTTGCACTTTCCAACTGATCAATCAGAATTTTTGTTCTGTAGGGTATAAAATTGTCACGTACTTTATTTATTTCAGGGAACCAGTTGCCGTTCTTTGTAAAAGGTGCCCCGGACTGTCTTGAATCACCCCATCTGGCCGATTCTGCTACAACTGCAACATCAACTTCATTTATTCTTTTATTAATCCTTTCAAGTGATTTTTCAGGTGATAAAGCACCACTGTCTGAAAGATGTTTCCAGACGCGGTCGGCAAACCTTATCCGGTATTCAGGATTTGCTGAAAGCTTGTAATGAAGCCATTGAGGATGAAATACACTCAGATCTGACACCTCCATTTTCATATCATCGGTTCGTTCCGCTATATTTACCCTGTTTTCATAAAGACCTATCCCCGGATTATGAGCTTCATCAAATAAAGAGTGTTCTGCATCGTGAGTATAAAAAGTAAATCCTTTTGAATTGTCAGTTCTGTTATCGATGGCATAAAAATTATTTGCACGCTTGTTCGCCATAAAAGAAGCAGTAGGGGAATCAAAATTGCCTGTATAAAAAATAACAAGCATGTAATCAATAAGGTTATCAAGATCAACCATTATTTCGCCACCCTTTATTGGCTTTCCCGACTGGTCCTTCCCATCGATTTTGAAATAATCTTCATTTGATACAAATCCTTTCTGGCACATATCATATAATTTCTGCCATGAATCAAGATTGCCGTCGGTCGCCTCGACCGTATATCCGTTTTCAGTATTTACCTTTACAACATCATAATCCGTTTCATTTCCTCCAAAATAAGATTCCGCGTATCTTGCTTCAGATCTTTCCTGGCTCTGAAAGAGGCCCCAGTACATGCCGTTCAGGTAAAGATGGTAATACCTGCTTCTTGTATATGGCTGTCCCATGTCGCGCTGTGTATCCCGTGAAAAGACCTCACGTACCATTGAATTGTTTTCCATGCCATTACTCCACGCATAATTCTGGTCAGCCCTCAGATCGATCTTATCAAATTCATCAGTGCCTTCATCTCCGAACAGCGGATATCTCAGTTTATCATTGCCATATTTTTCCCTGAAGAAAAGTCTGAAGGCGTGTTTTGGAAAATCATCATTGCGGCTCCATCCTCCCCTGATCCTTAATCCGGCATTCACATTGAAGCCTTTGGTCCCGTCGGGGAAAATAAGTTCTGCACTGCATTCCCTCTCCCATTCCAGCCCATGTCCTGCTGCATTGACATAAATTCCTGAAGCCGGATCAAAAAGGTTCTTTAAACCGGTAATTATCGAAATTGATGGAATACCTTTAAGGCTGCCGATTATCTGCGAGGAATAAACAGGATCATTCACCACCTCACTATCCATTTCCAGGTCTATCAGCTGCCCGTTAACATTATATGAAGGCCAGCCTCCTCCGGGCCATGATTGCGTCTTGACCTTTTCCGCAAAAATAAATGTTCTCGAGACTGGTTTTGAAGGCTTATAGCCTGATTTTCCAAGCGAAGCCCTGATTATCACCGACGGAGTAACAGGCCTGCCTGAAGTACTTTCAGGATTTATTATCAGGGTGTCAGGTGAACTGACAGTAAAGCTTGTAAGAGAATTCTGAGGGTTGCTGCCATCAAGTGTATAAATTATCTGCATTGTTGGATCGGGTGATTCGAGAACAAGATTGAAAGGGTTCTCAAAAAAGCCGGAATTGGTTGAAAACATGACACCGGTTGAATCACTTATTTCCGGCAGACTGGTTTCAGCCTTGATTTCCAGGTCAAAATAGAAATCAGAACTGGTAAGGCTTACATTAAATCCCTGAACAGCTATATAGTTTGTGCCATTTACAAGATTAAGCGATCCTGCCCCGATAGTATATGACACACCAAGTCCAGCCTCATGGTTCGCAGGAGCAACACTGTTATATGAAGGTAAAGCCGGAGCATTTACATTAAGCGCCTGTACTCCGTTTATCCAGAGAATAAATCCATCATCATAATCAGCATAAATAGAAATCTCATTGATCAGATCTTTATTTGAGCACTCAAATACTGACCTGAGAAAGATAGTTGTATAGCTGTTCTGCATATCCGCAAGTTCGGTTCCACCTGTTCCGTCACCATATCTGAAAGGAGCTCTGCTGTTTGTCCATCCGGAATAGTCAAATCCGGAATTCATCCAGTTTCCCGGAAGTGAAGATGCATCTTTGCCTTTAAGATAGGAATGCTCCGAGTGGAAACTGAAATCGATCTGGGCTGTCAGATTGCAGAAAAAGGAAAAAAATAAAATTACCGGAGTTATCCTGAAACTGGTTTTGCCGTTTATTCTCATATCTGTTTATTCAAATTCTGATTCCGGAGATGTCAGATAGCCTGGTAGCTATGGAGTTTCCGGTAAAATCCCTCATCTTTGTTTACAAGTTCAGAATGTGTACCGGTTTCGACAATCCTTCCTTCATCGATAACAACAATAATATCGGCATGTTGAATTGTAGACAATCTGTGTGCAATTACTACCGAGGTCCTGTTCTTCATAAGGTTTAGTATTGCATCCTGCACCAGCCTTTCAGATTCAGTATCGAGGGCAGAGGTTGCCTCATCAAGAATAAGGACTGGTGGATTAGCCATAATTGCCCTTGCAATACTTATCCTCTGGCGCTGACCCCCGCTTAACTTATTACCTGATTCTCCCACAATATTATCATACCCATTTTCTGTTTCCATAATAAAATCATTTGCATTTGCAATCCGGGCTGCATTTTCAACCTTATCCATATCGGGAATATTAACGCCAAAAGCTATGTTTTCTTTGAATGTAGTGTTAAAAAGTATTGGTTGCTGGCTGACAATTCCCATAAGGTTCCTGAGATCCTTTATTTTAAGGTCACGGATATCTATTCCATCGATCAGGATCTGACCACTATCCGCATCCATAAACCTTGGCAGAAGATCGGCAAGGGTCGACTTCCCGGCACCTGATTTCCCTACAATTGCTACAGTCTGACCTTTCAGAATTTTCAGATTTATCTCCTTTAAGACTGGTTCATTGTTATATCCGTACCAGACTCCTTTGAATTCGATTGATTCACTGAATGTATGGATAGGAATAGCATCCTCTTTTTCCTTAATCTTCTCTTCTGCTTCAAGTATCTGGTCAACTCGGTCAATTGAAGCCATTCCTTTCTGGATGCTGAACCAGGCGGTTGTAATATTTTTTGCCGGCTGAATAATCTGTGAGAATACCACAAGGAATGCAATAAGTCTCTCCTGCCCCATGTTTCCTACTCCTTGCAGGGCAAGAGAGCTGCCGAAATACATAAGAATCATCAGGACAATTGTTGAAAGGAATTCACTTATCGGGGAGGCAAGGTAAGCTTTGCGTGTTACTCTTTTAAAGACTCTGGAATAACGTTCATTTGTCTCAGAGAAAAGTCTCTGCATTTTCTCCTCAGCATTGAATCCTTTCACAATTCTGAGTCCGGTAAGAGTCTCTTCAACAACTGACAAAAGCCTTCCCAGGTGCTGCTGACCTGTCAATGAAGAAGATCTCAATGTACGGCTTGTCCGGCCAATAAGCCAGCCGGAAACAGGAAGAAGCAAAAGAGCAAACAGTGTCACCTGATAGCTTGTTGCAAAAAGATAAATTACAAAAATAAGTATGTAAAGCGGATCGCGGAACAACATTGTTAATGAAGACATAACGGAAATCTCAATCTCCTGGACGTCATTTGATACCCTGGTCATCACATCTCCTTTACGCGCATCAGTAAAAAACGACAAAGGCAGCCGGAGAACCTTATTATACATCGCCTTTCGCAGGTCCCTGACAGTGCATGACCGTATGTAGGCCATACTGTTGTTGGCCAGGAAAATAAACCCGTTCTTGAATAGACTGGCAGTTACAACAATAAGACAAACAAGAAGAAGTGCAGAAGTTTCTCCACGATTGCTAATAAACTGATACAAATAATATTCACCTGATGCCCTTAAGTAATCAATACTTAATACGAATTCGCCCGGATAAGGAACCGATTTAATCGTACTGAAAAGTATTTTCAGGAAAGGTATTACCAGAGTATACGATACGAGTGCGAAGATTGCACTCAGCATATTATAAATAATATTTCTTACTGCAGACAATTTATAGGGTCCGATATATTTCAGAAGGAGTCTGATCTTATTCATGGGAACCTTACACTATTATGAACCCGTATAATTAAAAGGAGTTATTGCCCTGAGCTCTGTTCTGATCTTTTCGCTGACATCAAGTTTGTCAATAAAATCAAGTACAGATTCTTTTGTGATCTTCCGGTTTGTGCGGGTAAGTTCAAGCAGGGCTTCATAAGGTTTGTGAAATCCCTCACGTCTTAAGACAGTCTGAATTGCTTCAGCAACAACAGCCCAGTTATTCTCAAGATCACTGTTTATCTTTTCGGTGTTCACGAAAATTTTGTTGAGACCTTTGAGCAGAGAATTAAAAGCAATTATCGTATGTCCTATGGGGACGCCTATATTCCTCAGAACAGTAGAATCGGTCAGATCGCGCTGGAGTCTGGAAACAGGAAGCTTCAGTGAAAAGTGATCAAATATCGCATTTGCATAACCCAGGTTACCTTCTGCATTTTCAAAATCTATCGGATTAACCTTATGGGGCATGGCCGATGAACCGATTTCTCCTTTTCTTATCTTCTGCCTGAAGTAGTCCATGGAGATATAGAACCACATATCCCGGGTGAGATCAGTAAGAATCACATTAATTCTTCTGAGGTTATCAAATAATGCTGCAAGGTTGTCATAATGTTCTATCTGGGTTGTCGGGAAAGAACGTTTAAGTCCCAGAATATCATTTACAAAATTGTCTGCAAAAGAGTGCCAATCAATATCCGGGAAAGCAACCAGATGGGCGTTCATATTACCGGTTGCCCCACCAAATTTAGCTGAATACGGAATCTGACCAAAGTACTTGGATTGTTCATCGATCCTCGAGATATAAACCGCTATCTCCTTACCGAGTTTTGTTGGTGTTGCAGGCTGTCCATGTGTTCTAGCAAGCATAGGGATATCTTTCCATTCCCCGGCAAATCCTGCAAGCATTTCACGTATTTCAAACAAAAGCGGGAAATAAACCTCGGTCAGTGCATCTTTAAGGGATAATGGAACAGCTGTATTGTTTATATCCTGTGATGTCAATCCGAAATGAATGAATTCTGACCATTTTCCCCATCTTGCCTGCAGGAACTTCTCTTTGAGGAAATATTCCACAGCTTTTACATCATGGTTTGTAATTTTCTCAGTCTCCTTGATTTTTTCTGCATCTTTTAAATTAAAATCTTCATACAGAGCTCGGAGAGCCGTATAATTATCCTTCCTGAAATCAGATAACTGGGGAAGTGGAATATCACAAAGAGCTATGAAGTATTCAACCTCCACAAGCAACCTGTATCTTATTAGACCAAACTCTGAAAAAAACATGTCAAGCTCATCGACTTTCTGTCTGTATCTCCCATCGAGAGGAGAGATAGCCGTAAGATTATTTAATTCCATTGTTGACCTTTTTATCTGTTCAATTGTTTATAGTATGTACACAAATGTAGTATTTTAGATGCAGAAAAAATACCGAATGGAGAAATTCAGGATTTCAGCTGTCAGATACGCAAACACGTACCCCTTTATTTTCGGCCTGACAGAGAGAGGATTCAGTGAAAAAACAGTTCTCGAAACAGACCATCCGGCTGATTGTGCCCGTAAACTGATTACAGGTCAATCGGATCTGGGACTTATACCAGTCTCTGCAATTCATATGTTGAAAGAATCCCGGATCATCAGCGATTTCTGCATAGGTGCCGACGGTAAGGTGCGAACTGTCCAGGTAATGAGCCACTCTCCGCTTGAAAAGATTGAAAGAATTTATCTTGATTACAGATCCAGAACCTCTGTAATGCTTATTAAGGTACTTGCTGCAAATTACTGGAGAAGGAATTTCAGATGGGAAGATACATCAGAAGATTTTGATTTTGGTCTGAACGCAAAAAATGAAGCAGTAGTTCTTATCGGAGATCAATGCTTCGAATATGAGAACAGATTCGAATTTAAATGCGATCTTTCTGAAGAATGGAAGAAGGTCACAGGACTACCTTTCGTTTTTGCCTGCTGGATCTCAAATAAGCAACTTCCTGATGCCTTCACAGAGGACTTTAATAATGCTCTCTCATACGGAGTTAAAAATATTGATCTTGTTGTCGAAAGGTTCGGAAACAGCGGGGCAATACAGGGAGAGGAACTCAGGATGTACCTGACCGAGAACATCGATTTTATACTTGACAGTAATAAAAAAAAGGGGATGGATTTATTCCTCGGATTACAAAAGAGACTATGACTGAAAATAATATGCACGAGGGTTTTATTATCAGAGAGTACAGGGAGGGTGACTTTGAAGGAATCTCTGAATTCTGGGAAATAACAGGTATGGGCAGTCCTGAACGGGGAGATAGCAGACATACAATTGACACCACAATTAAACTGGGCGGAACCCTTCTCGTGATGGAAGAAAAAAAAACCGGAAAAATTTCAGGTACCTCCTGGATGACCTTTGACGGTCGAAGGATCCTACTGCACCATTTTGGTATACTGCCTGAGTACCAGGGGAATGGACTTTCAAAAATCCTATTGAAGGATTCACTTCAATTTGTAAAGAAAAAGGGTCATCAGGTCAAGCTGGAGGTTCATTCAACAAACCAGAAAGCAATTAACCTGTATAAGAAATTCGGATTCAAGCATTTGGGTGAATATAATGTTTATATTATCAGGGATATTATGAATTTATAAATTTGAATTAATTAAGATTATTAATTTATAACTAAATTTGCACAAGGTTATAGGAGTAATGAGGAGATATTCACTAAAAAAATGGTATCATGGCAAAAACAATTACATTCAATGAACTCCGGAAAATAAAAGACCAGTTACCCTCCGGTAGTATGAAGAAAATTGCACAGAAACTTGATTTGCATGAGGAGACTGTCAGAAACTACTTCGGAGGGACAAATTTTGACAAGGGACAAACCATTGGTATCCATTTTGAGCAAGGACCGGGTGGAGGTATTGTGACATTTGATGACACTACGATCCTCGATCTGGCTGAAAGCATGATTAAAAACTAATAAAGTATCATAAGCCTGTTCAGAAGCAAAAGGCTTGGTCTTTTGCTTTTTTTATTTTCCCGAGAATGAGTATTTCCGAAGAAATTTCATCTGCCGAAAAGAAATACAAACAGATCCTTGAAGATTTTTTTATTAAAAAGTGGGGTAAGACAATTCTTTATTCACACGATCTTGACCACCACCGGAGAGTATGGTATTATGCAAAGGAACTTCTGACTGAAACCGGAGAAACCATTATTTACAGCTCCCGGCAAACTGAAATCCTCCTGATTGCATGCTTCCTTCATGACCTTGGAATGTCCGCTGAAACAGGGGAAAGACATGGAGTTTACAGCAGTATGATGTGCAGGGAATTTCTTGCTCTTAACGGATTGCCGGTAAATGAATTCCCCTTACTTCTGAATATTATTGAAAACCATGATAAAAAGGAGTATGAATTGGAAGGCAACCCGGCAGGACTTTTGTCAATTCTTAACGGATCGGATGATCTTGATGCATTCGGCTATATTGGAATTTACAGGTACATTGAGATATATATCCTGAGAGGTATCCCCTTTAAGGAGATAGGACCCAGGGTAAGAGAAAATGCCGGAAGAAGATTTGCCAACTTTGAATCTGTTTACAGGAACTATCCTGCAATCTTTGAAAAGCACAAAACCAGGTTCATGATTCTTGATGAATTCTTCAGTGCTTTAAATAGCCAGGATAATAAAGATTATTCCGATATCAGCCCTCATGACCGCCCGAATCCGGTGATCGGGCTTATTTCTGAAATGTTAAGTAAGAAAGTCTCCCCACAGAGTTTAATTCAATATCCCCTTAAATCAGCAAATGAACCTGGTGCCGGAGATTTTCTCAAAAACCTCTGCACAGAGCTGACAGTATTTACTACATTATTATAACAAGCATTTCTCATAAAAATCTCGTCGTCCAAAATTGAATATTTTTCACGTTCCGTCATTGGTATAAATACGGAGTCTTTTCAGGTATTATTACCAATATGTTTGTTCCTGATTTGACATACATTTGATACAATGTAAATACCTATGATATGCTTGATTTATTGCTTAAAAAACCCTGTGTAAGCGCATCTGCTGCGAGTGTTATAAAAGTCAGTGACCGGGCAGACAAACCTATTAAAAGCATGATAAAAGCAGTATCATGGAGGATAGTCGGAACCATTGATACAATGATAATAAGCTATATTATTACAGGAAAAGTAAGCTTTGCCATTTCTATAGGTAGCATGGAAGTATTTACCAAGACTATTCTCTACTATTTTCACGAAAGGATATGGTCGCATATACATCGGTTGAAAATAAATCTGCCTGTTAAACAAGACAAAAAGCAATATGAACTTGACAGTGTTGAACAATAAGCTGACCGGCAGATCTATTACTGAATCCCTGAGTATAATTGCTTCAACTTTCGCCGGCAAGACTGTATTCACTACTAGCTTTAGTATTGAAGATCAGATAATTGCGCACTTGATTTTCGTAAATTCAATTCCGGTTGAAGTAATGACAATAGACACGGGAAGACTTTTTCCTGAAATTTACAAGGTTTATAATGAGACCTTGAAAAGATACAAGGCAAAGATTAGTGTTCTTTTTCCTGATTATAAAGATGTTGAGGTCATGGTTTCGGAGAAAGGGCCTTATAGCTTTTACTACTCACTCGAAAACAGGCATGAGTGCTGCCATTACAGGAAAGTTGTTCCGCTTAACAGAGCTCTCCAGGGCAGTGAATGCTGGATCTCTGGCATCAGGGCCACTCAGTCTGAGAACAGAAGCAGCATGCAATGTCTTGAATATGATGAAGGAAGAAAGGTATATAAGTTTTATCCGCTCTTTAGCTGGAGCTTCGACGAAGTAAGGTCATATATAAAAGCTAATAATATCCCATATAACACTCTTTATGATAAAGGATTTGTGAGTATTGGCTGTGAACCCTGTACCAGAGCTGTAGCTGATGGCGAAGATTTCCGTGCAGGCAGATGGTGGTGGGAAAAAGGAAGCGAAAAAGAGTGCGGGCTGCACCTGAAATGATTCAGACCGGAGAAACACAAAAGATTGCTTCATCCCGCTAACGAGGGATTCGCAATGACAGTAACCAGATTAAATTTATCTTATGATAATAAATAATGAACACCTGAAAGAGCTTGAAGATGAGGCAATTTATGTGATGCGTGAGGTTGCAGCACAATTTGAGAACAAGGTTATTCTTTTTTCGGGAGGAAAAGACTCAATAGTGCTGGTACATCTTGCCAGAAAAGCGTTCTGGCCTGCAAAAATGCCATTCAGCCTACTTCACATTGATACCGGGCACAACTTTGAAGAGACTCTGAAATTCAGGGATGATCTTGCAAAAATTCTTGGAGTGCAGATGATCGTCAGATATGTACAGGATTCAATAGATCATGGCAAGGTGGTTGAAGAGCAGGGAATCAACGCCAGCCGCAATAAAGCTCAGTCGGTTACACTTCTGGATGCGATAGAAGAACTGAAGATTGATGTTGCAATTGGTGGTGGCAGGCGCGATGAAGAGAAAGCAAGGGCCAAGGAAAGATTTTTCTCTCACAGGAATGAATTCGGTCATTGGGATCCCAGGAACCAGCGACCTGAACTCTGGAATATTTTTAACGGACATAAGAATTTCGGTGAGCATTTCAGGGTATTCCCAATAAGCAACTGGACAGAGCTCGACGTATGGCAATATATTATGAGCGAAAATATATTACTCCCGGAGCTTTATTATACGCACCGGCGAAAAATATTCCAGAGGAATGGCGTATATCTGGCGTGGGCACCTTTTATGCAGCTTAAGCCCTCGGAAGAAGTTATTGAGGCTGATGTCAGGTGCAGGACAATCGGAGATATTACATGCACAGGAGTAACGTTGTCAAAAGCTCAGACTCTTAATGAAATCGTAAGTGAGATTGCGGCCACAAGGGTAACAGAAAGAGGCGGACGGTACGATGACAGGAGGTCGGAAGCAGCAATGGAGGACCGGAAGAAAGAGGGATATTTTTAAGGTATTTCTGATGACCAACTTTTTTAATAGCGAATATAAAAGCCTGCTTCGGTTCACAACTGCCGGAAGTGTGGATGACGGGAAGAGTACTCTTATCGGCAGGTTATTATTTGACTCCAAATCGATCTTCGAAGACCAGATGGATCATATTGTAGAATCGAGCAAACGCATGGGAAAGGAAGATATAGATCTTTCCCTGCTTACCGATGGATTGAGGGCTGAAAGGGAACAGGGAATTACTATCGACGTTGCATACAGGTACTTTGCCACTCCTGCAAGAAAGTTTATTATTGCTGATACTCCAGGGCACATTCAGTACACCAGAAATATGGTAACAGGTGCAAGTACAGCCGATCTGGCAGTAATCCTCGTTGATGCCAGAAAAGGTGTTCTTGAACAGACTATCCGTCATTCCTATATAGCATACCTTCTCGATATACGCCATATTTTGTTCTGTATAAACAAGATGGATATGGTGGGATATTCAAGGGAGGTTTTCAATACGATAAAAAATGAACTCATCCTTATTTCAGAAAAGCTTGGAATTGAAGATTCCCGCTTTATCCCGATAAGTGCAAAATTTGGAGATAATGTTGTTGATGCTTCAAAAAATATGAAATGGTACGATGAAAAAACATTTCTCAGGCTTATTGAGACAATCGAAATAAAGAAAATAAAGAATTCCCGTGAGGCGCGATTCCCGGTTCAGACAATCATCAGGCCACTTTCAACAGAACATCATGATTACAGAGGTTATTCCGGAAGAGTGGCAGGGGGCACATTCCATACCGGAGATGAGATAGTTGTACTCCCCTCTCTCCTTAAATCAAAAATAAAGAGTATTGACTCATTCAACGAGCATCATGACTTTGCCACATCAGGCGATTCAGTTTCCATAACGCTTCAGGACCAGATAGATATCAGTCGCGGCGATATGATAGTAAAAACGGGAGAAATGCCTGAATGGGGCCAGGATATCACTCTGATGACCTGCTGGTTCAGTGAAAGGCCGTTAAAACCGGGAAGAAAGTTCATTATCAGGAATAATACAAAAGAAACAAGCTGTCTGATTACTTCAGTCAATTATAAAATGAATATAAATACTCTTGAAAAGGAGACGACAGATGTTTCCGTGAATATGAATGATATTGCAAATATATGCATCAAAACTTCAAAGCCTTTGTTTTATGACAGCTTCAGGAAAAACAATATCACAGGCAGCCTGGTATTTATTGAAGAGGGTACAAATGAAACAGTCGGGGTTGGAATGATAGAATAATGGTCGTACTGTCGTGCATTCCGGAAAATGTTCAAATTTATAAGGGATTCAATTGGCTTCATTAAATAATTCCAGCTGTGTTTCTACGTCATTATCGGTTTCCAGATTTGATATGCTTACACCTAGAAGCCTGATCCTGTTTCCCTCGAGGTTCATTGATTTCCTTATCTCCGTGACTTCGTGGTGAAGTGTCTCAAAGCTCCTGATATAATTCTGTAATGTTCTGCTCCGGGTGATTTGCCTGAAATCAGAAAATTTTATTTTCACAGTAACTGTCCTGCCCGTTGTTCCAGATTGCTCTATTCGTTGCATCAGCTCTTTTTCAACTTTATAAAGTTCTGCTACAATTTCAAAACGGGTCGTAAGATCTTTTTCATAAGTCAGCTCTGTACCAATTGATTTCCTTTCAGAATTCGGCTCGACCGGCCTGTCATCAATACCTCGTGCAATATCAAAATAAAACTTGCCGGGTTTCCCGAAATTTCTGATCAGCGAAAGAAGGTCCCACTGCTTAAGATCAGATCCTGTATGAATACCAAGCTTATGCATTTTTTCAGATGTAACCTTTCCTATCCCATAAAATTTCTCAATAGGAAGTTCTTCGATGAATTTCTGGGCTTTTTCCGGAGGAATAAGGAAAAGACCATCAGGCTTTTTAATATCGGAGGCTATTTTGGCAAGAAACTTATTCACTGAGATCCCTGCAGAGGCAGTCAATCCTGTTCTTTTTTTTATCTCCTCTTTTATTGACCTGGCGATAAGCGTTGCTGATCCTATATTCTTTTTATCAGCGGTGACGTCAAGAAAGGCTTCGTCAATTGAGAGTGGCTCAACCCTGTCAGAGTATTCCTTTAAAATATCAAAGATCATATCCGACATTTCCTGATATCTTTCAAACCTGTGTTTTACAAAAATAAGATCGGGACAGAGTCTCCTGGCAGTAACGGAGGGCATAGCGGACCTAACTCCGAATTTCCGCGCTTCATAACTTGCAGCAGCAACCACATGTCTTTCCCCACTGCCTCCCACAGCAACAGGTTTACCTCTCAGTTCAGGGTTGTCGAGCTGCTCAACAGATGCAAAAAAAGCATCCATATCTATATGGATGATCTTTCTCATGTATACAGGTTAATGATTCCCAGCCCAGTAACCCAAGGTAATGTCATTAATAACTTTTTCAGGTTGCAGCAGCAATTTCTGCCGATTTTTGTTTCAGGAAATTCCTTATAAAAAATCCGGTAAGTACAAGGACCTCATCATTTGTATAAGAGGTGATTTCCCCTTTGAATCCATGCGAATGGTATTTAATAAGAGTCTCATCCCCATTTCTGAGGCTCCATTTTGATCTGAAAAAATTATCGAATTGCCACTGATACCCGATATTCCGGTAGGTAACTGCTGATCTTGATTTCCAGTTATGGAATTTAACCTGGCCCAAAACCGAACTATCAATCAGATCAATAATGTTTGTTTCCTGTTTGAAAAAACCTTTTGTCTCAAACATTATTTTTCTGTTGTTCAGTTCTCCGGTAACTTTCCGTGACCAGCCCTCTTTTTTAAGTTCTCCGGTCAGAAAATCATCTTGAAAAATGTCAAATCTGTTGCTGAACAGTTTTGTTTTCCATGTAAATTGGATTTCCATAATATTACCAATACAATCCGAAATTTAGTCAAAAACCTTCATCATCAACCACCCATCCCCTATCGCCTATCGCCTATAATACATAATACATAATACATCACACATTACTTCTTCCAGGCTACTTTCTGTACCGGGTTATGCGCTTTCCCGATTATCTCTTTGTAGAGATCAGGTCTTCGGGCCATCGTATATCTGTATCCGCCTGACAGGGTTAGTTTATCACGGACAAGATCGGTCGTTACCAGATCATTTCCAAGTTCCCTGCATTCAGCAATTATTTCTCCAAACGGATCAATTATCATCGAAGAACCATTTTTCAACTGGTCATCATCCATTCCAACCGGATTGGAAAACACAACATAGATCCCATTATCATAAGCTCTGGATGGAAGCCATTTCATAAGCCATTCCCTTCCCTTCGGGCCATCAAACTCTTTGCGCAAAGGTTCAGGATTATTTTTCCTGTTTTCCCAGAGCTCAGGATCAACAAAACCTGCTCCCGGCCTTGGTGATGGTGTGCACATTGTAACATGCGGCATGAAAATTATTTCTGCTCCGAGAAGCGCTGTCGCCCTTACATTCTCAATAATATTGTTATCATAGCAGATAAGTATGCCGCAGTTCCAACCATTAATATCAAATACAGTGAAACGATCGCCGGGAGTTATATCGGGATGTATGAAAGGATGCAGTTTCCGGTGAACTGCTATCAGTCCGTTTTTGCCGACACATACATGAGCTTTAAATAAATTATCATGTCTGTCTTTCTCAAATAACCCTGCAAGTATTATTATGTTGTATTTGCCGGCTGTTTCAATAAGCTTTAATACACTTTCACCTTCAGGTATTAATTCTGCCACTTCAAGCAACTGAGCCCTGGAGAGTTTTCCTGCAAATGTGTATCCGGTGACTGAACATTCGTGAAAGGCAATCACTTCTGATCCTGAAGAGGCTGCCTCTTTTGATAAGGTTTCAATTATAGAAAGATTGTATTCCTTATCCCCGCATTTATGTTCAAATTGTGCGGCAGATATTCTTATCTTCTCCATCTGTTCAAAATAAAAGAGGCTGTCTTAAAAGTCTGTCTTAACCACCTCCCCCTGACACTTCGGTCAGGGTACTCCTCCTTCAAAAGGAGGAGAAAATTAGAAAGCTGATATTCAGTACTTTCCCCTCCTTTTCAAGGAGGGGTGTCATGCCCGAAGGGTCATGACGGGGTGGTTAAAACAGAATTTTGAGACATCCTCTTCAAATAATTAAAAAACTTTCTAGTAATCATCCCTTTCCACATAATGTGTATGGAGAAGTTCATGAGATTTATGACTGTTTGGTCTGTCGAGGAATTCCTTATATATTGCCATCACATCAGGGTTCTCATGGGATTTCCGTAGTACCATCTGCTCATCCTCTGCGTATATGGCTTTTACACGATTCTCACGAATCGTCATGCTTGTCGGAATTGGCTGGCCTCCCCCTCCTATGCAGCCTCCCGGACAAGCCATAATCTCAATAAAATGATATTGTGTCTTTCCCTGTTTTATCCCCTTCATTATTTTATTGGCATTTGTCAGACCATGTGCAATTGCAACTTTCAGTTCGACACCTTCAAGAAAGCTCCACTCACTGTTACATCCCTCTATTTTAATTGTTGCTTCCTTTACCCCATCCATACCTCTTACCGGAGTAATGTTCAGGTTACTGAAAGGGACTTCCCGGCCTGTAATTATTTCATAGGCTGTTCTTAAAGCAGCTTCCATAACTCCGCCGGTAGCTCCGAAAATTACGCCTGCACCTGTCGATTCTCCCATTATTGAATCATAGGATGAGGGTTTAAGAATCCGGAAATCGATCCCGGCCTGTTTTATCATAACTGCAAGTTCGCGTGTTGTAAGAACATAATCAATATCCTTATAACCGCTCGCCCTCATCTCGGGCCTGTCAGCTTCAAATTTCTTTGCAGTACAGGGCATGACCGAAACTGAAACTACTTTTGAGGGATCGAGTTTGCGTTTTTTTGCGAAATAGGTTTTTGCCAGCGCACCGAACATCTGCTGCGGCGACTTGCAGGTTGACAGATTTGGTAAGAATTCAGGATATTTATGTTCAATAAATTTTACCCAGCCAGGGGAACAGGAGGTAAACATCGGAATTCTGGTTTTCTTGTCTCCATCAACAAGAATTTTTTTAAGCCGGGTAAGCAACTCGGTGCCCTCTTCCATGATTGTAAGGTCAGCAGTGAAGTCAGTATCGAGCACTGAATCAAAACCTACCTGTCGCAGGGCCGTAACCATTTTGCCCGTAATCCTCTCGCCAGGATCATAGCCAAGGTCTTCTCCAAGTGCTACTCTTACAGCAGGAGCAGTTTGTACAACAACATGTTTATCAGGGTCATATATTGCGTCCCACACCTGATCGATATATGTTTTCTCGACAAGTGCACCGGTAGGACAGCGGTTTACACATTGACCGCAGTTGGTACATACAACATGACTCATTGGCCTGTCGTGAAATGATGAGATCTTCTGATGAGCCCCCTTGTTCGCGACAGCAATTGCGGAAATATACTGCAATTCGGAGCATGTCCTAACGCACCGCTGGCATCTGATGCATTTGCTGTCATCCTTTATGAATGATGGTGAAGACCTGTCAATTGAGTAATTATGATCTTCAACAAGATCAAAGAATAAAGTATCACCGAAGGCGAATTCATTGGCAAGGGCCTGCAGTTCACACTTTGTATTCTTGTAGCATCTTGTGCAGTCTGACCTGTGTTCTGAAAGAAGAAGCTCAACAATATGTTTCCTTGCATTTCGTACTTTAAGCGTATTTGTATGTAAGTCCATACCTTCAGAGACAGGTGTGCAACATGCTGCCATAAGTGTTCTGGCTCCCCTTTGTTCCACAACGCACACCCTGCAGTTGCCGGCAACACACAGATCAGGATGATTGCACAAAGTCGGAATTCTTATTTTAAGTTTTTCTGCAGCAGCCAAAACAGTTGTTCCCGCCGGAACAGAAACAAACTGGTCATTTATATTCAGATTTATCATGATCTTCCTTTTTTCATTAAATAGTTAATAAATTATCTCCTCTTTGAAGTTTTCAACTATAGTCCTGAAAGCATTACCAACTGACTGTCCAAGTCCGCATTTTGATGCAATTTTCATCGTATCGGCAAGTTTTACCATTTCATTCAGATATGTTGACTTAACTTCGCCCTTTTTAACTTTCTGAACGCCTTTAAGTAACTGCTGAGTCCCAATCCTGCATGGAGTACATTGTCCGCATGATTCTTCAGCGAAGAAATCGAGGTAGTTATGAAGGACATTATACATTGAACGTGAACTGTTAAAAAGTTTCATCGATCCGCCTGTCGGAACTCCTTCGAATCCAATAACAGTTTCATTGAACTTTTTTCTTGGAACACAAAAACCTGATGCGCCTCCTATCTGGACAGCTTTGGTATCGCCATCACCAAACTCATTAACGAACTGCTGGACCGACATCCCCAATTCAAGCTCAAAGATGCCTGGAGTCGGTGTATCTCCTGAAACCGAAAAAACTTTTGATCCTCTGGAGTCTTTTGTGCCAAGTTGATTGTAAGTCTCTGCGCCATGCTGGATGATCATCATTACAGTTACGAGAGTCTCAACATTGTTAATGGATGTTGGTTTAAAGAACACACCTGAGGAAGTAGGATAAGGAGGTTTATTTCGTGGTTCGCCTCTTTCACCCTGAATAGATTCAAAAAGTGCACTCTCTTCACCGCAGATGTAGGCTCCGCTACCGAGGCAGTATCGGATCCTGAAATTGTATCCTAACTCATCAATTGTTTTGTGAAATGATTCAAGCTCTTTCATGAGCTGAGGAAGAAGAAATCTGTATTCCCCGCGCAGATATACTATTCCGTATTTGGCACCTATTGCCCTGCTTGCAATGGCCATGCCGCCATAAACCTTGTAAGATACACGGTCGAGGATTTCACGATCCTTGAATGTACCAGGTTCACCTTCATCAGCGTTACATACAATATACTTGTCAGGCTCTTTTTCAACAGATGCATATTTCCATTTCAACCCGGTCGGGAATCCTGCACCTCCTCTTCCTTTGAGGCCGGACAACAGAACCTGCTGAATTATTTCATCGCTGCTCATTTTAATCGCCTTGGTCAGAACTTCTTTCAGATCGACTTTCTCGAAGATCAGGTCAACCTTGGTTAATCCTTTATTTTTCATAATTACCCGGATATTTTATTTTTGCATATAACCTTTAATAATCTCAACAACTTTTTCAGAAGTAAGCTCAGTATAAGGTACCTCATTTATCAGAATAGCCGGAGCTTTATGGCACCAGCCGATGCAGTTTGTCTCTATCAGACTGAATAACTTATCTGAAGTTGTTTCACCAACTTTTATTTTCAGCATATCTTCAATAGTCTGAATTATATCATTTTTACCCTTCATGGAACAAGTAATTGTCTTGCATATCCTTATGATATATTTACCCCTGACCTGAGTATCGAGAAAAGTATAAAAAGATGCCGTTCCGTATACATCAGCCGCTGAAATTTCGAGCTCTTTTGCCACTTCCACCATCACCTCATCAGTAAGGTAGTTATATTTTTCAACAATGCCCTGAAGAATTGGCATCAGGCTGTGCCGTGACCGTCCGTGCTTTTCAGACAGCTTCTTTACCAGATTTCCTGCTTGATACATATCCTATTGATTTATAATTACTTATTATTTTCTATTAATATAAATTTTCCTGAAAAAAGTGCTGTTAAAATAATAACAATACTTTTTAAAAAAAACTTATATAAGTCATAGATGGTAATTTAGAATGAAAATAAACAAGTATTAAACCGATAAACGTGACTCCAGCCCTGAATTAACAAGTTGGAATAGTCCCTGAAGCGTGTTGATTTAAAAACAGATGCGCCGGATAGCAACAGGACTATAAAAGAATAAAAGAGTGCACGACCTCAGACCGGCAGGCCGAGGCAATGCAGGAAAATCTTTACTGTTCCTTTTTAACTTCAATCTTGCTGAGCAGTGTGATATTCTGAATATTTGAATAGCTGTACTGATATAAGCCATCATCTCCGATCATTACGAGTATATCTCCGATCGGGATCACATCGTATGCATTAATACCCGGATATGAATATATGAGTTTGTTGCCGATTGTCAGTGGATCGGTGGCATCAAATATTTTCAACCCTTCATTGCCGTCGCATAGAAACAGCAGATCATCGCTCTTGCCCAGACCGTGAGGATTCTTCATCGCAAATGTTGCCAGAAGTGAGGGTGCTGTTAGATTTCTTACATTTATCACATCAAGGCAGTTCAATGATCCTCCGCAGGTAGTGCCTGTTCTGAGGGTTATATACGCAAGTGTATCATCAACAATCACCGGGTCGCAGCTCCGTGCATGACTGAAGAATGTTTTCCAGGCTGGAACAAGCGGATTGGAGATATCGTATATGATCATTCCGGTAGTCGTACCAAAGAACATGTTATCGCCTGAAAGAAACATAGTTTCAATGTTCCATCCAATATAAAAGGCACCCATCCGTAACGGATTCGTCTTATCTGTAATATCAAAGATCCTGAGAGTGTTCTGGTCAACAAGATAAAGGACTTTATTCCTGATTCCGAATCTTGCCATCGACCCGCCAAATCCTGTTCCGCTGCCACTTACTCCTGAAGAAGCTCCGGAAGCATTTGACTTGTCAAGAAACTCCATACCTCCCCTGTAATAAACCGGCCATGGGTAGGGCTCATTATAAACTCTTTCTCTTATCGTTTTCAGCTCCCAGTCAATTACAACACCCTTTTTATTGTCGACATATCCTTTAGGAAAATCATCACCGGCAGGAGGTACAGTGTAAGGAAGGACATCCCTTACTCTTCCCACTTCATGTATATTATCCACATTCTGAACATCGATTATTGCCAGATCAACATAACTGTCGGCATACAGAATATAACCTGAAATGGAGATATCCACAACACCCGGGATATTAACAAATGTTTTCTTAACTGGTGATGAAGGATCCTGATTATCATATACATGTATCCCTTTCAATTCTTCTACTATAAATATGTAATTATCTTTGTAATAGATTTTCCCGGGATTCAGCAGATCAACATTCTGCTCAGTTTTCACGGCAGTGCGCAGATCTTCGTAACTCATGTAAACAGGGGCGTAACCTTCGTATTCACGGTAAGTTGAATCGTCACATGATGTAAATAATATTGCAGCAACTGACAATATTGAGATAATTGGAATGATTTTTGTTTTCATTAGGATTAGATTTAGCTATAGTTGTCTGATCAAAAATCATGCAAAACTATTAACCTTTAACCTGATATGATTATGAAAAAACATCTGATATTTATCATTATGCTGATTATAACTATTTTACCAACATCAGCACAGAAAACAAAAGACGCTATATATCTGAAAAACGGAAGTATTATTTACGGAAAGCTTCTGGAAATATCTGAAAACATATACAGGATCCAGACTTTCGATGGAAGTATTTTCAATTATCCGGCAGATGAGGTTGACAAATTCGTGAAGGAGACGCCCCGTTTCGACGGCCGGAAAACAAGTGGCGCAGGATTTGTTCTTGAAGCCGGTCTGCTTATTGGATCACCCAACAGTGAATATGTTGCACCCTTTAGTTTTAATCTCCTTGTAAACTACACAACTTCAACGAAAAATATTTTTGGTGTCGGATCAGGAGTGGAGTTTATTGGTACAACATTTTCACCGCTGTTTGTTGAATACAAACGATTGTTCAATGAAAAGAAAACTGCACCCTTTGTTTTTTTCAGGGGCGGGGCACTTATACACACCGGTGGAGAGGAAGAATCAGAACCTAATAATCCGTATTATTATCCAAAAGACTATAAAGGAGGTGCAACAATCACAATCGGAACCGGAATTTCATGGGCCAGGGAGGATATTGAAACTTATCTGTCATTTGCTTACAGGTATGCTCAGACAAGCTATAATCAGAAGGACTATAGCAATATCACTTACACCTATGAAAACAATTATAACCGCCTTGAAGTAAAATTCGGATTCAAATTCTGAAGCAGCTGATTTTCAATCCAGCTGTACCAATCATTCATTCCGTCTCCCCTTGTACAGGAGATTTCAAATAAAGGAATTCCGGCATTTATCGCTGTGAGATCATTCCGAAATGATTCATAGCTGAAATTCGTATAAGGAATAAGATCAATTTTATTAAGTAAAACAGCCCGGGCATCGCGGAAAAGCATCGGATATTTTGCTGGTTTGTCGTCCCCTTCTGCTGTACTTACGACTGCAAGTTTGAATGTCTCTCCCAGATCAAACTGTGACGGGCAGATCAGATTCCCGACGTTTTCAACAAAAAGCAGATCAAGGTTATCGAGATCAAATGAGTCGAGGACTTTAGATATGCTATGGGAATCGAGATGACATCCACCCTCTGTATTTATCACCACGATAGGAATATTGTATTTCTTAAGCCGTTGTGCATCCCTATCAGTTG
>Ga0209254_10001021_pt1 | contig 24693 bp, 20 predicted proteins | sample FrelakmetDIP11DI_FD_187148 | JGI IMG/M metagenome (GOLD analysis project Ga0209254, IMG submission 187148) | Freshwater lake sediment microbial communities from the University of Notre Dame, USA, for methane emissions studies - DIP11 DI (SPAdes)... | ecosystem: Environmental > Aquatic >...
CGTAGGCGATGCACACCCCGAAGGACACCAGCATCACCCAGAAGGCCTTGGCTCCCAGCCAGTCAAACCCCCAGATCCAGAAGAATGCCACCACGGCCAGTACTACCGCCAGGATGGCACTTCTCGCGTACTTGTTCATTGCGATCCCCCCCAAAACGTTTGTAAGAAATAAGCCGCCGGCAATCATTCCGGGCAAGCGAAAACCAGCTTGCGTACGGAGCAAACGAAGGCTAATTCATCATAGAATTCCCCCTCATCTATGATAATTACGCGTGGATCCCTCGGGCGGGACTTCAAGCAGTGTTCCCCCATGAGCCGGAAGGATCGCATCCGTTATTTGTACGGTTATTGTACAACAAATCTATCACCTGCGCATGTTCGCATCCCTGTACTGAGCAGGACATCATCATCTCAAGGGACAGCGAACGTTCCCCCACGCGTATGGCCGCTATCGGATCCCATCAGCGGAGCCTGGATTCGATCTTGTCACGTGCATGCAGCCGGGTAAAAAGATAAATCTCGATTAAATGTACGAAGATACTTCCTCTTGCCGCGAGATACGGATAAAATCTCGATGCAAGGCAGTCACGGTCCGAAAAGAGCGGTAACGCCGGCAGACCCATCGGGGCAGGGAGGTATTAAGGTGTCCACTATGACTTCGAAGGAACGCATCGAGACCGCGATAGGGCTGGGGAGACCCGACCGTGTTCCCCTGGTCCCCATCATCGACTTCTTCGCGAGCCGGTACGGAGGGATCAACCAGCATGAGATGTTCTTCGACATCGGCAAGGCCGATATCTCCCTGGAGAGGACCCTGCGCGACATGGGACCCATCGATGGCCAGAACCTCTCCTATGCCGGCCTGGGAAGGATCATGCAGGTCATCTTCCCCACACCGCCCATCATGCCCGGCATAGGCGGGGTGCCGGCGGACGGGCAGTTCCAGTTCGTGGAGAAAGTGGTGATGGAGCCGGAGGAATACCGCCTCATCGAGGACCGGGGCCCCCTGCGCTGGATACTGGATAAGATGAAGCTCAGCAACCCGCAACTGGGCAACCCCCTCGGGATGCTCAAGACCTTCGGGGGCCTGGGCACGGATATATTGAAGATAAGACGTTCCATAAAACGCTTGCAGGGCAAGGGCGTGGAGTCCATGGTGGCCTTCAATATCGTCTTCACGCCCATGGAGTACATATCGATGTTCATGCGCACCTTCAACGATTTCATCCTGGACCTCTTCCGCCGCCCCGATGACGTCAAGGCCGCGAGCCGCGCCCTGATGAAGACCATGCAGCTGCAAGGGCTGATGATGGTCAAGCTGAGCGGCCTCCCGCGGGTGTTCATGGGGGGGACGCGGACCAGCGCGTCTGCCATGAACCCTAAGCAGTTCGAGGAGTTCGCCCTGCCGGAGTGGCAAGAGATGTGCGAGTACTGGGTCCGCAGGGGAGTAACGCCGGTGCTCCATTTCGACAGCGAATGGACCCCTTTCTATCCCTACCTCAAGAGCCTCCCCCGGGGGAAATGCGTCTTGAACCTGGACGGCGCATCCGACATCTTCGCGGCCAAGGAACAGTTGGGCGACCACATGTGCATCATGGGCGACGTCCCCGCCGCGCTGCTGAAGCTGGGCGACCCGGAGGAGGTGGACGAGTACTGCCGCAAGCTCATCACCGAACTGGGGCGGGACGGCGGTTTCATCCTCAGTTCGGGATGCACCATACCCATCGATGCAAAACCTGAGAATGTAAAGGCGATGTTCGCATCCGTGCACAGGTATAAATAAGTTGGCGCCCTGCGCCTGCAGCTCGAGATGTGGGGTTGATAGAGCAGGCTATTGACCGTATACGGCTCGAGAAAAATCCGCGGAGCAGATGCTCCGCGGAAGCTGTGCCATCAGGCTTAAATGCTCTCCCCTACTGGTTCTCGAGGCTCTTGAACAATGCCTGCATCTCCCTGGCGCTCTTGATCTCGTCGAGCAGCCACTGCGCCTCTTCCCTTACCTGTTCGTCCTCGTCTCTGAGCCGTGCGGCAAGTGCATCTTCGGCGATCTCTCCCATTTCGGCTACCTTATCCCATTTCTTGCTCGCGATGAGATAGACGGCTTCCTCGTTGCCCGCGGCGGGCTTCCAACCCCAGTCGAAGAGGATGGATGCGGCTTTGGCGCGCACGTCGCCGTGTTCGTTCCGCAGGGCCTTGCGTAAAACTCCCACCGTCCGGTCGCCTTTGATCTTGCCAAGGGCCCAGGCTGCTTTACGCCTTACTTCCTCATCGCTGTCATTAAGTGCTTCGGCGAGAGCGTCTATGGCGTTCGCGTCGCCCATTAACCCGAGTACCGCCGTCGCCTGCTTGCGCACCTCCTTATCCGAGCTTCCCAGGGCGCGGACGAGAGACGGCGTGGCGACCTTGCCAAGCTCGGCGACACTGGCCCACTGGCGGTCCGCAATAAGCCTGTCCGCTTCATCGACGGGTGCTGTGGCTGCGGCGGCTTCTTTCCCTACCGCAACCTCCACGGGCTGCGGAACGGGAACCGCCGCTGGCACTTCCTCCAACACCGGCTCGGGTACGGGTGCTTCGGGTACTTCCTCGACTACCGGCTCGGGCACCGGGGCCTCGACGACCTCCTCGACCACTTCAGGAGCCGCGGGCACCTCCACAGGTGCCGGGGCCTCGACCACTTCCTCGACTACCGGCTCAGGTACGGGTGCTTCGACTTCTGCCTCGACTACCGGCTCAGGTACGGGTGCTTCGACTTCTGCCTCGACTACCGGCTGGGGTACCGGGGCCTCGACGACCTCCTCGACCTCGACGGGGGCCTCGGCCACTTCCTCGACGACTTCCTCAATCTCGACGGGGGCCTCGGCTACTTCCTCGACCTCGACGGGGGCCTCAGCCACTTCCTCTTCCTCAAATGGCGATTCGAGGACTTCCTCTACCTCAATGGGCTCGGGCACAGATGTCTCGAAGAAACCGGCCCCCGCTGGCGCCGCCGCGACTTCCGGCGCAGCGGGTATTTCCTCGGCCGCGATCTCCTCGCCGGGCGGCTCCCAGCCCAGGTCCTTCAATGCATCGGATACCGCGATGCGCACTTTTTCGTCCCGATCCTCGAGGGATTTGACCAGGGCATCGGTGGCCGTGTCGGTCCCCAGCCTCCCCAGAGCCCATGCGGCTTTCTCGCGTACGGCGGCCTCGATATCCTCGAGGGATATTATCAGGGTGTCCAAGCCTCTGCGATCGCCGATCTCTCCAAGCGCCCATGCCGCTTTAAGGCGTGTTTCCCTATCCCCTGTCTGGAGGGCCGTGATGAGCGAATCTACCGCTACGTCTCCCAGCCCCGCCAGGCGGTCCCATTGGCGGCTGGCGATAAGCCCGCGGATCTCTTCCGCTTCGTCAGGCGGCTTCCAACCGAGTTTTTCCAGGACCAGGAGGGATACACGTCTTACGTCCTCGTCCTCATCGTATAATGCTTCCGTGAGCGGCTCTATCGCCTTTTCATCTCCTATCTCCCCCAGCGCCCAAGCGGTCTTCCGCCTCATCTCGGGATCGTTGTCGAACAGGGAGGCGGTAAGCGCCTGTGTAGCATCCGGATCACCGATGACTCCCAGGGCCCAGGCTGCGCCCCGCCGTACCGATGTGTCCGCGTCCACCAAGGCCACGATAAGGTGCCTCGTCGCTCGCCTGTCCCTGATAACGCCCAATGCCCACGCCGCGCCCCGGCGCACATCGGGATCTTCCTCCCGGAGAGCCGCAAGCAATGGATCGAGGGCTTCCCCTCCAAGGGTGACTACCTGCTCCCACTTTCCTTCCACGATAAGCTGGCGGGCCTTGCTCTCTTCTGCCTTCTCCCCCACCGGCTCCATCGCGACGGAAGGCATCTCCGCCGCCGGGACTTCTTCCTCCAACATGGGGATCTCGGGCAGCGGCGGCAGCTCCGCTGTCAGTGGTACTTCCTCCGCCACCGGCAGTTCCGCCTCCGAAGGCTTCCAGCCCAGCCTGGTCAATATCGAAGATGCCAGCTGTTGCACATTCGGATCCCCCTCGTGCATGGCCTCCTGGAGAGACTCTATGGCTGGTTTGCCGATCTTTTCCAGGGCGTTGGCAGCCCTGCCGCGCACCTTCTCGTCTTCATCCTTGAGCGATCTGATAAGCGGTGCGATGGCCCGGATGTCCCGGATCTCGCCCAACACCCTCGCTGCTTCCTTGCGCAGCTCGGTATCGTCCGACGTCAACGCATCGACAAGGGAGTCTACCGTGGCGTTGCCGATCTTCTTGAGGGCCCCGGCGGACTTGACCCGCACGTCCCTGTCCGTATCGCCCAGCCTCAGGATCAACGGCTCGATCGCCTTCTCGTTGCCTATTACCCCCAGGGCCCAGGCAGCTCTTCCCCTTACTTCCGCTTCTTCATCCTCGAGGGCATGGATCAGTGAGCCTACGGCCTCGTCGCCAAGCTCGGTTAAACGGTCCCACTGCCTGTTGGCGATAAGTTCATCGGCCTTCTCCGCTTCGACCTCGGCTTGCTCGCCGGCCTCGGGCATCCAACCCAGTTTATCCAGTACCTCGGAGGTGGCTGCGGCGGTTTCCAGCTCTGCCGCTTTTTCGAGTCCGCCGGCCTTCGCCGGCTCCTCCTCCGGCTCCGTTTCCTGAACCGCCGGCACCTCTTCGCGAAGCTCTTCCGGGGCAACCTCCGTTTCCAGTTTGGCGCCTATATTCTGCAGGATGCCTTCGACCTGCTCCTGTATCTCCTCATCGGCCAGAGCCGTGCTGAGCGGGTCAGCGGCTTCCTCGCCTATCTCGGCCAGAGCCCAGGCGGCCCCACGCCGTACATCCTCATCCTCGTCCTTCAGGGCAGCGATAAGGGCGTCACAGGCCCTGCTGTCCCCGATCACGCCCAAGGCCCATGCGGAACCGCGGCGCATTCCGGCATCGCTGTCTCCCAACGCCTCCAGTAGCGGACTAACCGCGATATCTCCCACCCTGCCCAGGGCCCAGGCGGCCACGCGGCGAACATCCTCGTCCTCGTCCTTTAAGGCGACGATAAGGGGATGGATGGCTCTTTCGCTTCCGATCTCTCCCAGGGTCAGGGCCACGCTGCGGCGCACGAACCAGTCCCGGTTACCCATCGCCTCCAGCAGCGGCACCAGCGTGGTCTCGTCTCCCAGTTCCTTGAAGACCAGTGCCGCTTCACGGCGAATGTCCTCGTCCTCTTCGTCAAGGGCATCTGCCAGGGCCTTGATCATGGGGTCACCCTTGTCCTTGAGGGCAAGGGCTACCTGCTTGCGTACCTCCCAGTTCTCGTTTTTCAGCGCTTTGAGCATGGGAAGCATGGACTCGCTTCCCAGGTCCACCACTTCTTGCCATTCCCGGTTGGCGATGAAAAACTGGAGCTTATCCGTTCCTTCGTCCGGCTGCCAGCCCAGGCTTCCGAGCACCGCGGCGGACAACCTGCGCACTTCCTCATCACCTTCCGCGAGCCGCTGCTTGAGGGCGGGGATAGCTTTCTTGTCGCCGATATTTATCAGCGCCGCGACAGCCTCTCTCCTCACCTCAGCGTCTACATCGTTCATGGCAGCGAGCAGACCTTCCACCGCTGTTTCGTCGCGGATAACCCCGAGGGCGACTGCTGCATCCCTGCGCGTCTCCGCGTTTTCGTCCTCCAGAGACTTGATGAGCGACTTGGCCGCGGCACCTCCGATCTTCTCCAGGGCCCAGGCCGCCCCCCAGCGCACGTTTTCATCCTCGTCCCGCAGGGCCTGCACGAGGGGTCGGACAGCCCTGATATCACCTATGGCCCCGAGCACCAGGGCTACCTTGGCCTTTGCATCTCCCGACTCCACTTTGAGAGCCTGGATCAACGACTCGACCACCGGTTTCCCGATCTTCTCCAGGGCCCAGGCGGCTTTCCATCTCACGTCGCCGTCTTCGTCGTTGAGGACCTGGATCAAGGGACGGGCCGCCGGCTTGCCTATCTCGCCCAGGGCCCAGGCCGCTCCCCAGCGTACGTCCTCATCCTCGTCCCTGAGAGATTCGATGAGTGGAGCAACGGCCCGGGCTCTCTTAAGTTTGCCCAGTGCAAGAGCCGCGTTGATGCGCAGGTTGACATTTTCGTTCTTCAATGCCTGGATAAGGCCGTTGACGTCCTTCTTCGCCTCCATCCTCTCGATGTTCGGCTTCACGAAGCGGGACTTCTGTAACCCGAACGCGCTCACCTAATCTCTCCCCTCCTTGTTCAAACGCGAGACCGTATCGATATCCTCCCGGCGATCGTTATCGGTATTCCTATCCTTCGAGACGCATAAAAACCGCCACCCGGTGGACCTTTCTCCACCCGCCCCCTGGAGTCCTTCCAGCATTAAAACCGGGGTGTTTTCCAAAGCCATATCTACATAAACATCTATTATATATGAAAGCATGTCAAGATTGGGTCGAGCCTCATGCGGTGTTTTTCGTTCCCGCGTCGAGACCCCTATTGAAGGTGCTGGATAGCAACGGTCATAACGGGTGCCTGACGGCGGGCCCTAAGCGTCATCGTCGCCAAACTCCGAAGTCACAGCCCTGAGCGATAGCCCCGAAAGATATGGACCGAAGTCATGAAGGAAGGACGGACGGTAGAGAAGAATACTAGTAATAGAGCTGTCAGGAGTGGCTCAAGTATGATAATGGAGCTTACTGTGGAGCTTGCCCGGAGTTGTCGCAAATTAGCGAAAAAGCTGCTATAGTTGCGAAAAAGACCGGGAGGATTTATTTTTATGATGAGGCCGTGGGGCTGCCTCGTAGAGGCGGTGGATCTTCTTGAAGGAGGAGATGGCAGTGGCGATAAGCCCGATGAATATCCATCTTAAGGAGTTCAGCACCGTTAGCACCGAAGGGTACGACAGGGAGGAAGTCGATTCCTTCCTGGATGGCGTTGCGGACGAACTGGAGAAGCTGACCAACAAGAACAAGGAACTGGAAGAGGCGGTATCCAAAATGGACCGCAAGGTCTCTCAGTTCGACGAGATGCAGAAGACACTGCAAACGGCCCTGATGAACGCCCAGAGGAGCGCGGGTAACATCCTTCAGGAAGCCAGAAGCCAGGCGACGGCCATCATCAAGAGGGCCCAGGACCGCAGCGACCGCATCCTCGACGACCTTGAGCGCGAGAAAACCCATATCCTCTCCACGTTCTCCACCATCCGCGACCAGATTGTGGAACAGATATCGCCCATGCGCGAACTGCTGGTGAAGAGCCAGAGCCTCCTCATCGAATACGAAGAGTACACAACCAAGGCGGACCTGGCGGCGGCGGCCGAATCCACGGGTTTGGAGATAGAGGAACCGGCCGAGGAGGCTCCCATCGAGGAAAGCGCCGCAAGGGTTGAGGGGGCGGCAGCGGAAAAGGCCGAGAAGACCTCCGAAGCCGAGGAGACTCCCCCCGAAGAGAAAGATAAGTACGTCTGGGAGTGACCGCAGGCTTATCAGAAGGCGCGGCCGACCGCGCCTTTTTCCTTTTCATCCTCCGGGGACAGACCTGTGAACAGACCTGGCTGCAGTATGGCCTCTTGCAGTTGAGAAACGGCTTCTTCCTCCACAAGGCCAAGATCGCAGGCAAGCCAATCCTCGGCCTCCCGGCTCTGCATGTCCTTTGCCATGCCCCTCTCGCCCATGATCACAGCGCGCGCCGCGAGGATATCGCTGGCCCTCCTGCTCAAACGATGCAGCAGATCCCCGAAACGCGCCTCGGCGAGGCGGACCACTACGCCCTGATCCTTTTCCACGGCGTCCACTACCGCGAGTGCGACCTTCTGCGGCGTGCGCCCGCGTTTGCGCAGGCGCTCCTTCAGCTGGCTTGCCGCCTCCTCGTGGGACATATCCGTGCGTGGCGTACACTGCCGGGAGGAGCTGAAGATGCCGGAAGAGACGAAGCCCGGGCATACGGCGGACACCCCTATGCCATGCAGTGCGGCTTCCGCACGCAGGGTCTCCGTGAGCCCGACCACGGCATACTTTGTGCACGAGTAAGGGATGGAACCGGGCAGGGGGAACAACCCCGCCGCAGAGGCGATGTTGACGATGTGGCCGCCTCCTCCCTGGGCGATCATGCGCGGGTAGAAGTGATGGCAGCCGTGGATGACCCCCCATAGATTGATGCCCATGATCCATTCCCAGTCCTTCAGGCCTACGTCCTCGAAGGCGCCGCTCACCGCCACGCCGGCGTTGTTGCAGAGGACGTCCACGCGCCCCATCTCACGATAGATGTTAGCGCAGAAGCTCTCCACTTCCGCCGCAATCGAGACGTCGACGACCTGTGCGTAAACCTTGCTCCCCGACGCCATCAATTCGAGCCGCACCTTCTCCAGGGCCCCGGCGTTGATATCGGCTATGGCCAGCTTAGCTCCGCGCCGGGCGAAGATCAGCGCTACTTCCTTACCGATACCGCTGGCGGCGCCGGTGACCACCACTACCTTGCCTTCGAAATCCGTTGCCCGTTTCATCTCTCAACCCCTTTGCTTCCTCGACTGACTTCCGGCATCAGGCCTTGGAGGTCACTCCCCGCCATGCCGTCTGCCTTCCCCCCATCCATGCGGCCTCTGAAAACCCTCACAGCCGCTTCAAGAACAACCGCACCGAACGCGCGAGATTGACATCGTTTATCCTCCTGCTGGCGCGGTGCAGCCAGTCGCCCGCATAGGTCTCGGGGCACACCGGCACTACGCCCTTGTTCTTCTCCACCGCCTTCACTACCGCGGCCGCCACGCGGTCGGGGGTATAATTACGCCGCGCGTAGATGCGGACTATCCTCTCCTGCAGTTCCTGCGGCGCCGATCGTTCCGTACCCGAGCAGAGCTTGGCCGACCGCGTAATAGGCGTATTCACGATCCCCGGACAGATGGCGGAGACTCCGATACCGTGCAGGGCAGCCTCGGCCCGCAATGTCTCCGACAGGCCCACGACGGCGTATTTCGTGCAGCAGTAGGCGGTCATGAGGGGAAGGGGGGCGATGCCCGCCCCGGAAGCGGTGTTCACGATGTGCCCGCCGCCACCCTGCGCGATCATGCGCGGGTAGAAATAGTGACAGCCGTGGATGACCCCCCAAAGGTTGACCCCCAGGGTCCATTCCCAATCGTCCATGCTCACGTCCTCGAAGCGTCCGCCGATGCCGATGCCGGCATTGTTGCAGAGGATGTCCACCCTCTCCATCTCGCGGTAAACGCTTTCGCAGAGATTCTCCACGTCCGCCGCCACCGAGACATCGACGACCTGTGCGTAGACCTTGCTCCCCAACGGCGTCAATTCGAGCCGCACCTTCTCCAGGGCACCGGCGTTGATATCGGCCACGGCCAGCTTGGCGCCCCGCCGGGCAAACGCGAGGGCGATCTCCCTGCCGATGCCGCTGGCGGCGCCGGTGACCACAACCACCTTGCCTTTGAAAGAATCTCTTTCCACCATCCCCTCCTCCATATAGTCTTTGCGGCCTTCGCGAGGCTCAGATAAACCTCTTTATCACCCGTACCGCACCGGTCATACCGAGATCGAATCCGCGCCGGCTCAGACGATGCGTCCAGTCCATAAGGTATGCCTCCGGCGCCACCAGGACCACGCCGCGATTCTTCTCCACCGCCTTCACTGCCGCCTCCGCCACCCGCTCTGGACCGATGGCACGGCGCTTGATCACCCCGTCCGTGATGGCAACCAGCTTCTCCGGGGTCGAGCGGGTCGAATGCGACCTTATGCGGCTCCTGAGCACGATGTCCGTGGCGATGGCGGCGGGACAGATCGCGCTGACCCCGATGCCGTGCAGGGCCGCCTCCGCCCGCAGCGTCTCGGACAACCCCACTACGCCATACTTCGTGCAGCAGTAGATCGAGAGCGCCATGAAGGGTGCCAGGCCTCCCACGGAAGCGGTGTTCACGATGTGCCCGCAGCCGCCCTGCGCGATCATGCGCGGGTAGAAATAATGGCAGCCGTGGATGACCCCCCGCAGGTTGACATCCACAACCCAGCCCAGGTCATCCAGGGACATGGCCTCGAAGTCGCCCCCCACCGCCACGCCGGCGTTATTGCAGAGGACATCCACCCTGCCCATGTCGCCATAGATATCTTCGCTTAGTGCCGCTACCTGTGCGGCGGAGGAGACGTCGACCACGTGGACACCGGCCTCAGTACCTATGCTCTCCAGCTCTGCTGCGGTGGTGCGCAAGCCTTCCTCGTCGATATCGCTCAGTGCGAGGCGCGCTCCGCGCCGCGCGAACGACTTGGCCATCTCGCGGCCTATACCGTTCGCCGCGCCGGTGACCACCACCACCTTGCCCTTGAAGTCCCCCAAGATTGTGAGTCCCCCTTGTCCTACCGGCTTTTGAAGGTTATTTACTATGATAACCTCAGCGGTGGGTTTACGATATATAAGGGTGTTCAATTCCGCAGTGCAAGGGCGATGGAAGATCGTACTCCTGCGCCGTACTCCCGAGGGCAATAGCGGGTTGTGAGCACTTGCGTGTAGTTTGCAATGATCGCTCTCGAAACGGCTATCGCGTACGCCACGAGCAGCTCAGGCCGGAGGCCCGATGCTGTCTATTTCAGCCTCTCGTCTACCGGGTCCTTGGCGTCCCTGGCCTGGCTCACGCCCCTCTGGATGATGAACGAGGTGGTCATCCCGGCAGCGACCAAGTTGCCCTCCTCATCCCTCACCTCCGCCTGGCCGACCCCGGTGAACCTCCCCTTGTGCAGGGCTTTGCCTTCTCCGTAGAGCACACCGTCCTTGACGTTGGAGATGTAGTTGATGCGCTGGTCCAGGGTTACCGCGGCCTCATCCGGCCCCAGCAGGGTCCCCACGGCTATGGAACATGAGGAGTCGAGGAGGGCGGCGATCACCCCACCGTGCAGGATGCCGTAGAGGTTCTTGAGTTCGTCTTTCACCGGAAGGCGCAGGCTGGCGCGACCATCGCCCGCCTCTACGATCTCCATGCCCAGGTGCAGGTAGAAGGGCGAGTTATTGAGTAGCGCGAATATCCTCTGCCTTATCTCTTCCTGGCTCATCTCATCGGCCATCTTGCCCGCCTTCCTCTCGTTCCGGTCTACTACAACTTTCGCCTTGCCTGCGGCTAGGCAGCATTGCGGGATATCGCGGCTCCCCATGTCCTCGCCGCATCATCCCGCGCGGCGCGCCCGGGCCCCTTACAGGATCTCCTCCAGGGGGCGCACCTCGATCATGTCCAGGTTGTCGAAGCTCAGCGGATACTTATCCGCCTCTATACCGCGTATGATCTCCGCAACCTTGTCGTTAACGGGGGTGGGCACCCCCGCTTCAGCCGACTTGGCGGCGAGATAACCGTTCAGAGTCTCTACCTCGCAGGGCACGCCCTTTCTCAGATCCTGCAGCATCGACGCCACCTGTTCGCGGGAGCGCTCGAAGAACATGCGGAAGGCGCTGAGGGAAGTCTCCTCACCCTGCTTGAAGATATCCAGCAGCATGACGGGGTCCAGGCCCTTTATGGGTTGCATGGTGATGCCCAGGGCCCTGGATGTCTTCAGGGTCTCGATGATGATGGTGATAGCCGCAAGCGCGGCCTTGTCGTTATCCAGGATGTCCCCGTAGGTGCAGTCCAGGGCGCTGCTCAACCCGCTCATGGATACGTTGATCATCAGTTTCACCCAACGCGTACCCGCCAGGTTGTCGGATATCTCGGCGACGCCCGCCTTGTCCAAGACCGCCTTCACCTGCTTGATGCGCTCGCTTATCGAGCCGTCCATCTCCCCTATGTCGTAGGTCATCTCCACGGGGTCGTAGGTGAGCTCGGAGACGCCGGGTCCGACGAACGTGGCTCCCCAGCCGATGGCACCGCCGAGCGTTCTCTCCCTGCCTATAATCCCGGCGACCTTCTCCTCGGGAACGCCGTTCTGGAGGGTGATGACCATGCTGTCCTCGCCGATAAAGGGCAGCAGCTCGGGCAGGGCCACGTCATCATATACGGTCTTGACGAGATAGATCACCAGGTCGTATATGCCCTCCATCTCCCCCGGGGTTATGGCCTTGACCGGCACGGTGATGTCCATATGCCCGGTTATCTTGGCCCCCTTCTCGCTCAAGGCTTTGACGTGGGGCTCGTTTAAGTCCACCAGCACGATGTCCTCGCCGCCCTTGCTTATCAGGGCCCCGATGATCGTGCCCATGGCCCCCGCTCCCACCAGTGCTATCCTCATCTCTTCCCCTCCCTCCGTTCCGACCGCCGCAGTCTGCCAGGGTCGCGCTTACACCGCTGCGGGCATTACCGGCGGCAGCTTCCCGTTCCGCCGCTCCGGTGCCACCTGTATTATAACCCCAGGCAACACGCGGTGGCGCCGCCCTGGTGCGCCTGCCGCGTCTGATAGAATGATCCCGGAGGTGTGCATCGATGAAAGACAGCCGCAAGGCCATGAACCTGGCTGCTGCGATGCTTGTTCTCGTCCTGGCGGCTTTCCTCATCGGGGGCTGCCTGGAGGCGGGTTTACCGTCCAGTGAGACCGACTCCGGGGGAGAAGCCCCAAACCTTCAGAAAGAGCTGCAGGACCATATCAAATATGTAACGGACAACACATCCAGCCTGGCCGCTACCATCCATGACCTGATAAACGCGGAACGAAGAAAGGAAGGCCTCAAGGCTCTGCAGTGGGACCAGTCCCTCGCGAATATCGCTTTCGCCCACAGCAAGGACATGGCCGAGAGGGACTACTTCGATCATGTCAGCCCCGAGGGCGAGGACTTCGCCGACCGCTACGCGGAACACTATTATCACCAGGATACGCGCGTCGGGGACACCGTCTATGTGGGCGGCGAAAATCTTTCCCTCATCAACGTGGTCCGCTCCTACTCTTACAACCCGGAGACTGGCGAGGTCCACGAGTACGAGTACAACGACCTCGACGAGCTGGCCCGTTCCACGGTGCAGGGCTGGATGGAAAGCCCGGGGCATCGTGAGAACATCATGACTCCCTTCACCCGCGAGGGCATCGGGATATACGTGACCGCCGAAGGAGAGGTCTATATCACCGAGAACTTCTCGTGAGCCCGGCGGTCACCGCAGAAGCCCCCACAGGACATGCCGCGATCTTATAGCCCCGGAACACAAGGTATTTGACCCACGCCGCTGACCTGTCCGAGAATAGGTGAAGCCTCGCGCTGGAAATACGAGCATGGAGTGGATGTGGGCACAGCAGCGGCCGTGGACGAGAAGTTGTTCAAACGGGATTTCATCACCGTATGCACCAGCAATTTCCTCGCCTATTTCTCCATCTATCTCATCGTGCCTATCCTCCCCGTCTACCTGGAGGAACAGGGCTACTCCAACGCCCTTATCGGCGCCCTCATGGCCATGTTCACCGTGGCCGCCCTCCTGCGCCCCCTCTTCGGCCGCACCGCCGATATGCGCGGCCGCAGGATAGTGCTGGTTGCAGGCACGCTGCTGCTGGGGTCCTCCACCTTCCTCTACATTGCCTTCGATTCCGCGCTTCCCCTCTTTGTCGTGCGCTTCCTCAATGGCATCGGGCTGGCCGCCTTCCACACCGCCGCTTACGCGGTCATCGGCGACCTAGCCCCTATCTCGCGGCGCTTGCAGGCCATCGCGCTCTTCTACATGTCGGTGGACCTGACCATCGCTATCGCTCCCATCATCGCCGTGCCCATGGAAGAAGCCTGGGGGATTACTCCGGTTTACATAATCGCTGGGTGTCTCGCGTTGCTGGCTATGTTAGTCTCCATGGCGGTGCGCGAAACGCGGGTCCCGGGCGAGCATCAGGAAAAGAGTAGCCGTAGACGTATCAAGGTAACCGCACTGCAAAGGGCTATCTTCGTCTGTACCATGGCTTTCACCCTCACCTTCGGCACCCTGCAGACCTTCATCATCCTCTCCTCCGAAGCTAAAGACATGAACATGGGGCAGTGGTTCTTCACCATCTTCGCCGTGACCCTCATCATCTTCCGCCTGGGCATGGGCAGGAAGGCGGACCGTCTGCCGCGCCGGCCACTTATTATCACGTCCGCGGCTGCGTCACTGACGGGATTGACGGTCATCGCCCTCTCCGGCAATATCGTCCTCCTCTTTGCGGGCATCTTCATCTATGCCCTGGGGTTCGCGTATCTGCCCACCACCCTCTCCGCCCTTCTCCTCGACCACACGCCGGCGAGCGACCGCGGCGCCGCCCTGGGCATCTTCATGGCCGTCTTCGACATCGGGATCGGCCTGGGAGGCATCGCCCTCGGCCCCCTGGCCGACCTCTGGAACTATACGACCATGTACCTGGTGGCCGCGGCGATAGCCCTGGTTGGGCTGGTCTTTTTCCTGGCCGAAACGATAAGCTCCCGGGGCACCGGCGCCACCTAGATCGACTTCCTCATGATCCCATATGCTCATCGTAAAGGCTGTGCGGCGGCTGGCGAGATGATAGCACATGGGGGCCGCGCATCCCGAGTGCCCACGGCATGATTGTCGCCCGGACCCGCGCGCATTAAACTGTCACTTATACACCCCTCCTGAGGGAGGCGATGCTCCCAATGGTGATGCGACCTGAGGTCGCGCCATCCCGGGGTGCCGGCAGTAGCACGGACAGAGAGTGGGCCTATAGTAGCGGTGAGGAAGCGAGGTATGGCGTGGACGTGAAGATGAACGAAGCAAAGATCAACGGCATAAAGATCCACTATCGCGAATACGGCAAGGGCGAGCCGCTGCTTCTGATCATGGGACTGAGCGCCAACGTGGACTGGTGGGGCGAGGAATTTCTCGCGCCCCTGGCGGAACGCTTCCACGTTGTAGCCTACGACAACCGCGGCGCGGGCAGGTCCGACAAGCCCGAAGGCCCATACCCGATCCCGCTCATGGCCGCAGACGCGGTGGGGATGATGGACCATCTGGGTTGGGAATCCGCTCACGTCATGGGGGCTTCCATGGGCGGCATGATCGCCCAGGAATTAGCCCTGGAATACCCCGAACGGGTCAGGCGCCTGGTGCTGCTCTGCACCAACTGCGGCGGCTCCGAAGCGGTGCCGGCGAGCCCCGAAGTCCTTGCCATGCTCTACGCACCGCACAAAGGCATGTCGGAGGAGGACATAGCACGCACGTCACTGTACCTGCTCTTCCCGCCGCGTTACATGGAGGAGAACCCGGAGAAGATGGATGAGTTCGTCAAGGATTTCCTCATCGCCCCCATCGAGCCGCAATGTTTTGTGTGGCAGATAACGGGGGTGACCATGTGGTCCTGCCACTCCCGCCTGGCGGACCTGCGCCACCCCACCCTGATCATGGCTGGAAGCGAGGACGTGCTCATCCCCCCGGAGAACTCGCGCGTCCTTGCGGAGGCCATTCCCAACAGCCAGCTGGTTGAGATCGAGGGGGCCGGGCATGGTTTCCAGGCCATGTTCCCCAAGGAGATGACGGAGAGAATAATCTCCTTCCTGGAAAGCTGAGCGCCGCCTCTACCCGTCGCTGATCCGCAACATGGCTCCTCTTGCGGCCGTATCGCTCTCATGTATGCACGGCATCGGTCCCGGGCACACGAAAGGGACCGGTTCCCCGGCCCCTTTCCGGTTGGTTCTCCCTGGGCTCAGTCTTCTTCCCAAGCCTCCAGTACTATCCTCTTTTTGGTCCTGCGAGACCGCACGACCTTCTTGATCACCCGGTATCCAACATAGGCCCCGATAACATAAGGGGCAACTTTCTTTACCTGGTCCAGCACCTCCTGCATCTGCTTCTGGCGCTCTTCCGCCTCCTCTTTGGCGATCACCTGCAGCTCCTCGACCGTCTCCTTCATCTCCTCGCTGGCAGCCTTCAGCGGCTGTATGATCTCGTTGCTTATCTGTGGGATCTCTTTCGCGGCCTTGCGTGCGATGCCGGCCCCGATGGCTGCAACCGCGGCTCCCAGGAGCAACGAGGCCGTGACCACGATGAGGGCGGACAGCCACAACCTGTCCAGCGCGATGTTTAGCAACAGGATCAGGACAGCGATGATGTACACGGACGCTACAGCCACTATGGTCACTCCGAAGGCGGAAAGGCCCGCGCCGATCCCCACGCGGGTCCCGGCACTCTTCACCTTGTCGCGAATCGCGATACCTTCAGGGCCTTTCAACTTCTCGAGCTGCTGTTTCATGCCCGTGCTGATCTCGGCCAGGCGCTGCAAGCGCTGCTTCATCTCCGCAAGCTTACTCACCCAACCATCCTCCTTTCTCTTGCAGGATCGATATCTATATAGATAAATATCGGAAATGCCCTGTTAAAATGCGGCCTTGCCGGTGATCCATCCGGCGCCGGACCTTCTATGCCATACCCTATATTACACACTTATCTTCTCCAGGATACAGTAATAGACCTCCCGGCGGAATCGTCTAGGGATGAGGCCGCCGCGCGGTTGGGGTTGTTTTCTGCTAGTCCCCTATGGGTATATAGAGTCTATGCCACAAGCGAACTGGGTCATTATATTGCACTTCATATTGTTGTGGGGCAGCGTGATAACGGGCCTCGCGGCGGGATGGCGCATCAGCATCCCCCTGGCCGTTGCCGTGCCCCTGGGACTGATGATCTGGTTGTTGGGGTTTCTCTACAACGCCAGTATCGTGCGGCGTCAGCGGCGCCGTCTTGCCACGCACCGCTCGGCCGCCACCCACCGCGGTTACCAGAGGATACTGGCAAGGACGATCATGAACCTAGGCGTCGCCATCGGGTTCAGGTCCTGGTTGACCCTGATCGTAGCCGCGCTCATCATCCCCTTCTACGCGGCCGCGGCGCGCAAGAGGGAACGCTACCTCGACTACATGCGCACGGGGATGCTCAGCGACGCTTTCCCCGACCGTATCGTCAAGCATTGAAAGCGGGGGGCGCCCCCCTCGCACGTTACCGCCGTTCATGCCCGCGCATCCACCGCCTGCGGCCAGAAACGGGCCATCATGTCCAGGGACAATGCCGGCCAGCAGAAGTCGGATATCCTTCTCCCGCTACCGCTGCGGGAATCGTAATACTCGTAGAAGCCCTCACGCAGCACCATGCGCACCACTCTCCCGGTCATTTCACGCGCTTCCTCGGCATGGCCGTACTCGCCCAGTCCGATGGAAAGCATCCAGCTGAAGTTGATCCACAAGCAGTGTCCGGCCCAGAGATGGCTGTCCATCCATCCACCGGTGTCCTCCAGCTCCGGCGCGGGGTTGAAGGGCACGGGGTAAGCGGTCCAGAAGGAACCGGGGTCGAGCAGGTGCTCGCCTATCAATCTCTCCGCATGCTCCCTGCGGCACATGCCAGTAAAGAGCGGCAGCAGCGAGGCCGCGGTGCGGCGGCGCAGTGGGCGCGGGCACCGGTAGCCAAAGCGCGGGAAGTAGCACCCTTCTCTCTCATCCCAGAGAAGGCCGTCCACAGCATCCATCATCCTCTCCGCCTGCCGCCGATATTTGCCCTTTTCGTGCCGCTTCTCCAGTTCGCTTGCCAGAAAAGACATGCTGCGGCACGCTCGCGCCGCGAGGCAGTTGATGGTCAGGTCCTCACACACGAAGCGGTTGGCCCTGGCCAGCCTTCCCGCCCTCCATCCCGCGGCGCGATTGAAAGCGTAGAGCCAGGCGGGATAGATCCAGGCGCGCGCTCCCGCGCAGATCCCACGATCTCGTATGCCCATGGCCTGAAAGAACTGCGGCGACATATCCGTGCCGGATTCCCAGGGGTGGAATATGGCTATCAACCCTTCCCCCCTGATATCCCGCGTCTCGAGCAGGTAGTCGAGGCTGCGGCACATTAGGGGGAATATCCTCCTCAGCCAGGCAAGGTTACCGGTCCTCCTGTATGCCATCTCGGCGGCATAATGGTAGCTGGGCGGGTCCACCATAAAAGAAGCGCCGCGCCCGTCGAACTCCCAGCGCACCAGCCGTGTCTGCATACCTCTGATCCAGCGCGTGGAGTAGCTGTTCGGCAGCAGTATCTCATGCGGCAGGTGCCCATCCGCTCCCACCTGGCGGAACAGGGTCTCCAGTTCACGCTCCGCCTTTGCCGCATCCAGGTGGGTCATGGCCGCGGCGTGAAAACCGCTGTCCCAACCGAAGAGCGAGGGATAATGATTGTGGGAGGGCATATGGTAGTAGACTTCCCCTTGGTCCACCTCGTTAAGGTTGAAGACGCGCAGGGCTTCGCCTGCCAGTTCCTTCCAATCATCCCTCGTGAGGGCTACAGGCTCGCTCAAGCTTCCGGTGGTTTCTGATAGGCCGGTACGCCATAGACTTTCTCGTAAGCCCTGCACCAGGGACATACCTTGAGCTTGGATTCGAGCCTGACCACCCAGTTGAAGAAACCTTTGCCCTTGTCCCTTCCGACCTTGCAGGCCGTGCATTTGTTCATGCAGAATTCGGCCTTCTTGAGCGTCTTCTCGTCGAACTTTCCGGACGCCGCGGCATCGTTCTCAGCCATCTTCTCCCCTTTCCTGGTCCGCGTACCAACGACTCCCCTGCCAGAACGGTCCGCCACTCGAAACTTGAGTCGCGGTCGGCTCCTCCCTGCCAGTCATCCACCGTGCAGCGGCAGACGGCTACAAGCATATTACCGTGCAAGTGCGACGGGTGAAAAGAGGCCCGTGGTGGCGTGCACCGCGCCTGGAGCTTATCCCCTGGCTTTCACCAGCAATACGCCGGGGTCCGGTATCTCCCAGTCGAAATCCACCTCGTCTCCCCCGCAAACGGCGGCCACCAGGCCCGCGACGATGGGGGCGTTGAAAGCGTTGCGCACGACAAGACCCGCCTCCAGGTCCTGGCGCGATGGCGCCTCTTTGTCCGGGACCCCGAAGCCTCGCAATTTCATGAAGGAGAGATCCTTGAGGTAGGAGGAGGGGTGCTCTCTCGCCAGACTGCGATAGGTCTCAAAGGAGAACCTGGAGACCATGCGGGGTATGTCCTCACCGAGTTCCCGCTCTAGCTCCCGCAGGATGGTGTTCAGCCCCTCCACGTTGATGTAGATGATCCACTCGTCCGTGGTCAGGTCGATGATCTTTGCCTGCGCCGTGTCCCAGCGGAAACCGTTGATCCCCGAGGGAACGCCGCAGCCGGCGCAGCGGTCGAAGTCGGCACAAGCGGGCGCCTCCGGGGTCTTCTCCAGCTCGAGGCGGTCCTCCCTGGGCAGGGTCTCGTCCACGATAAGCTCCGAAAACCAGGCCTCCCCGATACGTCCATAAAGCGGCCTGGCCCTTTTCTTCTCCAGGCTCTCGAAGGCGCCGCAGACATCGCCGACGAAGAGTATGGGATGGTAGACTGGGTCCACCCTGCCGATGAACTTTTTTCCCGGCTTGTATTTCACGAGTTCCGCCTTGGCCAGGCCGATCATCGCCGCCTGGCGGATCATGATGATATATCCCAGTCTGCGAAAAGGGCGCAACCGGGCGATGATGCCGGGTATGCCGGATACTACGTCATCCACGTAGAGCTTGGCGTCACGCCGTTTGGCGTCGATGATGATATGGTCGATGGGCATACCCAGAGTGCTTTCGATGTGTTCGAGCGCCCCGGCGAAGACCTCCCTCTCCACGAGGATGCCCCTGGCTCCGCCCATACGGCTCTCCAGGATGCCATCGTCCCTCCAGCGGTGCATAAAAGCGATCCGCTTGGGTACCCCGCACTCCCCGCACCTGGTAAGAGACATGCCTGTGACCCCCTAACTGGATAGCCTCTATTCCATCTCCATGCCCAGGATAGCACAAACGTAAACGGCCAGAAAAGGCGGTATTTGCCATTGATATCCCTGAAAATGGAAAAAGGGAGAGAGCCAGCCTGTAAGCCGGATCCTGTGCCCGATCTGAGCCGGGCGGTGGTCATCCATCTGGGACCGCCGTTACCGGCGGCCTCGAGCGGCCTACCCGAGCCTCGAATGCTGCGGGCCACAGCGTCGGCTCCTATTTGGCCTTGCTCCGGGAGGGGTTTACCTAGCCGGCCTGTCACCAGGACCGCTGGTGGGCTCTTACCCCACCTTTTCACCCTTGCCTGCCGGCGCCGCATGCGCCAGCACACCGGCAGGCGGTTTCCCTTTCTGTGGCACTTTCCGTCGGGTCACCCCGCCTGGGCATTACCCAGCTCCCTGCCCTCTGGAGTCCGGACTTTCCTCGGGCGCGGAAAGCTCCGCGCACGCGACCACCCGGCTGACTCTCTCACCACTTATTATAACCCACGCCCGGTCTGTTCACCGTAGGTCGCACTCCCCATTACCAGTGACTAACGCGCCGATGCATAAACCGCCTGTCTACCCACCCAACGCCCGGTCTGTTCACCGCAGGTACCCACCCAACGCGCGTCTGTTCACCGTAGGTTGGGGTCAGCGTCCCGAGTTGCCTATCCTGAGCTGCCTTTTATTGCAGGGATGCTGGGCAACTCCGAGACCTGGCCCCACTCCCAATTACTTAAGACCCACGCTGGATGGTAATAACAGGCCGGAGACTAATCCGCCAATCCCGCTAACAATTCCGGCCGGCCGCAGCGGCTCAAAAGTGTGTGGACGGTGCGGTAGAGCATGCACTCCTCCGCCTCCCTGCCGAGGTCGAAGTACTTCAGGTCGTCCAGGAGGGCGGGGTGATAACCGAAGCCCACGGGGAAATCGGTGCCGTACATGATACGCTCGGGAAAATCCTTGAAAAGACGGAAGAAGTCTTCGTAGTTGTCCCGCACCTCGTCGACCTCGAGGCTGGAGGCGATAGGAGGCAGGTCGTCCCGGTTGTCTTTCAAGTCCTCGTACAGGCGCATGCAGGAGATGGAGTTGGTCATATCCAGCCAGAAATTGGGGTATTCGGAGAGCAGGCGGTGGGCCAGGCGGAAACGCGGGAAGAGGGCGTGCACCGCCACCAGCTGCATGTCGGGATAGTCGCGGATGACCCCCTCCATGTCGTCCAGGTTCATGTACATGCCGTACCAGGCATCGAATCCCGTGTGGACCAGGAAAGGCTTGCGGTGCTCGCTCAAGACCTCGAACACGGGGCGCATCTCCGGGCCGAAAGCGGGGAAGCGCTGGGCGAAAGGGTGCAGCTTCATGCCCATGAACCCGTACTCCTCGATACAGCGGCGGGTCTCCGCGCCCTTGTCCGGCGTGTCTATATGCACGGAGCCGAAGGGGATGGCCTCGGGGATGCCGGCGCACAGTTCATAGTTGAAACGGTTGAGGTCCTCGGTCTCCTCCACCCAGAGGGGGAAGACGAGGTTGAAGAAGAACGGTATCTCCGACTCGCGGACGCTTTTCAGGATGTCCTCGGCGGTTATGTCCTCGCTGATGGGGAATCCCGGCGTGAACTTCTTCACCCAGCGCACCAGGCCGGCCATGCGCCGTGGCGGCATGATATGTATGTGGGGGTCGACCCAGGGCATGCCGTTTTCGATGCTGCGCGTCTTGCCGCTCTCCCACCTCATCTACCTGCTCCTTATGGATCGCTTCCCTGGGGCCTTGTGCCGCCTCCACGATTATATCTCAAGCGAACGCCAGCCGCGGGGTCACGCCCGGAAATCGGCCAGATACGGTCGGGTGTTCCGGGCCATGCGGCTCTGCTAGGATATATAGGACTTGTTCGGTCCCGTCTTGAGACGAGGAGGCGAAGAACGATTGCGCAAGCTCGCGCTGCCCCTGGCCATAACGCTGCTGGCCGCCATGCTCGTTCCCACTGGGTGCGGCGGCGCGGTCGCGCGCGACGAGGTGATAGAGCTGCTCGGTCAGCGCAGCGGCGAGATCGACTCCATTTCCTATACCTGCGTCACCGAGGACGCCGGCCGAATCTATCGCGAGGACTTCGAGATGGGATTCCCCGACCATTATCGTTACCGCTTCTACCAGCACGAGGGCGGACTTACGCAGCTGGTCAATTTCACCACGCAAGCGGGCACCGACCTCTACCGCGCCCGCGTGATGCAGGATTCCGCGGGAGGAGCCGATTACCTGCAGATCGAGACCATCACCAACATCCCTCCCCTGCGTTGTACCGGTACTTACCTGGCCCTCTACCACCTGATCGGAAACGTCGACTTTTTCCAGTCGATGATAGCCTTGATAGAAGGCGGCCAGCTGGAAGTGACCGGCATGGAGGACCTGGACGGCATCGACGCCTACCGCCTGGAATCCGCGGCGGGTCTCACGCCACGCATGCGTATCTGGCTGGATGCAGCAACTGGTCTCCCTATACGTAAAGAACTCTCCCTGGGCGAGGACAGGGTGGTGGTCTTCCGCTACAAGGACTTCGTGGAGAATCCGGTCTATGCGGAGGAGCCCTTCCCTCCCGATCCCCTTTCCCTCTTCGGTGATGCCGCGATGACCGTGAACGTGGTCGCGAAAGACGGCGCCTGCCGTGCCACCGACGTCGCCGGCGCTTCCGCGGATGTCGGCTTTGCACCGCTGGTGCCGCAGATTGACGGCTTCGAGCTCGCGGCGACCTACGTGCGCGATCCCGCCGCCTCCAACCTGACGGAATCGGAGGAGCAGACGAAGTTCCCCGAGGATTTTCGCGAGCTGTACCTGGTGCTGCGCGGCGGCGCGCGTCAGGTGGAGATCAGGGAGAGTCCCTACGATGAGGAGTTCTCTTATTACACCACCAGTTCGGGCGCACTCTCCGGCGCCTACCTCACCGGCCAGGAAACCTTCGGCGAGGATGCCGGCGGCGCCTCCTATACCGCTGCCCTCGACTGCCAGGAGATGCGACTCGTCCTGGGGGACGTAGAGCTCATGGTCACCGGCGACCTCTCCCGCGAGGAGTTCGAGTCCCTGGCCGTTCAGCTGCAGGACCTGTCCGCATCCTCACACTGAGCCCGAGCTCCTTCAAGGCGATAGCGCGGGAAGACTTGCATGAAAGATACCCTCGCGAGCGCGGCCTGCGGATCCAGCGGCCTATCTCCGGGGATCTTGTTCTGTAGCGATACGGCGGGTATGACGCTTATTTGACAACCCTGGAAAGGCGGTCTCTTTATTGTGCCCCATCTCAGCGGCTGGGCTCTATGATGCGCAGCGACCAACTCAGGGGGGTGTGATAGGGGGGGTTGCCCTGCAGCGCCGCGTCCACTGCGGCGGCGGCCTCTTCAGAGTGGGCTTCCAGCATGCGCTCACCCGCTTCGGGCTGTGCCGCACACGGCTCGCCGATGTAGTTTGAGGGATCTTTCTCCGTCACCCAGGAGAGCATCAGCCCCGCACGGCCAACGTCCTGACCCATCTCTTTAGCCCCCAGGACCGTCAGAACCTTGCCCAGCGAGCCTAAAAGGAGGTTGGGCCAGCGGCGGGGGTTCATGGTAACGCGCGGCAGCCCTTCCCATGCGGAGCGCACCTCGCCCGGGAAGGCATTGAGCATGATGGAGGTCTCGTTGAGGCCGGCATGGCTGTCGTCATCGTCGCCGCATGCCCCCCTGCCCGCTCCCATGTGCGCGAGCAGTCCGGGTTCCAGCTCCACCATGCGGCGGAGGAAGGAGAGGAAGGGAGCGATGATGTAGAATCCGTTCTTCTGGTACAGCCTTTTGACCGCCTTGGCGATGGCTACCTGGTGGCGTGGGCCGCCGTGGTTGTCGGTGACCAGCAGGTAACGGAACCCGCGTTCCGCCAGGAAGGCGGCATTGCCGCGCAGCAAGAGATTGATGGCCCTGCTGTCCACGTTGGCCGATCTCGGGATGGTGTCGTTCCCCATGTAGAAAGAGGGAAAGAGAACGAAGTCCAGCTCGGGGTGGCGTTCCCTCGTCTTCTCCAGGGCGCGGTCCCTGATCTCCTCCGCCACCCACACATCTGTGCCCAGCGGGAGGTGGGGACCGTGTACCTCGATGGGACTCAAGGCCATGACGAATAGGGTCTTATCCCGGTCGAGGGCATCCAGCTCCGGGCCCGTCATATCCACCAGGTTCATCGTCTTTCCAGCCATAAAGAGATTATACATCGGCCCGGGGCCTTGATGTGTTCGGAGTTGGTTGCGCAATCGGTCCGAGCCCGTTCTTCCGACCCGAGCCCGGTGGTAACGGTCCTCGCTCCGCACTCGCAGGTTGCAGAATCGTATAACCTGGTCAAGTATTCGTGAGCGCAGCCTTCTAGCGGACATACTGCTCGCGAAGGTCGCTTCAGACCGACCCCCGGTTCTCGGGCAAGTCGCCCGAATAACCCAACGTCCCGGGCCGAGGGGGGTTTGTTCAGGCAACACCCGGGCGCTGATCTGTCTCCGATGCATTTGCATGTGCCCCACTGTATCACCTCGGTCTTTTCCCCGCCCGAGGTGATATAATGGCGCCGGAAAAAGGACGTGGTAGCATTGCCTTTCGACTTTGAGGAGATAGACGCCGTAGTCAACGCCCGCTCCATGGCTATCGTGGGGGCATCGGCAAAACCGGTCAAGTTCGGTTCCCTCTTCACCATGTCTCAATTGGCTTACGGTTTCTCGGGACCGGTGTACCTGGTCAACCCCGGCGAGACGGAGATCATGGGACATAAGGTCTATCCCGACCTCAAGTCGCTGCCGGAGGTGCCGGACCTGGTCATCACCACCATCCCCGCCCACCGCTCCATGGATATCCTGCGCGACTGCTCCGGTATGGGGGTGAAGGGTGTGATCATCATGGCCGCGGGCTTCCGGGAGGCTGGAGAGGATGGAGAGGCCATGGAGCTCGAGGCGCTGCGCCTGGCCCGCGAGGGGGGGTTCCGCATCGTCGGCCCCAATTGTTTCGGCATCTACAACCCGCGCAACCGCCTCACTCTGCTGCCCGGCCACGACTTCTCGACCGTGCCGGGAAACGTCGCC
>Ga0209254_10001022_pt1 | contig 24673 bp, 18 predicted proteins | sample FrelakmetDIP11DI_FD_187148 | JGI IMG/M metagenome (GOLD analysis project Ga0209254, IMG submission 187148) | Freshwater lake sediment microbial communities from the University of Notre Dame, USA, for methane emissions studies - DIP11 DI (SPAdes)... | ecosystem: Environmental > Aquatic >...
CTCTCAGTATATGGACAATTCCCTCCATCCGGTCACTGCTAGCATCGTATGGCAGAATTTGATTGATCCAGGTAGAATTCCGGATTGATGATTCCCATTCAGCCGGACAGATCAATACCGGATCATCCTCTTTTGGCCAGAAAATAATAATTTTTTGGCCCCGTCGGGAATTTGAAAATGGAAGAAAAATCCCGCCCAGAAAGTGAACATTATCTGGTCCATTGATTACAATCGCGTCAAAATCAGAATTATTTATTCCTTCAAGTACTTTTTCTTTAATTCCAAGATATTTCATGCTCTACCTATCCTCTTTTTAGCCATGACGTGCAGAATTGCCAATTAGGGCATACAGTTGATCCCAATTTTTATACCAGCTCAATAGTCTGGGAGAATGAACGGTAATTTCAAATGCATCTTTTGAACAAATCAATTCTCCCCTATCAGTTCTTAAGTAGATTTCCAGAACAACCACCATTCCAGGCTGCAGGACTGTTTCATCATCATGGCTCAAATAAGGAGCCTCCCTTTCACTTACTCCAATCCCATGCCCAAAACCGGCTTCTTTAAATAAGTTTATTCCTTCTTGAGCGGATAATTCTTCAATATGATCAAAAACATCCCTGCACTTTCTTCCAGCGCAAAGCCATTCTGCAGCAGAATTTTTCAGGGAAATATATTCCTCATAGATTTTGACCTGTTCTTTAGATGGATATCCAACAACAAAAACCCGGCCTCCACTTGACCAGTATCCGCGATGATGATTCGTTACTTCACACCGTAACCACTCTCCTTCTTCAAAAATTCCCACCGGCGGTTTATAAAGGAGACTCATTTCACCTCCCTGCAATGTGACCACATTACCCGTACCAGAGCCGCCAAACTCGCCTACATGGACGCGGATGCGTTCCGAAAATTCCCAAAGATCATAGCCTAAAGGATCATGAACGTTTCCTTCAGTGTGGTTTAAAGCGCTGATAATTGCACGATCTGTTTGCCGGCATGCCTCCTCTAAAAGCCGTAATTCCGCCTTTGTTTTAATCATGCGCACATCATTTACATGTTTGGTTATTGGGATCAACTGGTGTCTATGAGGAGTATTGATGGTGTCAACTAATTTTTGGGGCCACAGGTCATCATCCACACCAATTCTTGCATTCGGTTGCAGATAATTATCCAAATATTCATTCAACTTTTCAATAAGGGTAAGGTAAGAGCCATTTTTCTGAAAAGTGAAGGGCTTTACCATTCCATCCCAACCCTGGTCATTTACCAGGTCTACCCAATCCGGTTCACAAAAAACAGCATGCTTCTTCTCATCCCGGCTAATCACAGCCATCACCAATTTGTGCGGATAGTTTTCCGCATATGGTAAGTCCACCCCCGTTGCATAGGTGAAATTATCAGGATCAGAGAGGATTAGTATATCCAGATCATTTTCCATAATGATGGAATTCAATTTTGCAAAAATTTCTTCCCTTTCAGCCTTTGAAAATGTAAACAGGCTGGTAACCAGGGAATCCCCTTTAGATTCAATTGCATAGGTGGACCTTTCCAACTGGATTGTGCGATTTTCTTGTTCTGCTGCATCTTTCATTGATTAAAACTCCTCATCATCAGGTTTTTGTCTGGTAGGATTACCAATAAAATGGATTCATAATATTCTTATATATACAAAAATTTACTAATTCTTGTCTCATAATTGGGACAACTTTTTATACTTAATTGGATTTGTTGCTTGTTGAGTTAGTTTTGGATCTTTGGCAATAATCCCGGCAAGAATCTCTTGATGGATTTGATAGGTATACGCCATCCCATCAGGTTTTTCATTGGATTTATGGATCATCTCTTTAATTATATTGAGGATTAAATAATACATTTTTTCAAGGACTTCATTCTTTGAGGCTTTGGCAACAGCCAGGTGGAAACGGATATCTGCTTTGGAGAATTTATCAACATCCCCTTGTACTTGAGCACTTCCCATCTCCATTAGGATACCCTGGAGTTCTTGAATTTCTTCCTGGTTTGCTCGCTGTAGAGTCATCTCCGTCAGGGCTGTCTCAACCACTCCCCTTGCTTCATAGAATACCTCAGGATCTACATCAGAAAAATTGGAGCGAAAAGCTTTTTCACTGGAGAGAATTTTCATTGCATCAGGAAGGATGATTGTACCTCTCCCTGGAGTAACTTCAACCATGCCGACATGTGAGAGAGCTTTTATTGCTTCCCGGATTGTTGAAAGTCCAACTCCAAATTTTTCAGCTAGCTCTCTCTGAGGTGGTAATAATCCGCCTGGTACAATTTCACCGGACCAGATCATTTTTTGTATCCGGTCAATCACTCGATCAGTCAGATCATCTCTTACCAGGTTATCTTTTTCCACTTATTCTGCCTTATGGTTCGAAAAATAATAATCGTTGAGATACTTGGCAAGTTCTTATAATAAATATTCACAACCCTTCAATTGTCTTTTCTCAGGGATTAGTAAAGGGTTTGTTGTATTTTCCTCAAAGATATAGCAGAACATCAGTTATTAAGATGATAATAACAATTTGATAATTCGTTGTCAAGAAAATCGTTACTATTATCTAAAATATCCATTACGCTTGTTTTTTCTAACTTTTCATCCCTGCACTTATGTAAATACCCGATGTAATTCCGTACTTTTACCGTTGTATAATACAAATAATGGAAAAATATAAGGAGAAATTGGATGACAGATTCTAATTTTCTTAAGCAAATTAATGAAGGAAATATCTTAATCGCAGATGGGGCAACTGGTACTAACCTGCAAAAGCGCGGTCTAACACCGGGTGTACCACCAGAGTTATGGGTATTGGAAAAACCACAGGAAATTCTAAACCTGCATGCAGAATTCATCAATGCTGGATCGGATATCATCCTTACCTGTACATTTGGAGGATCCAGATTACGGCTGGAACAGCATAACCTTGGCGATAAAACAGCCATAATCAACCAGAAAGCCGTGGAAATCGCCCGGAAAGCCTCGGTTAGTAAACCAGTGTTTATTGCTGGTTCCATGGGACCAACCGGTAAGTTAATTCAACCATTAGGTCCCTTAGAAGAAGACCAGGTCACCCAAAACTATTACGAACAGGCAAAAATTCTCGCAACTAATGGAGTGGATTTTTTACTGATAGAAACGCAGTATGACCTTGCCGAAGCGTCTGCTGCGGTTTATGGAGCAAAATCTGCATCATCTTTACCAATTGTTGTCTCGTTCAGTTATGATCGCGGTGCCAGGACGATGATGGGTATTAAGCCTGAACAAATGGCCGAAAAATTTTCATCCATGGGGGTTCAGGTTTTAGGAATAAATTGCGGCAAAAGTCTTGTTGATAATGAAACCAACCTCCAAAAATTACGAATGTCTACCAGTCTGCCAATCTGGTTTAAACCAAATGCGGGAATGCCCATAGTAAATGATGCAGGCGAATCTTATTATGATTTGGAGCCGGAGATTATGGGGGACCATGCATCAGGTTGGATTGAAGCAGGAGCAAGTATTATTGGGGGTTGCTGTGGATCAAGTCCAGATCATATAAAGCACATTGCATATTCGATCAAACGCACTTGATTAAACCAAAAATGGATAACCCATTTCGTATATTAAATGACTGGGCACCTGCCCTGGATATAACCCCTGAAATGGTCATTCATGGTCAGGGTGCAGATCCGGAAATCATACGCCGGAGGAATCCATTGCTATACGAAACCGCTGTACAGGCAGTGCAGGTTGGTGTACCCCTGCTACAACCATTTGTTTGGATCAGGTCAAGTTCGGTATCCGCTTCGGATAACCATCGCATTTTACTGGCGGATGGTTCCTCCCTCGATGGGGAGGGGATTGTCTTGACTCTTAATCAAGCCGAGATCATCATCCTTGGCATTTTTTCTATTGGTAATCATCTCGAAATTTATGGAAGAGGTTTATGGGAGAGCGATCCTTTGCTTTCTCTTGCATTGGACGGACTGGGCACCATTGCTGTCGATCAACTTTCTGCCAGATCCTGCAACCGGGTCCAGGAACATTATTCACAAAACTGCGATTATGGATTTTTTCATACCAGCCCTGGCGGAATAAATTGGCCATTAGAAACCGGTCAAGAAGATGTATTCAACTCTTTAAAACCACCAACAGATAAGATACAGATTCTGCAAGGCGGGCAAATGGTCCCCAGGAAATCTATTTCAATGGCAATAGGTATCGGTAAAAATATCAAATCTAAAGGTAGGACCTGTGATTCTTGTTCGATGAAAAACCATTGCCTCTACAAGTCCAGAAAGTCATTCATCGATGGATGAGAATATCTCCATCAGATCAGAAATCCATAAGCCGATCCGGATTACTTTTCTGCCTGATGGAAAAGCTTATGACACAGCAATTGGCCAGACAGTATTGACTGCTTCCCAGCTGGCTGGTGTGGATATTATTGCCGCATGTGGAGGTTCGGGATCTTGTGGCACATGTCTTGTGAAAGTAATTGAGGGTGAGACCAATCCAGTTACATCCAATGAACTTAAAAACCTCTCTGCTGATCAAGTTCAAGATGGATTGCGGCTTGCATGCCAGGTTACCCCGCTTACAAATATCATTGTTTCACTCCAAAAATCATCTACCTACCTCACCCATCAATTCGTTGTAAACGGAGAAGCGGTTGATTTCACCCTATCCCCCTCAATTACCGCAATTGATATCCATCTTGAATCCCCGACCTTGCAAGATCCATCGTCCGATTTCACGCGAATCAACCGGTACATACAAAACCTTGGTTTTCCTCCACTTGAAACATCCCCGGATGGAATACACTTGCTACCAACAATTCTCCGGGAAAACCAATGGGAGGCCAGGTTAGTCGTGCGAAAAGAAGCTCTGCGTACTAAATTAATCACAGCCTACCCTAAAAAAACATCATTGTTTGGTCTCGCAATTGATCTCGGGTCTACAAAACTGGCATTTTACCTGGTTGATCTTGAAACAGGGATTACCCTTGTTCAGGATGGTATATTGAATCCGCAAACCCCTTTTGGGGATGACGTTATCAGCCGGATTGCATTTGTAAATATGAACGATTTTGGGGGTGAGTTGCTCCACCAGAAATTAATTGACGCTATCAACCAGACACTTGTGAGACTATGTAAAACTGTCGGGCAAAATCCTGAGCAAGTGGTTGAAATAGTTGCTGTAGGTAATCCAACAATGCACCATTTCTTTGCCGGTTTACCGGTAAATTCCTTAGGCTCGTCTCCATATGTTCCAGCCATAATCGACGGGATGCAGTTCAAAGCCTCTGAGATTGGAATTAATATATCCCCGGGAGGCCTGGTTTATATGCCTCCCTTACTGGCTGGTTTTATTGGTAGTGATCACATTTCGGCTTTTACTGCAGCTATTGGAGAGTTTAACTCGCAAATTTCTATATTGATCGATATTGGGACAAATACTGAAATTAGCCTAGTTATGGACAACAGAATATTATCCTGTTCAACTGCGTCCGGGCCTGCATTTGAAGGAGCTCAAATCCAGAACGGTATCCGTGCATCTGCAGGCGCAGTTGAACAGATTATCATCAAGGATCAAAGTGTCATTTTGAAAACAATCGGAAACCTGCCCCCTACTGGATTGTGCGGAACAGGATTATTAAATTCCATATCTGCACTTTTATCAGCGGGAATCCTGAATCGTAACGGCACTTTTGATAAGAAACATCCCATGGTAATTCAAAATAAGGGGTATAGAGCCTTTCCAATTGCCATCATGGACGGGGTAAACGTAATGCAAGATATCCTTATCACCAGTAAAGATGTCCGCCAGGTGCAGCTTGCAAAAGGAGCAATCCGTACTGGAATTGAAGTTCTTCTTAAAAAAAGTGGAATTAGTGCTGAAATGGTGGATGCATGGTATATCGCAGGGGGATTTGGAACATACCTTGATCTATCCAGTGCCCTTCAAATCGGATTATTGCCTAAGATCGACAAATCAAAAGTCCATCAGGTAGGTAATGCAGCTGGAATGGGGGCAAAAGCGATGCTCCTTTCTAAAGAAATACGCAAGTTGTCCAACCAGATTAAAAGCCATGCTGACTGTATCGATTTAACTACCTATCCTGGTTTTTCCGATCTCTTTGTTGAATCCTTGAATTTTCCGGATCTATAGAATATCGATCACCCAATCCGATCAATCATATCATTTAATTTTCGGCGGTAATAGATAAAAGATCCCCAGGAAATATCCGAAGGGATGAGATGGTCAACCGATGGAATGAAACCGCCTTTGGCAATAATGGGTTTTACCTTTTGCTCAAGTTCCAGGTCGATTTCCTGTTTGCCTTTTGCTAATTTCATCTTATCAATCCCCCCCATCATTTGAAGAGTTGGATAAGCCTCCCTCACATCGGCCACATTCATATTGGCAGCTGCTTCAAAGGGATAAAATCCGGTTACTCCTCCCTCCAAAAACAAAGGGATTAATTTCCAGAAATTTCCATCTGTATCAACCCATATAATTTTTACATTATGGTCCCGGAATAAGCCGGTTAATTTTTTGTAAAAAGGAAGAAGGAATTTTTTGAACATTGCTGGAGAAATTAATGGTCCATTTTTATAACTCATATCCTCCCAGATTAATCCTAGATCTACACTGGTTTGCTGCAGGATTTGGTCATAAAGATCAATCCATAAATTACAAAGATGATTGTTGATATCCAGGATAAGTTCAGGATCATCATAGAATGTTGTCAAAATTTTTTCATCACCAAGTAAATAACGTGGGGAGCCATAAAATCCTTGGCTGCCGCCCAGAATGAGTGGTGACTGTCTATTTTTATAGGCTTGAACAATATCATTCCAATTGCCGGGTAAGCGTTTTATCAAATCCGGCTGCAACCGCTCTTTAATTTTTTCCCAGTCTGCCCTCGATTGTAGAGGTCCCTTTATAAATGAGTTTGGTGTATCCTTCGATTTACTTTCCCGGACAATAATCCCCCATTTGTCTTTTTTCAAAACCCAGTCCCCGTGATCCTCCAGGAGCTCCACAGAATATTCTGGTGATAGATAGTTATTTATTGGAACTCTTAGAAATCCCTCTTCCATCCCAAATAATTTATGGATATCCTTTTCAATATAACCTCCCGGTTTTTGTCCCATGCCTTCACCACGGACGGATTCTCCGTGTCCCAAAGAATCGGGGAGTTCAAATTCATGTTCCAATCCTTCCTGATACCAGCGCCGGAGGGTTCCAGCCCAATAACCAAATTCCCACTTCAGGCTTTCAGCCCCCGGTTGAAAGGACATATTGGCGAGAAATTTTTCTCTGGAATTCAACTTATCCTCCTGAATTGTATAATTTAGAGAAGATATTATTTATATTTATTTAGTATAACATGGCGATATCTGAGCGCACAACTTGTAATCCTTACCATACCCGGTAATAATACTTACAAATTGTTAATCAAGAATACGATACGAAATGGTATTACCGCAGTATGCAAAAACCACCCGCTAAGGGTGGTAATTGAGAAGTCGGGGCGGGCGGATTTGAACCGCCGACCTCACGGTCCCGAACCGTGCACTCTATCCGGGCTGAGCCACGCCCCGAACTGTTCAAAATTATAAACTATCGACCCTATATATGGCAAGGAAAAATGGGTTTACATTCCTATATGCTTCCCTAAAATTTTTGAATACCTGATATTTTCAACAATTTCTGATAAAATTGGTAGAAGTTAAAAATAAACGATGAATATGGGTATTATCCCGAAAAACAAATAATAGATCAGGATGATTTTTCGTAGGGGTGAATAATCACATTGGAAATAAGATTTTGACTATTTAGGCAAATCTGGTTTATTTTTAATAAACAATAATAATTTAGGAGCTGACGTTATGAGCGATCAAAAGAAAATTCGAGTAGCAATTATTGGTGTCGGTAATTGTGCATCATCACTTGTACAGGGTGTAACCTTCTATAAGGATGCAAACGATGATGATCAGGTCCCTGGACTTATGCATGTCAATTTGGGCGGATACCGCATCCGGGATATTGAATTCACAGCAGCTTTCGATGTTGTGGATACAAAAGTTGGCAAAGATTTATCGGAAGCTATCTTTTCCTATCCTAACAATACCGTCAAATTTGCCGATGTCCCTCATATGGATATTCCCGTCTCAAGAGGCATGACCCACGACGGATTAGGAAAATATTTATCCCAAATCTTAAAGAAAGCTCCCGGCCCGACCTCAGATATCATAAAAATCCTGAAGGATACAAAAACAGATGTTGTTGTCAGTTATCTTCCGGTTGGGTCTGAGATGGCAACTAAATGGTATGTAGAACAAATACTGGAAGCCGGCTGCGCGTTTGTTAATGCCATACCGGTTTTTATTTCGAGTTCCGAATATTGGGCTGACAGATTTCGTCAGCGCAACCTGCCCATTATCGGAGATGACATCAAAAGCCAGGTCGGGGCCACAATAGTCCATCGCGTATTGACAAGTCTCTTTGTGGATCGTGGAGTTAAATTAGACCACACTTACCAGCTGAACTTTGGCGGGAACACCGATTTCCTCAATATGTTGGAGAGGGAAAGATTGGAATCCAAAAAAATATCCAAGACCGGTGCTGTAACAAGTATGCTCCCCTATAAAATGGACCCGGACGATGTCCATGTTGGGCCAAGTGATCACGTGCCGTGGCTAACAGATAGAAAATGGTGCTATATCCGAATGGAAGGTACAACTTTTGGGAATGTACCATTAAATGTCGAAGTAAAACTGGAAGTATGGGATTCACCTAACTCTGCCGGGGTAATGATAGATGCTATACGTTGTGCAAAAATAGCCCTGGACAGAGGGCTTTCCGGTCCAATTCTTGAACCTTCCAGTTACTTCATGAAAACTCCACCTGTACAATACAAGGATGAGATTGCCAGGGAAAAAACAGAAGCGTTTATTCGTGGGGATGCATAATCCATTTAATGCTTACTTATTACTGGTAGAAATTTATTATGATGAAAACTAAATTACTAATTTCACTGATGGTGGTTTGCAGTATTTTTGCAGCCACCATCAGTGCATGTTCCTCTAAAAGCGAAGCGGCTGTTGAAAATCTCCAGAATCCAGATCTACTTAAGACCAATGCTTTTGAAGGGGCACTGTTAACAGCAACATATGCTTTCGGCAAGGAAAACGAGACTCCCACTCAAACCTCGCTTCCAACATCACAGCTGGTTGCAGAAACGGAAACGCCCCAACCGGAAGATACTCCGACAACCCTGGTGCTTGTTCCCACATATTCAGGAGAACGCCCATCCCTGGATATGTTTATCACGAATATCCTCGATCCAGGAGAAGAATCTGTCCAATATTTTGATGACAACTGCCAATATTTGGAGATGCGTTGGAATAAAGACAACAGTATACCTGGGACTGTTGTAGTCCCGGTCATGTTCCATTCCATCAAGTCCAATGGAAATGAAGCCGCTGAAAATATGGATATTACGGAAGCGGATTTTATCAGCCTGATGGATACCGTCCATGCCTACGATTTTGAGGTCATTACCCTGGACCAGATGCTGGATTTCGTCTATAACAACGGCAAAATTCCGGCCAGGTCTCTGCTCATTATCGTTGATGACCGGAAATTCGCTGAATATTTCCGTGATCATTTCAAACCTTATTACGACCAGTTTGGATGGACGGTTGTCAATGCATTCATAAGTAAACCTGACAATACACAGGAATTATGGGATGAAAACGCAGATCTGGAATTTGAAGGCTGGGTTAATCACCAGGCTCATGGCGTTATCCACAATATTCCATTTGACACCTCAATTGACACATATGACACATCTGCATTTGGAGGACCTGGCATCCTTTCTGCTCAAGATTACATATCAAATGAGATGGAAGGGTCCATAAAAGCATTTGAGGAGCATTTCAACAAAAAACCGGTTGCCTATATCTGGGCTGGGGGTGGTTATACCAGTCAGGCAATTGAAATTGGCCGGGAACTCGGTTATCAAATAGGATTTACAGCCAAAGAAATTGGACCGGTAATGTTCAACTGGGTTACAGCTGATGAGCAAGCCAAAAGCATGGGAGATCCCCTGATGGTTATCCCCAGGTATTGGAGCAGATGGGTAAGTTACCGGTTGGTGGATGAGGTCATCGAAATCCAGAACCAGGCAATATCCTATGCAGAACAGAATAAACCGTTTGAGTATCAATGGTATCAGACTTATTGCGCAGGTTACCCTCCCCTGCCTTAGGCCGGTATTCGGTCAATCCCCATGGAAGACTGCATTTTTTGTAAATTTTTCCTGCGTAAAGCCAAAGCAACTATAATTTACGAGGATCACCAGGCGTTTGCATTTTGGGATCAACACCCGGCAGCGCCTGTTCACTTGTTGATTGTGCCAAATAATCATATAGAATCCATCAATGATCTCGACCAGGAAAACGTTGGCTTGGCTGGTCATCTAATATGGGTCGCCAGGCAGCTGGCAAGACAATATAATATCGCTGGAAGTGGATACCGGCTGGTCATTAATAATGGCAAAGATGCACACCAATCCGTCTTCCATTTACATGTCCATCTCTTAGGCGGAATAGATTTGCCGGCAGAAAATGATTTAATTTCACCTGGAACAAGGAAATGAAACGCCATCGCCTATCCATTCCAATACTTTTCCTTGTAATTTTTTCCGTTGTAATTGCCTCATGTATTTTTTTGATAGTGATTATTTACCCCCAAAATTCCATATTTGATAGAAAACACATCCCGGGTGGTAATGCGGTCACATCCCCAACCTTACAATTAACCATCAGGCAGACCCCAACACCAGACCCTCCCCGTATACTGCAGGCAATTCGTTCTGAACCAGAGGATTACATCGTCCAACCTGGCGATACTCTGGGAAAAATTGCTAAACGTTACCTGGTTCCGGTTGGGATGATTATCGATGAAAATCAAATTGCCAACCCAGACCTTATAGAGGTTGGTCAGGTTTTTACAATACCTGCTGCAGAACCGGGTCTTAATGCACCAGAATATAAAATCATTCCCGATTCAGAACTGATCAATGGACCTTCCGTTATTCTATTTGACATTAAGGAGTTCATCCAATTGCAGGATGGTTACCTCAGTTCTTATGAAGAAGAATACAAAGGTATTTTTTACTCTGGCGCGGAAATTGTTGAAAAAATATCTAATGAATATTCGGTTAACCCCAGGATATTAATTGCAATACTTGAGTTTAGGAGTAATTGGGTTACAGCTACCAAAATCAGTGAGGAATTTCAAAAAGACCCCTTTTTGATATTAGATCCAAATATGGGGGGGTTATATAAACAATTGTCATGGGCTGCCAATGAACTCAATCGGGGATATTATTTGTGGAAAATTAACGCTTTACCCGCCCTGGTGACGAAGGATGAAATGCTCATCCCGATGGATCCTACGGTAAATGCTGGTACAGCTGCAGTTCAGTATTTTTTAAGTCAGATTCTAGATTCTGATGATTGGATGAAGGCAGTTCAGCAGGATGGCATTATTCGGACCTATGAAGAACTTTTTGGATATCCATTCAGCCTCGGGGTGGAACCGGTTATTCCTGACAATCTTACTCAGCCGGTATTCCAACTTCCATTTGAATTGGGAAAAGAATGGTCCTTCACGGGCGGCCCACATGCGGGTTGGGGGGATGGATCCGCTTGGGCGGCCTTAGATTTTGCCCCGCCTGCAGATGGTTTGGGGTGCATAACAAATGACGAATGGGTTGTTGCAATTGCTGACGGATTGATTATCTATTCTGAGGATGGGATGGTGATCCAGGATTTAGACTCTGATGGCTGGTATCAGACCGGATGGTCAATATTGTATATGCACATCGAATCCAGGGATCGAGTAGAAGTTGGCACACATCTTGAATCTGGAGATAATATTGGCCATTCATCCTGTGAAGGAGGAGTCTCCTCAGGGACACACCTCCATATTGCCCGGCGATATAATGGAGAATGGATTTCAGCTGATCAAGGTCTTCCATTCGTGATGGATAATTGGGTTTCAAAAGGAGAGGGGACAGAATATGATGGATTTTTAATTCGTGAAAATGCCGTTGTGGAAGCGATTAATGGAAAAGAGACAGAGAATCAAATTAAACGATAAAAGATTTTTTATTTTCCTGGGTTCCTTTCTGCTTTGTTTTCTTACGGGTTGCGAACAAAGTCTATTTTATCTTGCCGAACCGACTCCTACTCTATGGGTGGTTAAGGCAGAAGCAAATTCAACCCAGCCTGCTGAAATTATCCAAATTCATTCTACCGAATCTACAACCAAGCCCACATCATTTGTAGGTAATACCATTTCAACAGATACCCAGCCGGATGATACAACACCATCTGTTGTCACTATCACCCAAAATCAACCAGTGGATACCACTGAAAATCCGGAAACAGGATCACAAAAGGATTCTGATAATCAACCAATATTATACTATACGCAAGCAGGAGATACTTTAGATACCGTTGCGATTCGATTTGGAGTCTGGCCGGAGGAAATTCAATCTTCAAGTCCAATTATCCAGGGTGAATTTATCCCGCCTCAACAACTGCTCGTCATTCCTGATGAACTTACCGATACTGGACCCACCACATTCCTTCTTCCTGATAGTGAGATTGTCAACTCACCCTCAGCAATTGATTTCAATGTTTCCGATTTTGTAAATGAAGCAGGCGGATTTCTCTCTACGTATAAACAAAGCATTTCAGATGGTACTTATACCGGGGCAGAAATTGTAGAACGTGTTGCCTTTGAGAATTCCATAAATCCAAGGTTATTACTTGCAATTTTAGAATTCCAGAGTAATTGGGTATATGGTTGGCCTGAAAATGCTGAAGAAAATATTTACCCCATTGGATTGGAGGCGTTTAATCACCGCGGGCTTTATCGTCAATTAAGCTGGGCAGTACAGCATCTGTCGGTTGGATATTATGGGTGGAGAGCCGGTTTACTGACTGGAATAGAATTCCAGGACGGCAGCACTCTACGAATGGCTCCTGAACTTAACGCTGGTTCAGTCGCGCTTCAAAACATGTTCGCAAAACTTTATACAGAGCCGGAATGGGAAGCAGCTCTGTATTCTAATGGCAGTTTGGTTGCCTTATATGAAGAAATGTTTGGAAATCCCTGGTTCCGTGCCCAGACAGTGGAACCATTATATCCCCCCAATATTAAACAACCAGAGCTTGTATTGCCATTCCGCCCGGGTTATATGTGGAGTTTAACAGGAGGGCCTCATTCCGCATGGGGTCCTAACGGTGCATTAGCCGCAATTGATTTTGCACCGTCCGCTACCGAACACGGATGTGCCAAAACCGATGAATATGTCACAGCTGTGGCGTCCGGTCTGGTTGTCCGCTCTGGAAATGGGGTTGTCCTTGTTGACCTTGACGGTGATGGTCATGAACAAACCGGCTGGTCAATCCTCTATATGCACATCGCCAAGGAAAAAAGGGTCCCGGTCGGTACATGGGTTAATATAGATGATAAAATCGGTAATCCTTCCTGCGAAGGAGGGACTGCAACTGGAACCCATCTTCATTTTGCCCGAAAATATAATGGTGAATGGATGTTGGCGGACAGTCCGGTCCCAATGGTTCTAAGTGGTTGGACAGCAAAAAATGGTTATAAACCTTATCAAGGCAGCCTTGTCAAAGAGGATCAAATAGTAATTTCCAGTGATATGGGTGAATTTAAATCCAGGATCACCCGCTAGATTTATTATCTTGATCTAATATATATCTGATATCATTTCCAATATGTTATCCAAATTACCTTTTGCAAAAATAATTCTATCGAAATATATAACAGTTAGTATGGTTATAGCTGTAATTATTACTGCCTGTTCTCCAAGACAACCTAGTGGAATTTCAATTCCACTATCCCCGACAACCATTGGCGAAGAAGAGGAAGGAGTTATCTCGCCACTCCCTACCAGACCATTGTATTCCCCTGGTGAGGAAGTGGATTATACCGTTCAGCCGGGAGATAATTTGCCCGCCCTTGCAAGCCATTTTAATACAACCATTGAAGAAATCAGGAAATCAAACCCTTTCCTCCCTGAGGTTTTAACAACACTGCCTCCAGGAATGCCAATGAAAATCCCTATCTACTATGAGGCATTATGGGGATCAAAATATCAAATTATTCCGGATAGCCTTTTCGTGAATGGACCAGCCCAGACAAATTTTGATTCAGAAAAATTCGTCAGGGAGTATCCTGGTTGGTTGAAAGATTTCACCCATTACTCGGGTTCCAAAACCCGATCCGGCGGAGAATTGGTTGAATACATTGCTACCAACTTTTCTATCAGTCCCCGTTTGCTTCTAGCAATGCTCGAATATCAAACCGGTGCGCTTTCCAATCCCACCCCACCGGATCCCGATAATCCCTACTTGCTCGGATATCGGAATCCAGGTTACAAAGGATTGAATGCCCAGCTGGTTTGGGCAGCAAACACCCTGAATAATGCCTACTATGACTGGAGGATGGGTCAGCTGGAATCGTATGACTTGCTGGATGGGCAAATGGAGATTCCAGACCCCTGGCAAAACGCTGGGACTGTTGCCCTGCATTTTTACTATTCACGGATACTAAACCCACACGAATACAAAAATGCAATTAGTGAATCAGGATTAATGAAGACCTACTCCGATCTGTTTGGTGATCCCTGGACAAATGTTCAGAACCATATACCGGGGAGTCTGATCCAGCCTGAATTCAAGCTGCCATTTGAACCCGGTAAAGTCTGGGCATATACCGGAGGACCTCACTCAGGTTGGGGGGTTGGTGAACCATTTGCCGCCCTTGATTTTGCCGCCTCCAATGTTGCCAGCGGATGCGCTCCGTCAGATGAATGGGTAACCGCTGTGGCAGATGGTATTCTGGTCCGTACAGATACTGCAACGGCTGTACTCGACCTGGACAACGATGGTGACGAACGAACCGGTTGGGTAATTTTTTACCTTCATTTAAAAACCGATACAATTCCACGTTTGGGATCTTATCTAAAAGCCGGACAGCCAATAGGAAACCCCTCCTGTGAAGGAGGTTCATCCACTGGAACACATGTACACATCGCCAGGAAATATAATGGGGAGTGGATCCCTGCTTATGGTCCATTAAGTTTCAATTTGGAAGGTTGGATATCAGATAAAGGCGATAAGGCTTATGAAGGAACATTGTCCCGCTATAACCATGTCGTAAGGGCGTGCGTTTGTTCAGATCAAAGGAGTAATATCCAATCTCAGGTTGTTAGGGTCGAATGAATCAGATAGCTGGTACCCAAGATATTTAATAATATTAGAAAATCATGGGAATTGAATTTAAATTTTCCGGTAATTCAGAATACTTAAAGGATATGGTTAACTAGATTGGTATATCTCTTTAATTTTTTGTAACAGCATTTCCTCTGAGGCAGCTCCGACAACCGACCCAATTCCACCATTGATGACCGTATAGGGAACACCTGAAACCCCAAATTTTCCCGACAAATCGGGAAATTCGGTGGCTTCTATCATCTCTGCATTTACCAGCGGGCTTTCGTAAGCCTTCTGATGGGCTAAAATTACTGTTTGAGGACAATAAGGACAGGTTGGTGTTACAAATACCTGTAAAAGCAATGGTTGGTCCATGCTCACCAAATATTCTCTGGTTATCTCGTTTAAGCCTGAATCACGCCTGTAAATCATCAATATGCCATATATCAATGAAGAGAATTCATGTCCCCCAGGAAATCCCACAAACCGGATACCATGATCAATTATTTGATTATTATTTTTTTCAGTTAATATCGTGGTGCGAATGTTTTCGATTCGATAATTATTTATGGGATTATCCAGAACCCTGTTATTGAAAATCTCCAATTCAAGTTTGTCAGAGATCGCCGAAACCTCTTTGAGCAGCTGTTCTGTTTGCTGGCAGTACTCACACTCAAAATCTGGTCCTCTAAATAAAAGAATCTTGACAGGTTCTCTCAATTCAAAAAAAATATCCCTCACTTGGGATTGAAGAAGTTTATTGAGCATTTCCTTCATAATTATCTTCTAGGACTTTTTTGATTGGTGGTAAAAACGATACCTACATATAAAAAATAATAGCCCCCTTACGTAGGATGCAATTCCGAAAATGATTGATAAGCCATGGATGTCATTTCTTCAGACTAAAGGCCAATTAGGAAAAACATCCATATCAAGAGTGTCTTTGTATCCCTTGATAAAGCGAAAATAACCGGCAGCCCCAACCATTGCAGCATTATCTGTACAGTAATTAAGTGGGGGAATATTCACCGTTATGGATGACCTGCTCATCATTGTATCCCTTAGAAGCTGATTTGCAGACACACCTCCCGCAATGAGAATTTGTTTGGCCCGGTATTCCTTTGCGGCCGCTATGGTTTTTTCCACCAATATATCCACAACCGCAAATTGAAAACTGGCTGCCATATCCTCAACGGAATATTCTTCTTCTTTCTGTTCAAATTTTTTAATTTCGCGCAAAACTGCTGTCTTTATTCCTGAGAAGGAGAAATTCCAGGTTCCTTCAAGTTTTGCACGTGGAAAATTAAATTTACCTGGGTCACCGCTCGCAGCTGCTTTTTGGATGGATGGTCCCCCCGGATACGGAAGGGAAAGAAGACGGGCAACTTTATCAAACGCTTCGCCGGCAGCATCGTCTAAGGTTTTACCAAGCCTTTTATAAATTAAATGGTCTTCAATAAGAATCAATTCTGTATGTCCCCCGGAGACGATCAATGCCAGTAATGGAAATTTCGGAGAGCTGGCCGGTGCGTTTGCAGGATCCTCATATAACCAGGAAGAATAAATATGCCCTTCCAGATGGTTAATTCCGATTATTGGCAATCCGCTTGCTAGAGAAATTCCTTTAGCCATATTCATACCTACAACCAAAGACCCGGCCAGTCCAGGACCGCGTGTAACCGCCAGAGCATCCACATCCAACAGGCTTAAATGAGCATTCTGCAACGCTGCTTCAACTACTGGATATATCCATTGAATATGCTGGCGCGAGGCCAACTCTGGAAAAACTCCGCCATATTCGGCATGCAGATCAACCTGTGAGGCAACAATATTGGCGTGAATAAACCTGCCGTTCTCTACGATTGCTGCTGCTGTTTCATCGCAAGAACTTTCTATGGCTAATAAGCGGGCATCCGGGAACTCCTTACTTCTTTTCAAGCTCACCATCCAATGTCACAATAGATTAACTTTTTATCGGTAGGATTAACTCTTTTCGATACTCTGCCAAAACATTAAAATCTCCTTGGTTATCGATCCAATATGTATCCTCCAGACGAACCCCAATATTTTTACTCGGATAATATAATCCTGGTTCCAGGGTGAAAACCATGCCAGGTTGGAGAATATCCGGTTTTTTAGAGAGCATGCTGGAAAACGGTTTTTCATGAACATTCAATCCAACACCATGGCCAATTCCATGGATATATCCTTCTTCAATATCTCCGGAATTTAATATTGTATTGTGTCCTTTTTCCTCGAATAATTCACAGGTCATTTTTTGATAACTTGAAAATGGTACATTTACTCTGAATTGTGAGCGAACAGATTCATATGTATTTAAGACTTGCTGATAAATATCCAGAACACCATCAGGAGCATACCCAAGGCACCAGGTTCTTGTGAAGTCATAGAAATAACCACCTCCTCCTTCACATGGGAAGATGTCGAAAACAATTGGTAAACCCAATTCTATCTCTTGCCACGTTTCACCGCTTGTATGAGGCACACCCGCATCTCTTCCAATTGAAAAGATTGTTCCTAGGGGATTTTCCGCACCACGTTCTGAAAGCCAAGAATTGATTCTATTTTTCACATCTCCGATCGTTAATGGATTTCCGTCGGTTTTAATCAGAATATTATTCCTGGCCTTATGACCAGTGAGGAAATCGGCTACCAGGTTTACTACTTCTACAGTAACTTCACCCATTTTTTTTATACGGTTAATCTCTCTGGCATCCTTGGTCGACCTTGCTTCCGATAATACATCGGCTTCTTCGGTTGAAACCAATTCGTATCCATTTTTTTCCCGAATTAACTCGGTGAAAATTTCAATCGCCTGGCTTATTCGAACTTTTCCATAGATTGATATTCGTCCATATTTCAAACCTAGATCCGAAAGCATGTGCTTATACCGCAGCACCTGTGCTTTTAGTTGGCTGTTATTGCATTCGGCTAATAAATCTTTCTCGGGATATCGTGAATAACTGATAGACTGTAGTCCGGTTTTTTCTGCGTTATCCTTTTCGATTGGATGGTGAAAAATTACAGGATCCCTTCCTGCAATTTTGATAATATCAGCATGAGTCAGATGACCACCGCCAGTAAAATAAAACAGGTCTGGATTATGATCCCCGGCTCCGGTGATTATCAGGCAGTCAATATTTTTTTTGATCATCAGTTCGTCTAGGTCGTTTTTCATTAAGTATCTCGTTATGGGCCTGTTTAAGTATTTGGATACATTCGATGAATTGCCTTTCTCAAACCATTCAGGAAAGCCTCTTCCTGATCAATTAATACAGTGCGCGGATCAAATAGTACCCGATTTCCTTCAATCCTGGCAATAATTGGAGGGGTTTGGTTTCGCAATATTTTCAAAAACTTATCCGGTTTAGGAACACCAATAGATAAATTGAAGGTTGGGATCTTCTCTCCTGGTATACTCCCTCCCCCAATTGTTGAAAAGGTTTCAACTACATCCCCTCCGCCTAAACTGTTCTGCCAGGTGGTAGCGATGTCTTTGGTTTGCTCTTTGGTTCTTGCAATCATCTGCCAGATTGGGATATTCTCGATATAAGAATCCTTTAGGAAGTGCAGCAGAGTAGCTGTAAGCGCAGCGAGGCATGTTTTATCGGCGCGTACAGCCCTGGCTAAAGCATGGTTTTTTATTATATTTATTAACTCAAACTTCCCGACAATGATACCGGCTTGAGGTCCGCCTAAAAGTTTGTCTCCGGAAAAGCACACAATATCAGAGCCGGCTTGCAAAGACTCCTGGACGGTAGGTTCATGGGTTAATCCAAATTGTTGTGTATTTATTAAAGCGCCAGATCCCTGGTCATCCATTAAAAGAACGTTGTATTCTTTTGCCACGGACGATAACTCGGCGATGGTTGGTTCATCTGTAAAACCGACTAATTGGAAATTCGAGCGATGAGCATGTAAGATCATTGCTGCCGGCTTCTCAAGCGCTTCCCGGTAATCTTGCAAATGTACTCGGTTGGTAGTTCCAATCTCAATAAGCTTTGCACCGGATTGTTTCATAACATCAGGTACTCGAAATCCACCGCCAATCTCAATAAGTTGCGTCCTGGAAATGACAACAGAGCGTCTCTTTGCCAATGCTGAGAGACATAATAATACAGCTGCGGCATTATTATTGACTACAAGGGCAGCCTCTGCACCGGTTAATTGGGTTAAAAGGCTCTCAGCATGCCCGGTGCGGGAACCTCGTTTTCCTGTGGTAAGATCAAATTCTAAATTTGTATAACCATGGGAGAGTTGCACGATAGCTTGTGATGCTGATTTAGCCAATGGAGCACGCCCAAGATTTGTGTGAATGATTACTCCTGTGGCATTAATTACTTCAACTAAAGAATATTGCAAATTTCGCCTGATTTTTTCAATAGCCTGCTCAAGGATAGCGCTCTCCTCGGGTAGGGGTTCTCCAGACTTATAGGATTCGCGGATTTCTTCAAGGGTTACCCGAATGGCTTCTATCGTCTGCGGGCGGCCATAATCCCCAATTGCTGCATTGCCCAGACTGGTTTTCAATAATTTATCTACAGATGGTAAAAGCCTGAGTTCATTCAACTTCACTCCCGGGTTCCCATTTGCTTTTTTCACTTATTTGAATCAAATATTCAATGAATCCAATCCCGATTGCTATAATAACTGCCAGGGAAAATGACAAAATTCTGCCAAGCTGCAGCCAGGCCAGGATATCCCCAAAAACACCTACCCAGATTGCTTGCCGTGCAATCAATTCCCCTGTCACCTTTGATCGATCGGAAAATCGGTAATTTAGGAGATAAGCTACTGGCAATGCAACCCCACTCAGCGCCAGGGTCAATAAAAAGAAGAATAACCATCGTGGACCAAGGGTAGGAACCTCATATTGAATGAGATAATACAATCCACCCCAACCCACAATTGCTAAACACACTCCGGAAAAGAAAAAAATTCGAAAAGGAGGCAAATTATCCTCGCAATCAACAATATCTTCGCTCATTATATCTTATTGATTATAAATAGGGATTTTTTTGGATAAGGGGCTCTAATGAGGATTTTTCGATAGTTCTAATATTGTTGTTATTGACCGGAAAATTTGGATATGATAGAATTTTTTTTAATAGTTTTGGGTTTTAATTGATAGCTCATCCAGAGAGGTGGAGGGAACGGCCCTGAGAAGCCTCGGCAACCAATGATAATTGTAGGTGCCAAATCCGGCATTTATTACCGCATGGTAATATAGGAAGATGAGGATTGTTTATTCGAACAAAATGCCTCTCAAATCCAGAGAGGCATTTAATTAATAATAGAAAAAATTCGGAGTTTTCTAGATGGAACGCAAATATACCAATCGGCGGTACCTTGATGCATTACAAAAAAAAGTATTGGTTTTCGATGGTGCCATGGGAACAAGTTTGCAAGAGAAAGGGCTCACTGCGCAGCATTATGGCGGAGAAAAATACAACGGATGTATTGATTACCTGGTTCTCTCATATCCTCAGGTAGTTGAAGATGTGCACCGTTCATTTTTGGAAGTTGGAGTCGATGTTATTGAAACAAACTCATTCCGCGCCAACAGGATTACCCTGAATGATTATGATTTAACACAAAAATCTGAGGAAATTAATTACCAGGCTGCCAGGCTTGCCAGGATAATTGCAGATGAATACAGCCAATCCGGAATCATGAGGTATGTCGCAGGATCAATGGGTCCTTCGGGAAAACTACCCTCTATGAATGATCCGGAACTTTCCAATATTTCTTTCGACGAACTAGCCGACGTATTTCGAGAACAGGCTATTGGGCTCCTTCAGGGTGGCGTTGATTTAATAATAATAGAAACATCGCAGGATATTCTTGAAATTAAAGCCCAGCTTGATGGCATTCAAGCTGCATTTTTGGAAAGTGATATCTATGTACCGATTCAGGTTCAGGTATCACTAGATACATCCGGAAAAATGTTATTAGGAACAGATATTAGTGCAGTTCTTTCTACCCTGGAAGACTTCCCCATTGATGTGATTGGATTGAATTGTTCTACTGGACCGGAACATATGCGTAATCCGATTCAATTCCTTGGTGAGTATTCTACCCTGCCGGTGTCGTGCATACCCAATGCAGGACTCCCACTTAATATCGATGGCAAAGCAGTCTACCCGCTTGAACCCCAATTATTTGCCAGTCAGATGTCAGAATTTGTTGAAAAATTCCATGTCAATGTGGTTGGTGGCTGCTGTGGGACAACTCCAGATCATTTACGTTTACTCGTGAACCAGATTGCAAATAAGCAAGCAGCTCCAAGAATGTTACAACCAGAACCAAGGTTATCCTCCGGGATTCAAGCCATGTCTATGGTTCAGGAACCTGCCCCATTTTTAATAGGCGAACGGTTAAATACACAGGGAAGCCGTAAATTTAAACGCTTGATCATGGATGAAGATTTTGATTCGATTTTGGTATTTGCCCAGGAACAGGTGGACAGCGGCGCACATGGATTGGATATTTGCACTGCACTCACTGAGCGTCCAGACGAGGGTGAGCTGATGCGGCGATTAATCAAAATCCTTGCACCAACCATCTCTGTACCCCTTGTTATTGATTCAACCGAGCCTGATGTCATTGAAATTGGTCTCAAGACTTCCCCCGGGCGCTGCCTTATTAATTCAACCAACCTGGAATCTGGAAGACAGAAAGCCGATAAAATATTCAACCTGGCTAAAAGATACAATGCTGCGATTATTGTCCTAACCATTGATGAATCGGGTATGGCAAAGACCGCACAGCGGAAGATGGAAATTGCTGCCAGAATATTTGATATCGCAATCAAAGAACACGGTCTTAAACCTAAAGATCTGGTCTACGATGCATTAACCTTCACTTTGGGAACCGGTGATGCAGAATTTTCCGACTCTGCAATCGAAACCCTGGAGGGAATCAAAAAAATAAAACAACACCTTCCTGGTGTCCTAACCTCCCTGGGTGTAAGTAATGTATCCTTTGGGCTTGCGCCTGCTGCGAGACCAATTCTGAATAGCGTAATGCTTTACCATGCTGTTAAGGCAGGTTTGGATATGGCTATTGTCAATCCAGCGCATATTAAACCATATGCAGAGATTTCTCAGGTAGAAATCAAAATTGCTGAAGATTTAATTTTTAATAAGCATCCACAGGCTCTCCAGGAATTGATTTCATATTTCGAAAATTCTGTAGCGGTTGAGGACGGAGAGGCAAATTATTTGCAATCTCAATTGGATCTGATGGCACCAGGGGAACGCATTTACTGGAAAATATTACACCGGAAAAAGGAAGGTATCGAACAGGATATTGATGTAATAATTCTTGAATCCACAAAGGCATCGAAACATTCGGCCGCCGTGGAAATTCTTAACTCCTTCATGCTGCCCGCGATGAAGGAAGTTGGAGACCGGTTTGGCCGCGGTGAATTAATCCTCCCTTTTGTTTTGCAATCAGCAGAGGTCATGAAAAAATCCGTAAATCACCTTGAAAAATATCTCGAAAAAATTGAGGGAGTTAGTAAAGGTTTGATCGTATTGGCAACTGTCTATGGAGATGTTCACGACATCGGAAAAAACCTTGTCAAAACGATCCTGGTTAATAATGGTTACGAAGTCATCGATTTAGGAAAACAGGTTCCCGCGGGAACAATTATCAATAAAGCCATTGAGGTTCATGCAGATGCGATCGGTTTGAGCGCATTGTTGGTAAGCACTAGCAAGCAAATGCCGCTGATAATTAATGAATTATCTAGGCAGAATCTTAAATTCTCGGTCCTCATTGGGGGTGCCGCAATAAATCGAAAATTTGGGCGAAGGATTAGTTTTACTGAGGATGGAACGTATTATTCGCCGGGTGTTTTTTATTGTAAGGATGCATTCGAAGGACTATCAACAATGGATAATATCCGGGATTTGGATAAAAGCGATCCTTTCCTGGAGAAAATCCGTACAGAAGCCGAGCGTGAAATAAATCAGGTTGTATCTCCCAGAAGTCGCACACAAGTCAGGGGATCCTCTGACGTAACTTATTCCAGCAGTATCCCTGTTCCACCAGGCTGGGGTGTCAGGATTGTGAAATCTATGCCGCTGGATGAAGTGTTTCAGCATCTTTCCAAAAACGAGCTTTTCCGTCTCTCCTGGGGTGCAAAGAATACTCATGGCGAGGAATGGGAACGTTTACAAGCAGAATTTGAGAAACGGTTGGAACAAATGCGTCGGGAAGCCATACAGAATCCTTGGCTTTTTCCAAAAGGGATATATGGATATTGGCCGGCTCAATCCTGTGACCAGGACTTGATTCTTTATGATCCAAAATCAATCCTTTCAAGCGCACCAGAGGAAATTATGCGTTTCAGTTTTCCACGTCAATCCATGGGTGATTTTTTATGTTTGGCAGATTACTTTGCCCCTCGGGATTCTGATATCATGGACGTTGTTGCTCTCCAAATTGTTACGGTTGGTAATGCTGCAACGGAACGATTTGATGAATTGCAATTAAAGAGTGATTACAGCGAAGCATATTTTCATCATGGTCTGGCTGTCCAAACCGCAGAAGCAACGGCAGATTTCCTTCATAACCATATTCGAAAGGAATTAAATCTTGAGAAAGAACAGGGCAAAAGGTATTCCTGGGGATATCCAGCTATACCGGACCTTGGAGATCATGAGAAGGTTTTTAAATTACTCCCTGCAGAAAATGAACTTATGATGGAACTGACACCTGCTTTTCAATTGGTTCCTGAGCAATCGACCGCAGCTATCATCATCCATCATCCGGATGCAAAATATTATTCGATTGGAGAAAACCGGATTGATCAATTGATGAAGTAACAAAAGTCCATCGGTATTCCATAAAAGAGGCTGGTCCAAAACTGGGACAGTCTCTTTTTATTTGAAATCACAGAGGCTTACCTGGCACAATTGTTGCAACAATGACTATTACCTCGGTTATTATTACATATATGCAGACATGAACTTATTTAAATTACTTAACATTGTAGCCATTTTTATTTTAATTTGCCTTGGATTTGCCATATCCACCAGGGTAGAGGAGTTAGATACCCCATTTTTATCTATTCCAAGGGTTGCATTTGAAACCTCGGTTCCAACACTTGATCCTAACCGGCAAGATAGAATTTATAATCCGAATTCCTTTCCAATATCCGTTATTGATGGGACAAAAACCGGGATATTGACAACCAAATTAATCGATTTGATAATCCCGAATATTTCTACGGAATTTAATAATATTGTTTTATTCCTGACCGATTCATTTAAACATCCGGTGGCAAAAATAGTTTTCACAATCGACC
>Ga0209254_10001023_pt1 | contig 24657 bp, 21 predicted proteins | sample FrelakmetDIP11DI_FD_187148 | JGI IMG/M metagenome (GOLD analysis project Ga0209254, IMG submission 187148) | Freshwater lake sediment microbial communities from the University of Notre Dame, USA, for methane emissions studies - DIP11 DI (SPAdes)... | ecosystem: Environmental > Aquatic >...
GGATCAAATCCTGCCGCAGTAAGCGTACCGTTACGGGAATCAAGATTGACTAAGCCTACAACCTCTGCAGTAGCGGAAGGTTGTAAATCTGAAGTGTTGATATTAAGCTCCGATGGGGCGCCGGTCGATAAAGCACCAGAAGCATCGGCCACATAACCTGTGAGGCGTTTATTTTCTGCATCAACGATGTACCCAAATTTGTCCATTTGAAACTGGCCATTGCGTGAATAAGTAATGGCACCGTTATTACTCATGCGAAAGAATCCGCCACCATTAATGGCAATATCCAGCGAGTTATTGGTGGCGGTAATATTGCCTTGTGTATACTGTTGTGCCACGTTCGAAACTTTAGTACCAATACCGATTTGCGATGCGCCGCTGCCGTTGAGAGAGTTGGCAAACACATCTGCGAATTCAGCACGAGATTGCTTGAAACCTACCGTGTTGGCGTTAGATACATTATTACCGATTACTTCCAGTTGCTTAGAAGCCGCATTTAAACCGCTTAAACCTTGTTGAAAACTCATGATTTTCTCCTAATTATGTGTGCTAAATATTAAAAAGTGGATTAAAAAATTTCTTTTACTTCGCTTGTGCTAACCGATGCCAAATTGCTTAAATTAAGCTTGATTCCGTCCGCATTATTAGAGATGCTCATCACCTGGGCGTAACTTAAACCATCTGCGGCAACGCTTTGGCCAGATGTGGTTGCGGCAATTTCAAACTTATAGCTGCCGCTTTTTGCGACAGAGCCATCATCTGCAAATCCGTCCCAACTTAAAGGCAATATTCCGGCATCCTGCGCGCCAAGAGCAAGCGTTCTGACGGTGCTGCCGGCAGAGTCCTTAATCGTAACTGTTAGCTTGTCGGCGCCTATCGGTAAATCAACACCAAAATATCCACCGGAACCATTAGTGCTTATCTCATGGCCTGATACCAGCACGTTGTGACCTATCATGCTGGACGCCTGGTAAGATTGCCCAGTTTGCACGCTGCCAATCAGCGATTCCAGTGTGTTATTGAGTTTATCGATGCCGGTGACGGTGGAGAGCTGCGCCATCTGGCTGGTTACTTGCGCGTTGTCCATCGGGTTGAGCGGATCTTGGTTTTTCATCTGAGTAACTAGCAGTGTCATAAATCTGTCTTGTGCTGCATCTACGCTTCCTTTAGCGGTATTTTTTTTACCATTTACGCTATCTAGTAAGGCTTGCGATGCGGTATTTGTAGTGCTTTGTACTGTGGACATAGTAATTTCCTTTATATTCCGGTGTCAGTTGCTAGTACTTATACCTGACCGATAGTGAGAGTTTTAAGTAACATGGTTTTGGCAGCATTCATGGTTTCTACATTGTTCTGATACGCACGAGAAGCAGAAATCATATTCACCATCTCTTCTGTCACATTGACATTGGGCATCGTCACATAACCTTTTTCATCTGCAAGCGGATGTTTCGGGTCGTACACCACTTTTGGCGGTGCAGTATCTTCAACCACTTTCTGTACCTTGACTCCGCTGGCATCAGGCGATTTGGTTGGTATAGCACTAAATACTACCTGTTTGGCCTTGTAAGGCGTGCCGTTGGCACTGGTTGCGCTATCTGCATTGGCAAGATTGCTAGCTACCGTGTTTAATCGCTGTGACTGAGCGCTCATGGCAGAACCGGAAATATTGAATACATTAAATAGAGACATTTTTTTCTCCTGTTAATAAATGTTATTGGCCTTGAATAGCGGCAAGCATTTTCTTAAGCTGTGCGTTTATCATGGTCAGACTAGCTTCATAACGAATTCCATTATCGGCAAACTGGTTGCGCTCAACATCCATGTCTACAGTATTGCCGTCCACGCTTCCTTGTATAATAGGACGGAATAATGGCTCGCCTGGAGCGGCGCTGGATGGGATGCCATTTGAAGGTATGCCATCTAAATGACCTACAGATGTTTTGGCAGTATTGAAAGATTCTCTGCTGATGCCAGCAGTGGCAGCCAGCATGGCTGATTTAAAATCTATATCGCGTGCTTTGTAATTCGGCGTATCGGCATTAGCGATATTGGCCGCAATAAGCTCTTGACGCTGGCCACGTACCCTTAATGCGGTTTGATGAAAACTCAAAGCTTCGTCTAATTTATTTAACATCATTACTTCCTTTCATAACAGCGCGCAATTTCTAACCTCTTAAAGAAATGACACTTTTTGCCGTTAACATGTATGAGGGCTAGTTTAGGATTAAAAGGTTGCCTTTAATTGAGAAAGTAAAAGGGTAAAACTCTTGCTTTTCTTCGCTTTGCTATACAGAAGATTCCGTAGAATGCATATTCATAAATTTGCCATTACTGATGGGATTAGATATGAACTATACGAGTCAACACCTGCGATCGATTTCGATGCGGATAGTCTTGATCCTGTCTGGTGTCATGGCGACAATGGTGTGCCTTGCCGAGCCCGTTTCCATGTCTCCTGTTAAACAGAATCTTGGTATGGTCAAATCCAAAATCATGGAATTTTTGGAGACACAAACGGTTGGTTATCCTGGGAAGGTCAGTGTGCAAGCAGGTGCGATAGATCCTAATTTGAAGCTTGCAGAATGTGCTGATATGCAAGTTTTTCTACCTACAGGAAGTCGTGCATGGGGGAAAACCAGTGTAGGCGTGCGATGTAATGCGCCAAGTGTGTGGACAATCTACGTGCAGGCAAAAGTAAGTGTGGTTGCACAATATCTGGTGGCAGCGGCCCCTTTGGCACAAGGACAGATTGTTACAAGCCAGGATCTTGTTTTTGAGAATGGTGATCTGACGCAGTTACCGGCAGGCGTTTTTACCGATCAGGCACAGGCTATCGGACGCTCTGTGAACATCTCAATGAATGCGGGCACGGTGCTAAGGCAAGAGATGCTGAAAATATCTCCTGTGGTACAACAAGGCCAAACCGTCATGCTGACCTCAATTGGGAATGGATTTAGTGTCTCAGCCGAAGGCCAGGCAGTGACCAAGGCAAATGAAGGGCAGGTAGTACAAGTTAAGGTGGCTAGCGGCCAGATTATTACTGGCATTGCGCATAACGGTGGTCAAGTAGAAGTCAGGTTTTAATGTGCAGAAGATGTGGCTGATTTTTGGGATGGATATTTTGTTACATAAAACACTTACAAAGCATTAAAGTTCGCTTAAACTATGCCGATACAAACCATATAGATGCGCTAAGAATACATGATGGTTGCGCAAGGTAAATTAAGCGAAAAGGAAAATTCTCATGAAAATCAATGATTCATTTAAAAACAAGGTAGGTCTTGGGCTTGATAAAGCAGGCGCTGAGAAAGCCAGCGCAGGTAAGGCAGCCGAGAAACTTCAAACTGATACCAAGGCAACTGAAAACGTTACGTTGTCACCAATGTCAGCGCAATTGCAGTCCCTGGAAGCAAAAATAGCAGCCGATAATGTATTTGATGCTGAAAAAGTGGCAGCTATTAAACTGGCTATTGCGAGTGGTCAGTTTAAGGTGGATTCTGAAAAAGTAGCAGATGGTTTAATTGAAACAGTGAAAGATTTACTAAATACTAAAAAGTCATGAGGACAGCATGAACGCACCAATTTCTATTCAAGCCATTTCTTTTGAGCAGGACGCTCAATTAGCAAAAGAATTATTGGCTGCTATACGAAGCGAACAGTCCGCTTTGGTGAGGGCAGATATTGATGCGATAGAAACTTTATTAGATGAAAAGTCCGCCTTGCTACAGCGTATGAATACTGCTGTAATGAACCGCTATGAAGCGCTGGCCGCGAATGGATTTGAAGCTAACGAGGCAGGAATGAGCGAATGGCTCAAGCAGCAAGCGAAACCAGCTTTGAATCAAGCCTGGATAGCTTTTAAAAAAACATTAATTCAAGCAAAAGAACTCAACCGGCTCAATGGCATGCTGATCAACAGGCATTTCAGTGTTAATCAGCAGCTGCTCAATCATTTGCAGGGCAATTCAAGTGCCGGTGATGTTTATGGCAGGAACGGTCAAGCAAAAACACAATCGGCGAAGCGTGCTGCTTTAGTGGTTTAAGCCCTTTCTCCAGCCTTCAATTTTCTACCTACCTAGTAATGGTAATGTTGACTTTCTAAGTAAAAGCTTGCAGGATGACATGTAGGCTGAATATTGAATAAGAAAAAACAGGCTTAAGTATAATAGTCAGGATGCTTTCTTATGTATTCTTGTATTTATTACCGTTCTTAATCTTATTGTTGTGCCGAATTTAGAAACTTTAGCAGTACCGATATTTTTGGCTAAATTCAACTTTAACTTTACATATAATAAATAGATGAGCGACTCGAATAAAAAGACGGCAATACAATCTGCAATACTGGCACTCCTATGTGCTAGCAGTAAGAGTGCAATATTCTTTTCTATAGCACTTGCTTCCATTCTCGCTTTCATTATGAACGGGCAGGTAGCTAACACATTGCTTTACTCGTGGCTAACCCTCTTAGTATTGTTGTCATTGGTTCGGTTGATAATGGCTAAAAACTATATAGAGTCGCCTGCCAATGATCTTTCTACTATTCAAACCAGACTAGGAAACTTTCGCGCAAGCATATTCATTGCGGGTATTTTATGGGGTTCGACAGGCATTTTAATGTTACTGCCGAACGACCCAGAACATCAGATGTTTTTAATTTTTTTATTGGCAGGCATGGCAACTGCTGTCGTTGTCTCATATTCAGTAGACCTTATAAGTGCAGTTGTGTTCAGCGTGTCTGTTCTGTTGCCACTCATCATTCATTTGTTTTTTTTGGGAGACAAATTTTCTATCGAGATGGGTGGCACAGGAATTCTCTATCTTGGCTTTATAGTCGCTAGTTTATTCCATCTTAATAAAAGGATATTAGAGAATCTTAGTCTGAATTTCGAAGCAACGGAGCGAGAGAGTTTCATCAAGGAAAGCAATGAGATACATCGCTCTATAATAAACAGGGCGATGAATGGTTTTTGGCTGGCAGACAGTGACGGATTGCTGTTACAGGTCAATGATGCTTATTGCCGGATGAGCGGTTACAGTGAGCAGGAGCTGCTCACGATGCATATTCACGATCTGGAAGCTATTGAATCAGAAGGTGAAGTCGCTCTTCATCGCCAGAAAGTCAAAGAGAAAGGTGAAGATCGTTTTGAGTCACGACATCGCCGCAAGGATGGAAGTACTTTCCCGATTGAGGTTAATGCCCAATATAGGCCGATAGGTGATGGGCAATTTGTGGTTTTCTTACAAGATATTACAGAACGCAGGAAGGAGGAAGCGGCAAAACTGGAACTGCAGAATCGATTCCAGAAAATTGCCAGCCGGTTGCGTGGTGTGGTTTATGAATTTCGTTTGCGTCCCGATGGCAGCTCTTGTTTTCCTTATGCCAGCGATGCTATCCATCAAATTTACCGCGTTAGTCCTGAGGAAGTGCGTGAGGATGCATCTAAAGTATTTGCCTTACTTCATCCTGACGACTATGACGATATTGTTGCGTCCATTCAGGTTTCAGCAAAAGAACTAACTCCGTGGTTTCAAGAGTACCGGGTTAAGTTTGATGATGGCACAGTGCGCTGGTTATATGGTAATGCGCTGCCTGAGAAAGAGTTGGATGGCGCTGTACTTTGGCACGGCTATATCACCGATATCACTGATAGAAAGCAGATAGAGGCAGAAGTCGCGGAGTCGCGGAATATGCTCAAGACAATTATCGATATTGCACCTGTGCAAGTGTTCTGGAAGGATCTGGATTCGCGCTATGTTGGTTGCAATAATGCTTTTGCCATCGATGCTGGGTTTGATTCTCCTGCCGGCGTGATTGGCAAAGATGATACGCAATTTGAATGGGCGGCTGAAGCTGAACGTTATCGTGCCGATGATGTTGCTGTGATGAAGTCAGGCATCCCTAAACTTTCTTATGAGCAATCTTTTATATCGCCTACTACTGGCAAGAAAATGTGGACCCGTACCTCTAAAGTTCCGCTCAAAAATCAAAACAATGAAACGATCGGCTTGCTGGGGATTGATGAAGATATCACCATGCAGAAGCAGATCGAACAAGAGTTGATTGACAGTGAATATCGCTGGAAATATGCTTTAGAAGGCGCTGGCGATGGTGTTTGGGATTGCAATGAGGTTGCCCGAACGATGCATCACTCCAAAGCTTGGAAGGAAATGCTTGGGTTTTCCGATGGGGAAATTACAGATAGCTTGGATGAGTGGGAAAACCGCATCCACCCAGATGATAAGGAAGCGACGCTTGCGGCGGCGCAAGATTGCCTTGATGGAAAGACCCAAAATTATATCCACGAATACCGTGCGCTCTGTAAAGATGGTAGCTATAAATGGGTGCTTGACCGTGGCACAGTGGTAAGCAGAAGTGAAGAGGGTACGCCATTGCGGATGATTGGGACGATTACCGATATTAGTGAGCGCAAGAAAGTTGAAGAAGCCCTAAAAGAAAGTGAATACCGCTGGAAATTTGCAATCGAAGGTTCTGGTGACGGTGTATGGGATGTAAATGTACAGACCGATGAAGCAAAATACTCCAAGCGATGGAAAGAGATGCTGGGTTATAGCGAAGATGACATTATGACAAATCGTCAGGAATGGATATCTCGGATTCATCCGGATGACAAACAGCACGTTTTAGGGGCAGGTCAAGCTTATTTGGAAGGTGAGACCGACGCTTATGTGGTTGAGTATCGATTGAAATGTAAAGATGGAAGCTATAAGTGGATGCTAAGCAGGGGCATGATTGTCAGTCGCAGTGAGGATGGAAAACCCTTGCGTATGATTGGTACGCAAAGCGATATTTCCGAGACTAAGAAAGTGGAAACCAGGTTATTGCAGATGCAGGCTGCATTGCAGGAATCACTTGACCGGTTTAAAGATCTTTACGAGTTTGCTCCTATTGGCTATATCACTATCAGCAGTCATGGGCTGATTACTCAGCTTAATTGGAGAGCGTCAGCGATGCTAGGTCTGGATCGCAAGAACATTGTGCATAAGCGTATTACCCAGTTTATTGATGAAAGCGACAAGGGCCGCTGGTCACGTATGTTTGCCTCAATGAAAGAGTTGTCAGAAGGCGAAGAATTAAGTTTCGACCTTAAATTTACCTTGCATAATGGAATGAGTTTTCTGGCCAATCTCAATTGCGCAAGAATGAGTGATCAAGACGAGCAATCAATGTTGCGCGTTACTCTTGAAGATATCACCATGATTAAAAAGTCTGAGGCGGATTTGAGGGTTGCGGCCATTGCTTTTGAGTCGCACGATGGCTTGATGATTACTGATGCTGAAAATAAGATTCTGAAGGTTAATAGGGCATTTACAAAGATCACCGGCTACACAGACGAAGAGGTCGTTGGCAAGTCGCCAAGTATGCTCGCTTCTGGGCGACACGATGCTGCTTTTTTTGCTGAGATGTGGGGTAGTCTTAACAAAACTGGCAGATGGACAGGCGAAGTTTGGAACCGGCGCAAGAGTGGTGATGTGTACCCGGAGAATCTTACCATCACTGCAGTAAAGGGTGAGAAGGGCATTATTACCAACTACGTGGCTACTTTCACTGATATCAGCATGATGAAGGCGGCGGCTGAAGAGATTCAGCAATTAGCATTCTTTGATTCTCTTACCCAGCTGCCAAACCGGCGGCTGTTGATGGATCGACTCAAGCACGCCATAGCTGCGGGGGCGCGCAGTGGAAGACAAGGCGCGGTGTTGTTCCTAGATCTGGACCATTTTAAGGTACTCAATGACTCACTCGGACATGACATTGGCGACTTGTTATTACAGCAGGTTGCGGAGCGCCTGACGGCCTGTGTACGTGAAGGCGACACTGTAGCCCGCCTGGGTGGGGATGAATATGTGGTGGTGCTGGAAGATCTGAGCGAACAGGATCTGGAAGCAGCAGCACAAACCGAAACCATTGCAAACAAAATTCTGGCCTCCCTCAATCAACCCTATCAGCTTGATGCGCATGAACACCACATTACCCCAAGTATCGGTATAGCCGTCTTTAAAAACCACCATTCCACAATAGAGGAATTGTTAAAGCAGGCCGACATTGCCATGTATCAGGCCAAAAAAGCTGGCCGTAATACACTACGGTTCTTTAATCCGCAGATGCAGATAAGCATCACTGCCCGCGTTGCACTTGAGCGTGAATTGCGTAAAGCTCTTGATAACAAGCAATTGCACCTTTATTACCAGATCCAAGTGGATAACTCTGGCCATGCATTAGGCGCGGAAGCTTTAATCCGCTGGATACATCCCGAGCGTGGATTAGTGTCACCTGCACAGTTTATTCCGTTGGCAGAAGAAACCGGGCTAATCTTGCCTATCGGCAATTGGGTGCTGAATACCGCTTGTGCCCAGATCAAGGCATGGCATAAAAATGCGCATACCCGAGACCTCACGCTATCGATTAACGTAAGTGCCAAACAATTCCGCCAGCCTGATTTTGTGGCTCAAGTACGCGCTGCCATAGAGCGTCATTCAATCGACCCGATGCAGCTCAAGATAGAGCTGACAGAAAGTCTTTTATTAGAAAACGTTGAAGATACAATAGCTTCCATGACTGCTTTGGGCGAAATAGGTGTGCAGTTTTCATTAGATGATTTTGGTACTGGCTATTCATCATTGCAATACCTTAAACGTTTACCTCTGTTTCAGCTCAAAATCGATCAATCCTTCGTGCGCGACATTGTGACCGATAGTCATGATAGATCGATTGTGCGAACCATCATTGCCATGGCGCAAAGCCTCTATTTGAATGTGATTGCTGAGGGGGTAGAAACAGAACAGCAGAGGGAGTTGCTTTTGAGTAATGGCTGCAAGCGTTATCAAGGCTATATGTTTGGGAAGCCAGTACCTATTAACGAGTTTAATGCAGCTTTAAAACAAGACAACTAGTTTTGAGCCTCAGTTTTTTGCGGCATGATTTCCAGAGCCGAATCTTCCTGATTTTTCTGTTCATATAAAATCATGATAGATACCCTGCGGTTTTTGGCACGCCCAAGTGGCGTGTCATTTTCGCTGATTGGCTGGACAGATCCAAATCCTAATGCACTTAGGCGGTTGTCAGCAATGCCTGCGTCACTTAACATCCTCACTACGCTGCTGGCACGTACTGCAGAGAGCTCCCAATTAGAGTAGAAGGTCGCATTATGGATGGGAGTGCTATCGGTGTGACCTTCCACCTGAATCAGGCGTTGATTGTCTTTAATCAAAGCGGCTATTTCATTCAGAATACTCGATGCAGTTGTAGCCAACTCGGCTGAACCTGAGCCGAATAATAGGCTGTCATGAATGTCGATACGGATGCCACGGTTGTTTTGTAACACGCGCACCTTACCTTCGCTGATGAGAGGGGCAAGTATGTTAGATAAATCTATCCCCATGTTAGTCATAGATTCGCGCTCACGCCGCAGTTTTTCACTATAAAGATGGGATAAAGGCAAAGGCTTGATAAGTGAGCTTTGCTGTCCTTTTATTTTGTTGCTTGTACCTGGCTTGTTTTTAATATGGCCTTCAGTATCGGATGGATTTACACCAGAAAATGCCGTGCCCATGGAAGAAGTAAGGTCACTGTATTTGCTTTGATTGACGGATGAAATAGCATACATCACTACAAAAAAAGCGAATAGAAGTGTAATGAAATCAGCGTACGAAACTAGCCAGCGGTCTGGACTTTCATCATCGTCTTCTATGGGCTTTCTTCTAATCATGGTCGGGCCTGCGGTTAATTATTCAATTTGTACATAGTTAACGCAGATAGGCCAGCAGGCGCTCTTCAACAATTCTTGGGTGATCACCATTAGCGATGGAAACCCAGGCATTAAGTAGCATCTCACGGCGCATCATTTCATGTTGTATCAATGCTTTTAGCTTGTTTGAAATTGGTAGAAATACTAAGTTTGCCAGACCTACACCATAGATAGTTGCGACAAAGGCTACAGCGATGCCACTACCAAGCCTGCTTGGGTCGGAGAGGTTTTCCATCACGTGGATTAATCCGAGCACTGCACCTAGAATACCTATGGTGGGGGCGTAACCACCGGCAGCGCTCCACACTTTTGCTGCGTTGCGCTGCTGTATTTCATAGAAGTGCATATCAATGGCACATATTTCCCGTATTTTGTCTGGAGGTGTGCCGTCTATCATGAGTCGTAAACCTTTTTTGATAAAAGGTTCGGTTTCTTTTTTCATATAAGATTCCAGCATAAATATGCCTTCTTTACGGGCAAACGTGCTCCATACATTAATGCGTTTGGCGAGAGCCTGTCTATCATCGATAGGCGTGGAAAATACATGACGCACCATGACAATGCCGGCAATAAAGCTTTGGGCGTTGGTTTGCAGCAATACGGCACCGAATGTTCCGCACAGGACAATGACAAAAGCTGCAGGCTGCAGCAAAGAACCGACATGCCCGCCTTCAATGGCTTGCCCGAATAGAATCCCGATTAGCGCAATGCCAATCCCGCCTAAACTGCTCCAGTCCATGCTTTCTCTTTAAGATTTGCGCGCAGTCTAGCAATGGCCTGACTATGTAATTGGCTTACGCGAGATTCAGAAACATTCATTACCACACCAATTTCTTTAAGGTTAAGTTCCTGTTCGTAATAAAGTCCCATCAATATCTTTTCACGTTCTGGCAGCGAATCGATAGCGTCAATAAGTGCATCACGAAAATCACCTGCCAATAAACCTTTGATAGGATCGCTGGTATCATCGCCCTGAAAACGATCAAGAAAATGTTCTCCGCTATCAGACTCATGAAAATCTTCGTAATAAACCAATTGATGTCCACTGCAGTCGCCGAGCATTTCATAGTAATCATCCAGTGAAAGTTCGAGTTTTTTTGCGACTTCTTTTTCAGTAGGTGGCCGTCCAAATTCTTGCTCAAGCTGGCTGATTGCAGATTCCATATCACGCATGTTTTTTCTCATGCTGCGTGGCAGCCAATCTGTGTTGCGTAACTCATCGAGCATTGAACCGCGAATTCTTTGTGCAGCATAGGTTTCGAACTGTGCACCATGAATGTCTTCATATCGGCCAATTGCATCCAGCAGACCCATCATGCCGGCTTGTATTAAGTCGTCAAGTTCTACACTTGGAGGCAGCTTTGCCTTAAGCTGATAGGCAAGCTTCTTGACTAAAGATGCATGTTGATTGAGCATCTCGTCTTTTTGATCTTTCTTTCCATGAATTGTATACATAGATAACCTTTAGTCTTAAATAATTGAGGCAAGTTTGTCTTTAGTTGGATGGTCGTTCTTGCCATCTAAACGTTGGGCAATTTGCTTGATTGCGGCCGAGGCGGACGCTAATGGAAATGCATCCATTACGGTGCGGCCAAGCTTTGCTGCACGGCTGAGGTGGACATCAGGCGGAATTGCACCAAAGTACTCCAGTTCAATCTGCATAAAGCGTCTTGCCACTTGTGAGATATTGTTGAATACCACTTGTGCCTGAACTTCCGATGCGTTATCGACAATGATGCCAAAAGAGCGGCTGCCAAGTTGGCTGTAGATTTTCTTAATTAATGAATATGCTTCTTTGATCGACTCGGGGTGCCGAGTAAGCTTAATAATGATCTCACTGTCATTTAGAGCTTTCAGAGGCAATAAATGGCTCGAGTTTAATGCGGTATCGACCAAAATGATTTCATATTGCTGTGCCAGTCCAACAAAAATAGCGTTTAGTTGTTCGCCGAGAAAGCTGTCCAGCGGAGTGCCGACTTGATGGCTTGGCATCAGTTTGGCAACAGAAAATCCGTTACCGGAGTTCTTTATAGCGCTCTGCAATAAAGAATTTTCATTAATCACATCCAACAGAGCTGGTAGCTTGTTAATTTCATAAATACTTTCACTGCATTCATGTGATGCGTGCAGTATTAATACATCACTTCCGTCAGCCGCTATGGGGGTGGCCAAATTTGCCATAAGGCGTGCTTGATCGCGGCTTGGTGTGGTGGAAAGTATTGAAACTACCCTGGGTTTTGGCGTGGCCATAATTCGCCTGAGTCCTGCGGCCTGATCGTTATGCACTTGTTTGTTATAGAAATTAAACATAACTTGCCTCCGCAAATTGAGAGGCATTTGCAGGATATACGGTATTGCCCATAACGAAAGGCAATTCCTCATCCAGGAACTGGAACGGCCAATTTCTGGCAGAACTTAGTTTTAGCGCATGTTCAATCAGCTGCTGCTTATTTGCCAGATGTATATCTTCAGGAACGCGCTGACCATTTGTCGTGTAATAGAGTTTGAGCTTCTCCCTGATAACGACATCTAACGTGCTTCCTATAGTCGCCGCTTCATCAAGTTTGGTAATGATGCAGCCTGCCAGCCCATTGCCTTTGTATGCCCTTATCACATCAGCAAGCGTTTCACCGGTGCTGGTCGCATTCAGGCATAGCAATCTTTTAATAGGTGTATTGGCGCTTGAAAGCATGCTAATTTGTTTGGCAACCATTTGGTCGCGCTGGCTCACGCCTACAGTGTCTATTAAAATGGTATGCTTATTTTTGAGTTCATTAAGTGCGATTTTAAGATCAGCTTCATCCTTGACTGCGTGTACCATTACGCCAAGAATTTTGCCATAAATTCTGAGTTGTTCATGACCACCGACACGATATGCATCGGTCGTAATGAGCCCTAAGTTTTGTGTACCATGTTTCATGACATAACGGGCTGCAAGTTTTGCCATAGTCGTGGTTTTTCCTACTCCGGTTGGGCCAATCAACGCGAACACACCGCCCTTATCTAACACTTCGGCTTCATTTTCTATAGAACTCATGTTTTTGGTAAGTATGGTTTTTATCCAAGTGGTAGCTTTCCCGCTATCCATATCAGGGGGTAATTTTTCAGCTAACTGTCTGGATAGTGAGGCACTAAAACCTGCATTTAATAGGACGCTTAAAGTTTTTGATTTGATAGTGTCATGCTGTTGGATATTACCCCATGAAATAGCCGTGAGTTGGGATTCAACTACGCGACGCATCTCTTTCATTTCTCTAAGCATTGCCGCCATCTGTTGGCTGGATACCTGTTGTTCAGGATTATTTATGGAAGATAACTGCGGAGTGGCAGCTTGTTTACTCAACTTTTCTTGTTTTGGCAATATTTCTGGTTTTTCAGCTTTAACTCGGTTATCAATTTCAGTATTCAATGGCGCAGACTTAATGGCATCTATATCCAGATTCTGCGTTTTATTTTTCATATTAATATGCTTTAACAATGTTGTTGGTTCGCCGCTTTCATCGTTAGGTTCGAATTCTTGATAAGCTTTGCTTGCAATCATGGCATGCATGTCTTCTTCTCGGTAGGCCATAATTTCATTGCCTCCATTTATTGCACGGTTAGAGATGATGATTGCATCTTCCCCAAGCCCTCTGCGTACCATGCTGAGCGCTTCACGTGAATTTTTGCCAAAGAATCGTTTAATGTTCATGCTTGACCTCCAATAAGACTAGTTACACGTATGGTTTTTGAATCAGGTAATTCTTCGTGAGATAAGACACGTAAATGTGGAATAGCACGACGAAGGAATTTTGAGAGCGTTACTCTTAGCGGTGAAGGAACCAGCAGTACGGGCGTCATTCCTAGTTGCTCTTGTTGTTTCGCGGCAGCTTCAGCTTGTCTAGACAATGTTTCAGCTATGCCCGGTTCAATCGCCGCGCCGGTTGCCGTGTTGTTTTGCAGGGCTTGCATAAGCAGGCGCTCGAGACTATTGTCCAGTGACATCACAGTCACTTCATTGCCAGTAGGGAATAACTGCTGCACGATAGCACGACCAAGCTGTACGCGAACAAACGCTGTTAGTTCATTCGCATCCTGGGTATGCGATGCATGATCTGCAAGTGTCTCAACGATGGTGCGCATATCACGAATATGTACACCCTCAGCTAACAGATTTTGTAATACCTTCTGAATAATTGATAGGGATAATAATTTAGGCACCAGGTCTTCAATCAACTTTGGTGATTCTTTGCTGATATGGTCGAGTAGCTGCTGCGCTTCTTGACGGCCCAATAATTCTGCGGCATGCGTGGATATGATATGGTTCAGGTGAGTGGCTATTACAGTGCCAGCATCCACTACGGTGTAGCCCATGCTTTGCGCTTCGTCACGCACGTTAGCCTCTATCCAGACTGCCGGCAGGCCAAATGCCGGATCAGCGGTGGTAAGGCCAGGCAGCGAGCCGCTCACCATGCCTGGATCAATCGCCAGATACTGACCAAAATGCGATTCACCGCTAGCAATTTCTACGCCCTTAAGCGTGATGCGGTAACTCGATGGCTTGAGCTCCAGATTGTCTCTAATGTGAACAGTAGGTGCCAGAAAGCCGACTTCTTGTGCGAATTTCTTGCGTAAGCCCTTAATACGTTTGAGCAAGTCGCCACCTTGCGCTTTATCCACTAATGGAATCAGGCGGTAGCCCACTTCAAGTCCAACGACATCCACAGGTGTTACATCATCCCAGCTGGCTTCTTCTATTTCTGTGCTTACTTCCGGTTTGTTTTCTAGCACCGGTTCAGCCTGAGCGTTCCTTTTCTGCTCATCAACTATATATGCTATCCCGGCAAGTACGCTGGCTAACATAAGAAATGCAAAATGCGGCATGCCTGGTATCGCTCCCATACCGGCAATTATGCCAGCAGTGATATAGATGACTTTAGGGTTAGAGAACAGCTGAGTCATCAACTGACCGCCAATGTCTTCGTTGTTGGCTACGCGAGACACCACCACGCCAGCAGCTACTGAAATGATGAGTGATGGAATCTGTGCAACAAGACCGTCACCAATAGCCAGTAACGTATAGTTTTTCACGGCATCTGCGAACGCCATGTCATGTTGTACTATCCCTACAATCAATCCGCCTACTATATTGATGATGATGACCATGATGCCGGCGATAGCATCCCCGCGCACGTATTTACTGGCACCATCCATCGCACCATAGAATTCTGATTCTTGGCCGATCTCAGCACGACGGCGGCGTGCTTCATCTTCACCAATTAGACCTGCATTCAAATCGGCATCGATTGCCATCTGTTTGCCAGGCATGGCGTCCAAGGTAAAGCGCGCGCCGACTTCAGCAATACGGCCAGCACCTTTGGTGACGACGGTAAAGTTAATAATGGTTAGAATAACGAACACGACGATACCGACTGTGTAGTTCCCGCCAATTAAGAAGTGTCCAAACGCTTCGATTACTTTTCCTGCAGCATCTGGCCCGGTATGACCTTCAGTCAACACTACCCGTGTTGAGGCAACGTTAAGTGATAGACGCAACATGGTGGTTACCAGCAGCACAGTTGGAAAAGCAATAAAATCGAGCGCTTTTTTGGTTTGTAAACCAATGAGAAGCACAAGAATAGATAGCGCAATATTAAAGCTGAAGAGCACATCTAATATCAAGGCCGGTAAAGGCAATATCATCATTGCAAGCAGCAATATGATGATGAGTGGCGCCGCTACATTACGGCCACCAATTTTGTTCATCCAGATAGGCATGTTGATAGGATTCATGAGGCTACCACTTTCGATTCAAATAACTCTGAATCATGAACGCCTGCAGCAGGCAATAAACTATGGGGATCCAAATCTTCCGGAACAGGTAAAGATTTAGGCGCTTCAGGGCGGAAGCCGCCTTCCTTCTTAAATATACGCATCTGGAATACATAAGCCAGCACCTCGGCGACGGCAGAGTATAGTGCTTCAGGGATTTCATCCCCTAACTCGGTATGTGCAAATAATGCACGCGCCAACTTGGGAGCTTCCATTGTGAGCACATTGTTTTCAGCAGCGATCTCGCGAATTTTTAAGGCAATCGCATCAGCGCCTTTGGCCACTACAACTGGCGCACGCATTCCTGCATCTTGGTATCTAATAGCAACTGCATAATGTGTCGGGTTGGTAATAACGACATCTGCTGTCGGTATCTCAGACATCATTCTGCGTTTTGCCATTTCACGCTGCTGTTGACGCACTCTGGCCTTGATTTCCGGATTGCCCTCGGACTCTTTGGATTCCTGGCGCACCTCTTCTTTGGTCATTTTGAGTTTGTCGGCATAGTGATAAAGCTGGTAGGGCACATCAATAGCTGCGATAAACACTAAAGCACCTACAATCGATAAGAAGCCTGTCAGCATCAAATCGTTTACTTGAGAAATGCCAGTCTTTAAGGGTAATAGTGAAAGCGAAAGAATCGGTTCCATGTCATGCGAAATCACACTGTAGGCAACTGTTGCCACTAATAAGGCTTTGGCGATAGATTTCATCAGTTCGACAGCAGCATTTTTGGAAACTAAATTGCCCAGGCCACGTATCGGGTTAAGACGGCTAAATTGTGGAACGAACGCTTTGCCGCTGAATATCCATCCGCCAATCAGAACCGGAGATGCAATTGCCACAATCAGTAAAATTAGCGCAAATGGCGCAAATGCTAGAAGCAGCGTATAGATTGTGTCTGATATTCTCATCAACAATGCGGTTGGGTCAAAAGCCATTGACCTGTCAAATTGCAAGCCAGCACTCATGGACGTTTTTAATGCCTGACCCAGCGGATTGCCCATTGCTAATAAGCTTAAGCCTGCTGCGAAAAGCACAGTACAGGTAGCCAGCTCACGAGAGCGGGGCACGTCACCTTCTTCCCGAGCCTTTTCTATGCGCTTGGGGGAAGCCTGTTCTGTTTTTTCTAAATCGCTGTCTTCTGCCATAACGACTACCTAAAATATCTGCTCCATGAATTATCCATTAAGAAAGCATGCTGTTTTTTTGCTGCTTACTTTTGCTCATGAACTCATTATTAAGTAAATCAATACGTTTGTATCTTGAGAATAAAAGGGTTAAAACTGGCCTTTCCTAAAGCCGACAGGTAGATGACTCTTGGGTGGGAAGAAAAGATTAATGTTTTTTTAAATATTTAAATTATAAAAAACAATGAGATATAAAATAATTTTAGTTTTTTTAAGCAATACCCTAAAGTTTTTTAAAGTTTTGCCGATAAATATTTATGAAGTGATGCCGTTAATGTTTTTAGTGGAACATTGTTTTAAGTGTAGGAAGTGAATAACGGCAGAAACCAAGAAAACTTTAAATACTTTTAGGATATTTTTTAAATGGAATATATGAATTAACTGTTTCTGGCAGAGCTTAAATTAAATTCGGCGACGTTTTAAATAATTTAAGTGTTTGAAATATATCATTATCTTTAGCCCCATGTAGGTGTTTGTAAGACAAACACCTACATGGGTGCGTCCGCTTGTCCTACCAAAAAAACCGACAAACCCCAATATTTTGTTTTTATTAAAAAGCTCAAAGTACGCCTAACACGAACTGCAAACTTTTTAACAACCACAGAAAAATGATCGGGGAAATAAAATGAATGAAACAGAAATGATGGCAGAAATTAAAGACGCTAACCTAAATTATTTATTGTTGGCTCAGCAATTAATTCGTGCGGACAAAGCGACGGCGATTTTCCGTTTAGGGATAAGTAAAGATATTGCCGATTTACTTGAAGGATTAAGCACTTTACAACTGCTCAAATTGTGCAGCACTAATATGATGTTGGCGCGCTTCCGTTTTGATGACAGCACAATCTTGGGCATGCTGACTAACTATACAAAAGATCGCTCACAAGCCCATCTGCATACTGCCGTGTTGATGGCAGGTCAAAATGCCGGTGCGATGCAGTAAGAATCTTAGAGAATTATTTCAACATAAGATAGATATTGATTCTAGATAAAGGGTGATGATGATGAAAACGAAAAGCGTAGTAAACGAATCAGAGCAAATCCAGTTGGCCATTCAAATGATTAAACTTGGCGCCAGATTACAGTTGCTTGAATCTCAAACGACATTGTCCCGCGAGCGTTTGATCAAGCTCTACAAAGAATTGAAAGGCGTATCGCCACCTAAAGGCATGCTGCCGTTTTCTACGGATTGGTTCCTGACATGGCAGCCCAATATCCATTCCTCTATTTTCTATAATATTTACAAATTCATGGTGGATTATGCAGATGTAAAAGGCATTGACGCTATTATCAAGGCATATAGTCTGTATCAACAACAGGTTGTAGAACCGGACTCAGAAGTTGAGCCGGTATTATCGCTAACACGTGCCTGGACACTGGTGCGTTTTGTAGAAAGCAAGATGCTGAGAATGAAAAGTTGCACCTGTTGCGGAGGCGAGTTTATCGTGAATACTTACGATTTGAACCAGAACTATGTATGCAACCTGTGTCATGTACCTTCACGCGCTGGCAAAACCAAGAAAGCGAAAGAGCTCACATATAAACTGGTTTCAATGACAGCTTAAAATCGAATCATGGGTAAAACACTTAATAAGCGATATATTGAAAAACATAATGTAAATCAATACGTTGGCTTAGATGTGTTCGAAATATCAAGATCGCTAATGAAGTGTATAAGTGAAACACGCTTAAAGCCGGCGACTTTAGCTGTCTTAATACAATGTGCTGCATTGATAGCGGTGACTGTATTTTTATGGGGCATTCAGTTAGCTGTAATAATTTGTTTTAAAGTGGATTTAACGTTTCCGATTCTTACTTTTGTATGCATGCAGGCTTTAATCGCTGCAGTATTTTCTTCTTTAGCCGGTATGGCAATCTGGTGGCGCTGGATACATTTATGCTTTCCTGTTGCCATATGGGGTATGTCCGGCTGGAACATTCCTAATGAAGCTTATTTAACTGGTTTTATTATAAGTCTGACTTTATTCTGGACTACTTTCCGAAGCCAAGTTCCATTTTTTCCTTCACGTCCAGTAGTATGGCGGCAGGTAGCCAAAGTCATGCCAAAGAACAGATCGGTGCGTTTAATAGACATTGGTAGCGGCTTGGGTGATATGTCGATGTATATTGCCAAGGCAAGGCCAGATTGTCATATCGAAGGCATTGAAATTGCACCTTTGCCATGGTTGCTAAGTTTTCTACGCGCAAAAATTCGGCGCTCTAAAGCAATCTTTAAATTAGGTGACTATCTGTCGCTGGACTTCGCTGATTACGATGTAATTTTTGCCTATCTATCACCTGCTGCGATGCCGGCTTTGTGGGAGAAAGCGTGTCACGAAATGCAGCCTGGCAGCCTTCTTATCAGTCTGGAATTTGAAATTCCTGGCATCCCTCCAAGTATGCGTATCGCCGGGTATGGAAACTCTCCAACGATTTATGTCTGGCGAATTTCCTAGTTTTTACCTAACAGAAAAAATCGATTATTGTTCTAGATTTTCTCATCATGTTGTTGGTTAAATCCAATTCGTTCCACAGATTTTTTCGATACGTAATACAAACCTAAAAATATCCCTTTATTCGATAGATTGATTTACCAAGCCTCTTGATATTCTGACTCTAATTATTAATACGTCAGAAGTATATATTTTTTTCAGGAGTGCATAAGCATGTTCGTCATCATTGGATATATTGTGGTTTGCGGTACCATTTTCGGTGGATATGCGCTTGCTGGAGGACATTTGGGGGCATTGTGGCAACCATTAGAAGTCCTCATGATTTTTGGTGGTGCGTTTGGCGCGTTCATTGTCGGTAATGACAACAAGGCCATTAAAGCCACGATGAAGTCATTACCCTCCTTGTTCAAGGGATCCAAGTTTAACAAAGCGCTCTATATGGATTTGCTCGCGCTTCTGTTTGAAATCCTAACCAAAATTCGCAAAGACGGCATGATGTCAATTGAGAACGATGTCGAAAATCCGGAAGCCAGCCCGTTATTCAGCAAATATCCCAAGATACTGCACGACCATCACCTGGTTGAATTTATGACAGATTATCTGCGCTTGATGGTATCTGGAAATATGGATGCATTCCAGGTTGAAAACCTGATGGACAATGAAATCGAAACACATCACATGGAAGGTCATGTGCCGGCACATTGCATCGCCAAGCTTGGCGATGGGCTGCCCGCTTTCGGTATTGTGGCAGCGGTAATGGGTGTGGTGCACACAATGGAAAACGTGGCGCTGCCGCCTGCAGAATTAGGGATATTGATTGCACATGCGCTGGTAGGTACCTTCTTAGGGATTTTGCTGGCCTATGGTTTCGTTGGCCCGCTTTCCGGTTTACTGGAACAGAAACTGGAAGAGAGTACCAAGATGTTTCAAACGGTAAAAGTGACTTTACTGGCAAGCCTCAATGGCTATGCACCTGCGATTGCGGTTGAATTTGGCCGAAAAGTGCTTTATTCAACCGAGCGTCCGGGTTTTGCTGAGCTTGAAACCCACGTTAAACAGGCCAAGTCGGCTAAATAATGCGCTATCAGAAAATGATAACAATGGATTTGGACGGAGCATGCCATGGCTGAAGATCGCGTTAGACCTATTATTGTCAAGAAGATTAAAAAGACCGCCGCCGGACATCACGGCGGTGCCTGGAAGATTGCTTACGCTGACTTTGTAACAGCCATGATGGCCTTCTTCTTGCTGATGTGGTTATTAGGCTCTTCGTCCAAGGCTACTCTAGAGGGTATTTCAGAGTACTTTAAGATGCCGTTGAAGGTAGCGTTACAGGGTGGCCCCTCAGTAGCGGCGAGCGATTCTGTCATCAAAAGCGGCGGTGGTAAAGATCTCACCAAAAAACAAGGGCAGGTTAAACCGGTGGATGGCCCAAAAGGTAAAGAAAAGGCGGTCGATATAAAAGAAGCGCAGCAAGCACTGGAAAAAGCAGAAGCTGCAAAACTGGAAGAGTTGAAAAGCAAAATAGAAAAAGCAATTGAAGACAGTCCGACTTTAAGTAAATTTAAAAAACAATTGCTGTTGGACATCACCTCTGAAGGATTGCGAGTCCAGATTGTGGACGAGCAGAATCGAGCTATGTTTGCTTCATCAAAGGCTGAAATGCAGCCTTATGCACAAGAGATTCTGCGTGAGATAGGCAAGATGCTGAACGGGGTAACCAATAAAATCAGCTTATCCGGGCACACAGATGCAGTGCCTTATCCTAGCGGCGATATGGGTTACAGCAATTGGGAGCTTTCAGCAGACCGGGCCAATGCATCGCGTCGTGAATTGATAGCGGGAGGTATGGATGAAACCAAGTTGTTGCGTGTTGTGGGACTGGCTTCTGCTTCATTATTCAATAAGGAGAACCCATTGGACCCCACCAATCGACGTATCAGCATTATTGTGATGAACAAGCAGGCTGAAGAGAATGCTATGCGGGACGATGGTGCAGTCAATTTATCCTCGTCTGCAAGCCAGTCAGATATAGATAAGGCCATATTGGAACCGGAAGAGGCCGCTAAGGTTAACTGACAAAGCATTTGAACTGGTTAGTTTTTCTAACCGTATTCAACCGATTGATTTTGAGCATTATGGAACATGATTGTATGGAAATGAAAACATTACCGATTAGAGAGTTAAGAAGTCTGCTTGCGGCGGTGTCCGATCATGGCAAACAGCACTTGGTGGAAGTCGAAGCAGATTTGTTGCAGACAACATTTTTGTTAAGTGAAGCTATTGAGAAATTGAGTACTAGTTTTATGGCTGTGCATGAAGCCGTGACCGAGCAGCAGCAAGTGCTTGATGCTCTATTGGCAGATCATCGGTTTGGTAAAGAAGAAATAGAAAGACTTGAAGCCTTTAAGCAAAAAATTGGTAAAGAAGTCAATGCCGCTGTTACCGGGCTACAGTTTCAGGACTTAACAGACCAGCTGCTAACCAGAACCATAAAAAGAGTGAATGGATTGAAGGATCTGCTGCAGGAATTGGCCAATCATGGTGGCGAGATAGAGCCTTCCCATGAGCATGAAGCGATCACCAAGTTTCTTGAAGAGATTAGTCATAGCCTGCACGCAGGCAGTCATGCTTTGTCGGGAGGGTTGCGGCGCTCTGTAGATCAGCATGACATGGTCACCGGAGACATAGAGCTTTTTTAGTTTGAATGGCTAAATATTATGGATTGCCAGCCGTTATGTAATACGAGTTTAGCTGTAAATATATTTTTAATAAATAACTTTAATTAAATAGTATAAGTATCTAATTAACATAAATAAAAAGTGAGTAAATGAAATGGCAAAAACAATTCTAGCAGTGGATGACTCAGGTTCTCTTCGCCAGATGGTGGCATTCAGTCTTAAAGCAGCTGGCTACGATGTGGTACAAGCGGTTGATGGGCAAGACGGCTTGGATAAGGCAAAGGAAAAGACTGTTGATCTTGTGCTTACAGACCAGAACATGCCAATCATGGATGGATTGACACTTATTAAAAATTTACGTGGACTAGGTTCGTATCAAAAGGTACCCATTTTAATGTTAACGACTGAATCAAGCGATGAAATGAAGGCTAAAGGCAAAGCTGCAGGCGCTAACGGCTGGCTGGTGAAGCCGTTTGATCCGAAGCGTTTGATTGAAGTCGTGCAGAAAGTAATTGGGTAAGAATAGTTTTGAGTAATCATGGAGCAAGCTTGGATGGGTTTACTAGTGAATATGGGGTATAGCAATGACAATTGATATGAGTCAGTTTTATGAGGTCTTCTTTGATGAAGCAGAAGAGCTTTTAGCTGAAGCTGAGCGATTGCTTCTAGGCATCGATATGGAAAATCCGGACGCAGAAGATTTGAATGCAATCTTCCGCGCAGCCCACTCGATTAAAGGCGGCGCAGCCACTTTCGGTTTTATGGATATGACCGAAATCACGCACGTGCTGGAAAACCTGCTGGATAAAATTCGTAAAAATGAAATGAAACTTACGTCAGAGCACGTGGATGCGTTTCTGGCGGCAAAAGACGTATTAAAAATGGAACTGGATGGACATCGCCTTGCAACAGCGGTTGATCAAGAGCAGGTGGCTGACGTTAAAATGATGTTGAAATCGTTATCTGAAGCAGGGGGTGTTGCAATTGCACCGGTGCCTACAGTTTCAGAACCAGCTCCAGTCCCCGTAGTTGAGCCGATGCCAGAAAAGCAGCCAGAGCCAAAAGCAGCCGAGCAAGAGACAGTTCCAGAAGTGCCTAGTGATGGATTAAACCGTTTTAGCATTGTGTTGCCGGAAATCACAGAAAAAGATATGTCTAACTTACAAAGTGAGCTAGGTTTGCTGGGTGACGTGGCTGTCAGCAAGCAGGAGAATGGCCGCTTTGTATTTAAGCTGGTTACAGATTCTAGCCAGGACGATATTGTTTCAATTTGCTCATTTATTGTTGACCCTGATGATTTGGTTATAACTCTGGCTAAGGCTGCATCAGAAACCAATAGCGAGCCTGCTGTACCAAAAGCGGAATCAGGATCCAATGCAGATTCCAAGGTTAAGATTCATGAAGAGGTTGGATACGGTTTATTTGAGGATGAAGGTAAAGAAAAAGAAGAAGAAGGTTATGGCTTTTTTGCGCCATTTCAGCCGCATCCGGACGCTGTAGCAAGTACACTGATTGGCGATGACACAGTAGCTACCGAAGCCAACTCTGGCAAGGTTGAAGTAGCCGCAGAGGTGAAGGTAGAAACAGTAGCAGCCGCATCGGCAGACCCCGTGGAAAAGAAAAATCTTGGCCGTCGTGAGTCAGACAAAGCGCCTGCCAATGCAGAAACTTCATCAATCCGCGTTGGGGTAGAAAAAGTCGATCAGCTCATCAACTTGGTAGGTGAGCTGGTGATTACCCAAGCAATGATCGAGCAGCGCATCAGTAATCTTGACCCTGTGCATCATGAGTTGCTTATTAACAGTGTAGGGCAACTCACCCGCAATACGCGCGATTTGCAAGAATCCGTCATGTCCATCCGCATGATGCCGATGGATTTTGTGTTTTCACGCTTCCCGCGCATGGTGCGCGATTTAGCTGCCAAGCTAGGCAAAAAGGTAGAGTTCGTTACTGTCGGTGCAGCGACCGAATTAGATAAAGGCTTGATTGAGCGCATTGTCGATCCGCTTACGCACTTAGTGCGCAACAGTGTAGACCATGGTATTGAAACACCGGATAAACGCAAAGCGGCCGGCAAAAGTGAAACTGGCGTGCTTACGCTATCTGCTACGCACAAGGGTGGCAGTATCGTGATTGAAGTCACCGATGACGGTGCTGGGCTGAACCGCGACAAACTACTTGCCAAGGCTAAAGCCAATGGGCTGACCGTAAGTGAAAACATGACAGATTCCGAGGTGTTCTCTCTCATTTTCGCACCGGGATTTTCTACTGCCGAAGTAGTGACGGATGTTTCTGGCCGAGGTGTAGGCATGGATGTGGTCAAACGAAATATTGCTGCTATGAACGGCGTAGTAGAAATACGTTCAGCGCTAGGTTATGGCACGACGATTTCTATCTCATTGCCGCTCACCTTGGCCATTCTAGACGGCATGTCAGTGTCTTTGGGCAATAGCCTATATGTTGTTCCATTGAACCTCATTGTAGAAACCTTGCAGCCGCGTGCTGAAGATATTAAAACCGTGACTGGCGAAGGGCGCATGGTGCATGTGCGCGGTGAGTATCTGCCAATTATCGCGCTGCATAGTATCTTTAATCAGCGTACCGATATTATTGAGCCGACAGAAGGCGTACTGGTGCTGCTCGAGGCAGATGGTAAAAAATCGGCCTTGTTTGTAGACCGTCTCGTGGGCCAGCAACAAGTCGTGATTAAGAGCTTGGAAACAAACTTTAAAAAGGTGCCGGGCGTGTCTGG
>Ga0209254_10001024_pt1 | contig 24654 bp, 25 predicted proteins | sample FrelakmetDIP11DI_FD_187148 | JGI IMG/M metagenome (GOLD analysis project Ga0209254, IMG submission 187148) | Freshwater lake sediment microbial communities from the University of Notre Dame, USA, for methane emissions studies - DIP11 DI (SPAdes)... | ecosystem: Environmental > Aquatic >...
GCGGCTCGTTGCAGTTGGGACAGGTGCGCATGAACGAAGGGTACTGCACCCCGCACTTCTTGCACTTGACCATCTCCGCCTTCTTTGGCTGCTCCGGTTGCGACTGCTCGGCTGGCTGGGGAGGCGGCGCGGGTGATGGGGGCTGCTGGGGGGCAGGCGCGTTCTGGGGTGCGGCCTGCGTAGGCGGCTGGCTTGCCGTCCCGGTCTGATAGGTGCCAGACGGATAAGGTTGATAATTGGGCTGGAAAACGCCCCTCAGCCGGATGTACGATACCAGGAACAATAGCCCTGGCACTAGTGCGAGGAAGAGCCCGACTATCGCCCAAAGGATGAGCCAGTTCGAAGCGATCTGGAACTTGCCTTGGTCGATGTTGTCGAAGAAGTACCCCTTTAGAAGGAAGAGCACGATGAAGTAAGCCACGCCGCAAGCCAGGATGTATGCGGCCCAGAAGGCCGAAGATGAGGAATCGATGGTGAAGAAGGACACGATCCCGCTGATGATGTAAACTAATCCAAGAAGGCCCATTATCCACTGCGTCCACCAGGCGATCTCCCTGGCCTCCACCACCGGCGCGGGAAGCCATGGTGGCCCTGCGCTCTTTGCCATAAACGGTAGGTTGAGGTTGTCAAGCTCGTGTTTCATAATCCCATCCTCTTCGAATCGAAGTTGCGGTTGGACCGCTGATGATTGGAAGAGTTTATCAATATATGAACCTTATCACTGGCCAGTAAAAAAAGAAATTAAATATGTGATTTTTTTTATTAATCGTTCGGCTTTACAGCCTGCTTGACATACCAGTATGTTCGAGGCTCGACCCTATAAATTTATATAATGGCCCAAGTCTACAACGGCCCAACAGAAAGTGAAGCGATGAAGCATAACGATTTCAAGGACCTCTATGACGAGTTGAAAACCCCTTCTGACGTAAAACGCCTCGCCAAGGACATGTCCCTGGACGAGGAGCTTCTAACGGTCATCTACACCCAGCGGACGGTCCGCGAAACCACAAAGAAGTTCTACCGGGTCCAGAGGCACGCCCCCAAGATCCTCAATGAATGGAGAGGCGGCCGAAGCATGCTCTCCCTCTCGGAGAAGTACGAGTTCCCGCCCATGCTCATGGGGATGATGATCTTCCAGGGCAATGGTTGTTCCAAGAAGCAATTCTGGAAGTTGGTCCGCGAGCCGCAGAACATCACCGACAAGCGCGTGAGGCGCGAGATCGAGGAGATCACTCGAGAAGACTGCATCTACTCCCCCTGGGGGATGGAGCTGCAGTACAAGCGAGGGACCTGGGGGGAGAACCAGCTGGAGTCCTGGTTGAAGCGGCACGATCTCACATACAAGACCGAGAAGGAGCTGCGCGGCGAGTTCCCCAAGACGCCCGACTGCTTGCTCGACGAGCCCATCCGTGTCAACGGCTGGGAGATCAATTGGATCGAGTCGAAGGCCTCGTTCGGGGACAACGTGGAGATCAACAAGAACGTGCGCAAGCAACTCGAGCCGTACACCGAGCTTTTCGGCGAGGGGCTCGTGGTGTATTGGTTCGGCTTCGTAGACGAGATCGAGAGCCCGAAGGGGATTTACATCACCGACTCGTCCCTGCTCCACATGGATTGCCAGGTGCTCAGCAGCGAGTGCAAGAGACCTTTATTATAGGCGCTTGTAGATTCATATGCATGGCCTTGGAGCCCGTCTCCGCTAGCGCCCTGGAGAGGTTCGGGTACTGCCCCCTGAGCTGGTGGCTCGCCCTGCGCTCCGAGGTCACCTCCAAGGAGCTGGAGGAGGGGGAGAAGGAGCACTCCGCCGTCGCCGATGACCTGGTCGACATCGTGGAGAAGGAACGGACCGCCCGAGGCTGGGAGCGGATCGTGCTCGCCTTCTCCATCGTGGCCACGGTTCTGGCCATGATTGGCATCTCATTGATGACCCACGACAACAGCCAGCAGCTCAGCATGGTTCTGGGCTCGATATCCATCGTCTGGATCGTGGCAGCGCTATTCCTTCTTCTCCGCTCGGCCTCGGTGAAGGACAAAAAGGAGCGGTCCAGGACTCAGCAGATCGTCGCCGGCTTTGCCATCGTGGCCATGGTCATCGCCCTCAACGCGGTCACCATCCTTGACGTCAACCCAGAGCTGGCCGTCGTATTAGAGATCATTGCCCTGCTTTGGCTCATCGCCGCCTCGCTGGCACTTTACGTGTCCATCCGGTCCGGCAGGATAGCCAGGGAGATAAGGGAGAAGAGGGCCATTCAAGGCGAGATCAAATACGTGGATAATGGGGAGCCCAGGATGCTGAGATCGGAGCGTCTGGGACTGCAGGGCAGGCCCGATTACATCTTGGAGATAGAGGGGGAGATGGTCCCGGTGGAGCTGAAGAGCGGGCGCACGCCCAAGGGCCCTCTCTTCTCCCACATCCTGCAGGTGGCTGCGTACTGCGTCCTCCTGGAGGAGGAGGGGCAGAAGGTCACGCACGGGATCCTCCGTTACGAGGAGGCGGAGCATGAGATCGAGTATAACCAAGACCTTCGCAAAATGGTGCTGTCCAAGCTGGATGAGATGCGCGCCCTCATGAAGAGCGGGGACGTGCACCGTAACCACCATCGCCCGGGCAAGTGCCGCTCCTGCTCACGGCGCGAAGGCTGCCCTGAGCGCCTGGCCTGATCACTCCACGGTCACGCTCTTGGCCAGGTTCTTTGGCTTGTCGATGGAGCAGCCCTTCCTCTTGGCCACATAGTATGCTAGCAGCTGCAGCGCCACCGTGATGGGGAAGGGGGAGAAGAGGGGGGGAACCTCCGGCACGAAAATCACCTTGGACGCGACCTGCTCCAGGTCCCTATCGCCCTCGAACCCGATGGCCAGGACCGGGGAGTCTCGGGCTTGGACCTCGGCCACGTTGGAGAGCATCTTATCGTAGGTGTGGTCCCTCGGGCAGGCCGCCACCGTGGGCGTCTTGGCATCCAGCAAGGCCAGGGGACCGTGCTTCAGCTCGCCCGCGGCGTAGCCCTCGGCATGGATGTACGATATCTCTTTGAGCTTCAGGGCTCCCTCCAGCATGGTCGGGTAATTGATGTTGCGGCCGAGGAAGAAGATGTCCCGGGCCTCGACCAGCATGTCCGTGACCTCCTCGACCTTGGAAGCGGCATCAAGGACGCTGCGTACCATCTGGGGCAGGCGGAGCAGCTCTGACCGGATGGCGCGAAGGTCGTCGCGACTCAGCGTCCGTTTGCCCAGTCCCACCCGCATGGCGATCAGATAGAGCGCGATTAGCTGGGTGATGAAGGTCTTGGTGGCGGCGACGCCGATCTCCGGGCCGGCGCGGGTGTAGAAGACCTCGTCCACCTCCCGCGTGAGCGTGCTGCCGACCACGTTGGTGATGGCAAAGGTGCGGCAGCCCCTCCGCCTCGCCTCCCTGGCGGCCGCGAGCGTGTCCGCCGTCTCTCCGCTCTGGGAGATGAGGAGGACCAGGGGATGCTCCCTCGCCCCTGAACTATAACGGTACTCGGAGGCCAGCTCCACCGTGGTGGGGACCTTGGCCACCTTCTCCAGCACGTACTTGCCGATGAGCGAGGCGTGATAGGACGTGCCGCAGGCCACGATCTTGATGGAAGGGAAGTCGGTCTCGCTCAGGAGATCGCCGCCCTCCACCATCTCCAGGTTGGAGCGGAGGGTGTTCCTTATGGCCTCCGGCTGCTCGAATATCTCCTTGAGCATGAAGTGCTCGAAGCCCCCCTTCTGGGCCTCGTCAGCGCTCCAGTTGATCATGTTCGGCCTTCGGTCGACCGGCCTGCCCGCAGGGTCGTAGATGGTGACCTTCCTGGGATCCAGTTCCACGACCTCGTCGTCCATGACGTACATGACCTTGTTGGTGTAGTTGAGCAGGGCGGTGACGTCGGAGGCAACGAAGTTCTCGCCCACCCCCAACCCCACGACCAGGGGGTTCTCCTTCCTGGTGGCGAGGATGCGGTCGGAGCCCTTCTGCACCATGACGATGGCGTAGGTGCCCCTGATCTCGCTCAGGGTCTTGACCAGTGCTTCCCTCAGGTCGCCCTGGTTATGCTTCTCCACCAGATGCACCAGGACCTCGGTGTCGGTCTCCGAGGTGAAGATGTGCCCCTCCTCGATGAGCTTGCGCTTGATCTCCGCGTAGTTCTCGATGATGCCATTGTGCACCAGGGCGATGGAGCCAGTGCAGTCGACGAAGGGGTGGGCGTTGGGCTTGGAGGGCTTGCCACAGGTCGCCCAACGGGTGTGCCCGATGCCCACGCCCCCCTGGAAGTGGGGAAGCGTGGACTCCATGACCGCGATCTCGCCCTTGTCCTTATGGATCTGGATGGTGCTTCCGGCAATGGCCACTCCAGCGGAGTCGTAGCCCCGGTACTCCAGCTTCTTCAAGCCGTCGAGGATGACCTCCGTGGCCACCCTGGGGCCGGTATAGCCGATGATCCCGCACATCAGACCACTATGCTCCTGTCGGCCAGGTTGCCGGTGACCTTGGCCTGGTCGCCGATGTGGCAGTCCGCCCCGATTATCGCACCCGAGGCGGCAACGACCCCGGACCCGATCGTCGTCCTCTCCCCGACCAGGCTGCCGATTCGCTTCAAATGGAAGTACTCATGCTCCACGTGGGTGGTGGCAGATGAGGCGGGGGCCCTGAAGCCTGGCCCTATCTGGACGCCCTCGTCGAGAACGCAATGCGAGAGATGGGCATGGGAGGCGATGCTGACGTTGTCGGAGATGAGCGACTCCTCGACATAGCTGAAAGGCCCGATGCTCACTCCGTTTCCTATCGAGGTAGAGGCCGATATGACCACGTTGGGGCCAATCTCAGAACCTTCCCCTATGGCCACTGGCCCCTCGATGTAGGTGCCTGAGCGGATCTTGGTGCCAGCGCCGACCACCACCGGTCCGCGCAGGACCGCCCCCGCCTCCACCGTTCCATTGACCTCCTGGCCCTCGAGGTCGAAGGCGAAGGAGTTGAGCTTGATCAGGTCCCAGGGGTAGACGGCGTCCATCCATCTCCCTTGGGTATGGACCGCCCGTAGCTGCACCCGGCCCAGGTGGCCTTGGAGGATGTTGGTGATCGCACCCTCGCCCTCGGAGATGCCCCGCTCTATGAGCTTGAAGATGTCTGGGGGGAAGCGGTACATGCCAGTGGAGATGACGTTGCCGATCTTCTTCTGCGGCTTCTCCACGATGCTTGTGACCATCTCCCCCTCCAAGGTCACGACGCCGTACTTCGACGGGGTCTCGGAGGTGGTCACCGCCACACAGGGCCCTTTGCCCTTGTTGAGCAGGTCCAGCACTGCCCTGGAGTCAATGAGGTTGTCCCCGGCGACGGTGAGGAACTCCTCGTCCACCTGGGTAGAGGCGGCGTTCAGGGCGTGCGCGGTTCCCAGCTGCCTTTCCTGGACGACGTAATGGATATTGGCGCTGAACCCTTTCCCGTCCCCGAAGTAGGACATGATCCTCTCCTTCTTGTACCCGACCACCAGCACGATGTCCTTCACGCCGCTGTCCACTAGGGCCTTGACCACATAGTGCAGGATGGGCTTGTTGGCGACCGGGATCATCACCTTGGGCCGGGAGTTGGTGAAGGGGCGTAACCTCGTCCCCTCCCCCGCTGCGAGCACGACGGCTTTCAATTGTTCGGCCTCCTGGCGGACACAAGTTCGTTCGACGTTATTAAAAGTTCCCAGCTTGGTCCCCCAGGATGGAAACGAAGCAGCATGTGCATAGATAGGCCAATCAGCGTCCTGTAGCAGGGCTGTTGATCAGCCCACCTCGTCTTCCCCATTGAAGCTCCCATAGAGAGTATGGCGCAGGTGCTCCTTGGCCTTCTCGGTGGCCCTCGCATACAGATCGCACTGCATCTTCGGGGAAACCACCCTTTCCTTCTTCATGCAATACACCAATTGATCGCCCACGCCCACCTCTGGCCGGGCGTCCCGGTACAAGCAGCTGAAGCAGAGCGCCTTCTTGCGGTCCTCGGTCACGAGGCGGCCATGGCGGTCCGGCTATAATTTGCTTTTCTGCTTTATTTCAGGTGACCGTCCAGGAAGTTGGTGAAGTCCATGACCTCGATGCCGCCTGCGCGGGAGATGCTCATGACGCAGAAGGGGCAGGGCGCGACGATGAGGTCGGCCTTGGCCCTCTTGGCGGATTCCACCTTGGCTCTTGCCAGGGCCAAAGCTACATCTGGATGCCCGGCCACCACCCCTCCGCCCCCGCCGCAGCATTGATCCGCCTCCTCCATCTCCACCAACCTCACCCCGGGGAGGCGCTGCAGGATCGCGGCGGCGTAGTCCATGACGTGCTGGCCGACGGTGCGGGTGAGATGGCAAGGCTGATGCAGGGCCACCTTGACCTTCCTTCGCGCCGGGAGCGCGGGAAGCTTGCGCACGCCCACCACCTCATAAAGGAGCTCGATGGTGTGGAGCGGCTCCAACCGGTACTCCTGGATGAAATGGGTGGTGCAGCCGGGGCAGGAGGTCACCAGGCTTTCGAAGCCATCGAAGAACCTCAGGTTCTCCTCCCGCAGCAGGCGCACCCGCTCGGCGTCCCCCACCTTCTCGAGAGGCGCACCGCAACATGACCACCGCTCAGGGACGCGAAATGCCGCCTTGCCCTTGGTCAGGAGGGAGACGGTGCTCTCATAGATGATGGGGAGGCGGTTCTCCGCGATGCAGCCAGGGAAGTAAAGGAGCTTGGCCTCCGAGGGCTTGGGCTGTGGCAACTTTGGCGTTGGCTCCACGGAACGGCGATGCTGGTCGATGTTGGTCAGGATGCGGGCGTGCCCGCCCAAGGCTTTGTCCTTGGCGAAGATGGAACGGCGCAAGGCCATGATCTGTCCAGGCAGGGGAAGGCGGGCCGGGCACACGTCCCCGCAGCGGAAGCAGGCGGTGCACTTGTAAAGATTGTCGCGCAGCGCCTCCGCGTCTTCAGAGAAGCGGGAGGCGTCCACCGCCAGCCCCCTCGGGCCGGAGAAGGCGCTGAGGCCTTCGACGGTGACGACCGGGCATGCCTTCTGGCAGCTGTCGCACTTGATGCAACGGTTGTCGAAGGGCGACACTCAGCTCCCCTCCCTGGCGTACTCGGCGGCGACCCAGGCCGTGAGGAGCTCCCCTCCCAGCCCCACGCCCGTGGGAAAGGAGAAGCTGGCCAGTGCGGCGCCGGCGCCGAAGGCGTTCTCGAAAGGCCTGCCATCCTTGGTCATGAGCCTCATCTCGTTGGTGACCAGATATCCCGCTTCCACCACCTGCCTCATCGTCGCATCGTATCCGGTCTGGTTCGGCAGGGCCTCGAGCTCTCCGAAGCTACCCACCTTGAAGGTGGAGAAGGGGTCCACCACCTCCCTTCCGACGAGAGCGAGGCCGCCCCCGACCAGGTCCCCCGTCGCCAGGATCAAGGAGTTGAAGCTTACCTGCTGCCTTCGCGTCGGCGTCTCGATGAGCGCGGACAGGACGCGCTCCCCCTCGACCTCCAGACGGGTCACGGGATGATTCCTCATCAGGCGGCAGCCGTGGCCGAGCGCGGCCCGTTCCATCGCCTCCTGGAGTCGGAGGCCGGGCAAGGACATCGGAGTGACGAGCTCGAAGACGTTCCTTCCGCTCCCAGAGCAGAGCTCGGACATCCCCTTCTGCAGGGACTGGAGTCCGAAGAGCGGGGGTATGGCCACGTTCTCTTCGTCCAAATTGGAGAGCGCTTTTGCCAGCTCCTCGATCCCTCCCTTCTGGAAGCGGAGCGCGGCCTCGGTGGCGGTCATTCCTCCCTGGCTCATGCAGGCCAGCCTGCGCCAGTAGGCCCTGACCCTCGTCCCTTGTAGGTGGCCGGCGCACATGGAGGCGACCAGCCTAGGGTCAAGGTCCTTGTGCCCCTCGATGCCCAATAAGGCGAGGCGGCCTCCCTCCAACCTATCCAATCGCCCGGAGGCAGTGAAGTTGGGGGCGATGGAGCAGGCGTAACTCGTACCAACGTTGGTCAACATGTCGAAGAAATTGAAGGCGTCGTCCGTCATCTCCAGGCCTTGGTCGGACAAAGAGCGGAGGAAGAAGGAGCTCACCTGTGGGAGGACCTCCTCTAAGTTCAGAGAGCCCCTCTCGATTATGTCGTTGAAAGGATGGACGGAACGGGCCAATGCCTCCAGGTCGATGGCCCCCTTCTCCTGCTTGAGGATGTCCTTGCGTATGTAGGAAACGCAACCAGTGGACATGGATGTGGCCGTGGTCCCCTTGCCCACGACGAGGACGTTGTTCTGGCTCGCCAAGGCCGAGGCGGCCATCAGGCCCGAGGCTCCGTGGCCGATCACCAAGGCGTCCACCTTGATGGGGGGCAGGTCCCTCAGGATCGCGCCTCCCTTATGCTGAGCTGATAGGTGCCAGTAAGGAGATACCTCTTCATCACTTCCTGGCGGAGCTGGTCTCCCTCGAGCACGGGGTAGACTCCTTTCCATCGCTCGGAGAGGAAGTCCTCCAACATGCGTTTGGGGTCCTGCTCCGTCCTTGCCGCCAACGTGGAGAGCGCCTCCATGGCGCACATGCCTGACTGGCAGTAGCCCATCCCTGCCCTGGTTCTCCGGGTCAGGTCGCTGAGGGCCCGGACATCGGGATGCGCCGCGAAATGCTCCATCTCTCCCACAAGCACCTGCTCGCAGGAGCAGGCGACCTCGGCTCCGCGGGTGCGCTGAGAGCATGCGGCCAATACCTTTTCCCTACCTGGGCCATACTTGCGCCAGATGCGTCGCGAGTACATCAGCAAGGAGCCTTCCAAATGCGGCTCCGTCCCTTCCTCGCATATTGGCGTCTGCGCCGTTCGACCTAGTCGGGTGGAGCCCAAGGCGCGGCAGGCGAGGTCGGCGGCCTTCTCCGCCATCAATCGATAGGTGGTGAGCTTCCCGCCAAGGATGCTGACTAGGTTGTCAACGCCCTGCCTCGAATGCTCGACGACCTGGAAACCTCGGCTTGCCTCCCTTCCAGCTGCCGAGGGGGATAGGGCGCGGATGCCGGCGTAGGCACGGACCGCCCTCCCCTTAGCAATTGAGGGACACATCCTGGCCGTCTGCAGGCTCAGCTCCCTAGCCTCCTCCCTGGTGGCCGCAGCGGGCCCGGGCCTGCTCATGGCCATAGATGTGGTTCCGATTATGGTGGCTGAATGGCTGGGCACAACGATGTCCCCGTTGGCCGGGGGGCGAAGCCGGTTGACCAGCCCGCGGGTGTGGTGGCCGTCGATCACCACCATGGAGCCCTTGTCGACCTGGACCTCGAGCTTGACCCTTGCCATGGCGGCCAACTCGCCTGCCCAGGCTCCGGCGGCGTTGACCACCACCTCCGGCTTGACCTTCTCCACCTCCCCGGTCATCGCATCTCGGTACAACACCTCATCGATGCCGCTTCTGCCCACCTTGAACGACTGGACGATCTGATAGTTTAGGACCTTGGCGCCAGCCTCCCTGGCAGACTCGATGTTGCCCAGGACGAGCGCGAATGGATCCAAGGAAGCGTCGTTGACCTGGAAGGCCGAACGGACATCCGGACTCAGGTCCGGCTCGATTGCCTTCGCCTCCTGATCGGTCAATGCGGAGAATACCACACCTGTGGCCTTGCAAGCCCGCTCGAACCTCTCCGCATATGAGGGGTCGTCCTCGGGAAGCGAGACGAAGATGCCACCGCAATCATCGATGCAGTAGGGCGCGATCCGGCGCAGGACCCTTGACTCGGTGGCACAGTTGGCCGCGGAATGGGGGTCCTTGACGGCGTACCTGGCCCCACTGTGGAGCATCCCATGGTTGCCGCCTGACGCCCCGTTGCAGAAATCCCCTCTCTCGAGAAGGAGGACCTCTACCCCCCTCAATGCCAGGTCCCGGGCCACGCCCGCCCCGGTCGCACCTCCCCCGATTACGAGGGCCTCAACTCGCGCCAATTGCCAAATTCTCCTCTGAGCTCTCAGCGTTAACCTTGACCTTCCCCCGCCCTAATGAGCCTATCGCAAGAGCAGAAGATGAGCGATATCGAGGAGGAGGAAAACGGGAGTAGCGGGGGGTCGATTTGAACGACCGGTCTCCGGGTTATGAGCCCGACGGGATGTCCTGGCTACCCCACCCCGCTGTTGGAGAACTCCTAACTCACAAGCCTATTATAAACCTTTGGTGCCGGCCGGGGGCGCCTTAGAAGAACTTCCTCAAGCGGAGCACATCGTCGATCGAGCCTTTGATCTTTACCTTCTTCAAGGCCCACGCCTTCATGATCTTGATCTCTCCGTTGAAGAGCTTGGTGACCGTGCCCGGGTCGGAAATGATGGTTATGTCGGGATCGGGTATGGTCCCCTCAAAAAGCCTCTCCACCTTGGAGCATTCCAGCAAGAAGTAGTATTGTTCGCATCCAAGGTCGAGCTGCACCTTCTTCTTGATGCACTCCAGCTCCTTGTTGAGCGCGGGATCCTTGGCCACCCGGGCGTTGAAGCGATCGATGGTATCCTGTAGGATCGGTCTGCAAACCTGCTCGGGCATCTTCTCACTCCCAGTCCGTCAGCTTCGCGTTCTTGTGGACGGAGAGCCTCTTCCTCGCCGTCTCCCAAGTCCTGCGGGTGTGGGGCGGTACATCCCCCTTTTCCTTTATCCACTTTTCCAGAAATGCCAAGCTGACCTCGTCGTGCGCATAACCGCTGCCAATGGTCTGGCCCAGCTCCTCCTCGATCTCCCTGATCCTACGATCGCGAACGGTCTTGGCGATGATGGATGCGGCCGAGACCACTGGATATCTCTCGTCCGCCCTGTGCTCGCAGAACATCTTGGGACTGTATTGAAGATGACCTCGAATGTTCCTGGAGAACCTACGCGGGTCGACGTCGCACGCGTCCGCGAACACCACCTCCGCCCCGAGCGATGATATTACCGAGGCAAAGGCCCTGACCTCGATGTCATTGAGCGACTCGGTGGACATCATTTCGTCCAGCTGGGCGGCTTCGATCACCATTACGTCGATTCTGGACCGCTTGCGTATCTCCAGGGCCAGCTCCTCGCGCCTGCGAGGTGTAAGTTGCTTGGAATCCTTGACGTTAAGCAAGCGGAGGGCAGCATCATCCTCTACCATCACCGCCGCCACCACCAAGGGCCCTATCACCGGGCCACGGCCGGCCTCGTCCACCCCGCAGATCATCGACCTACCATATCCTGGAGGATATATTCTGAGTTATCGGACGAAGGGATTGGCTTGGCGTGGAAGGACCGCTCGCAAGGTTGATTTGGATTGAAAGCCTAGTCACCTCGTCATGTCCGAGGTGTACTTCGCCGATCTGAGGGCGGACCGAGAGTCCAAGAACATGCCCAACAAGATCGCCAAATTGTTCAGGGCGGCGAAGTTGGGAGAGGTGTTCGATAAGGGCGACCTCGTGGCCATCAAGACGCACTTCGGTGAACCAGGAAGCCACACCTTCCTGAGGCCACAGTACAGCGCCAAGGTGGTGGAGCTGGTGGCCAAGAAGGGGGGCAAACCCTTCCTCACCGACTCGAACACCTTATACATCGGAGGCAGGACGAACGCCGTCGATCATCTCACCTCGGCGGCCCGACATGGTTTCATTCCCCCAGTGGTCAACGCCCCGGTGATAATCGCGGACGGCCTCACGGGCAGGGACCACGCGGAGATCAGGGTCGAGCTCCGCCATTGCAAGACGGTAAAGGTCGGGAGCGCTGCGGTCCATGCTGATTCTATCATATGCGTGTCGCACGTGAAGGGCCACATCATGACCGGTTTCGGCGGGGCCATGAAGAACCTGGGAATGGGGTTCGGGTCGAGGGCAGGGAAGCTGGAGATGCACACTGACTTCACACCCAAGGTCAAAGAGGATGCGTGCAAGGGCTGCGGCCTGTGCGCCAAGCACTGTCCATCGAAGGCCATCGCAGTGAGGGGCAAGAAGGCGCGCATCGACCCAAAGAGATGCATCGGCTGTGGGGAATGCTACATCACCTGCTACAACCAGGCGATAGACCCTGGGGAATGGAGCGGCAACGAAATTGGACAGGAGAAGATCGTCGAGTACTGCTATGGGATAATGCAGGGCAAGAAGGGCAGGATGGGGTTCATTTCCTTCATCGTCGACTTCACCCCGCTCTGCGATTGCCCCTCCTGGAGCGATCACCCGGTGATCCCGGACGTCGGCATCCTCGCTTCCCAGGACATAGTGTCAATCGATCAAGCCGCGGCCGATCTGGTCAATGCCCAGGCGGGGATCGAGGGTACGAAGCTCGAAAAAGGCTTCCTAGCTCCAGGCAAGGACAAGATCCAAGCATTGAACAACGTCGATTGGAGACCCCAGCTGAAGTACGCTGAGGAGCTTGGCCTCGGCTCTAGGAAGTACGAGCTTATCAGGGTTTGAGGACTTACTCTGAATATCATAACTTACCAAAAAAATGGTCATTGGATTAGGGTTTAAGAACCTCTGACAAATCCGGTCTTGGTGATCTCATATCAGTTTCTGACGTCCAAAACCATCACTTGCTGAACGGCTTCAAGCTCACCCGCGTTGGAGTGACCGGAGTGCGCAAGCAGGTCACGGTCAGCAGGGCAGGGGTCACGGGCTGCCTCAACTGCGTCATCGAAGTTTTCGTGGACCTTCCCTCGACCCAGCGCGGCTCGCACCTCTCGCGGAACCTGGAGGTGATCGAGGAGGTGCTGGAGTCGAGCGCTTGCACCCCGGTCTCAGGGCTCGAGGTCATGGCCTCGGACATGTGCCGGGGCCTCCTGGAAAGGCATGGGTACGCCACGCATGCGGAGGTGAGCGTTCAGGCCGACTACTTCCTCGACCGCCAGAACCCTAGCGGGCGCACCACCCGCGAGTACTTCAAGCTGACCGCCAAGGCCAATGGTACCAGGGGCAAGAGCATGAAGAAGATGATCGGGGCGACGGCGATCGGCATGACGGCCTGCCCGTGCGCCATGGAGACGGTCCGGGAACAGGCGCATGGTAACATCACCCTCCAAGGGGGGCTGCCCACCATCTCCCACAACCAGAGGAACATATCCACCCTCATGATCGAGGTGCCGGAGAGGTACGACGTGGAGGCGAACGACCTGATCCAGATCCTGGAAGCCTCGTTCTCCTCGCCGACCTTCGAGATCCTCAAGCGAAGCGATGAGGCGGCGGTGGTCATCAAGGCCCATTCCAATCCCAAGTTCGTGGAGGACGTGGTGAGGGACATCTTGACCAAGGTCCTAGAGCGATACGACTCGTTGCCGGACGATGTGGTTGTGACCGCGCGCAGCGAGAGCGAGGAGTCGATCCATAAGCACAACGCCTTCGCCGAGAGGGTGACGACCTTGGGCGAGCTGAGGGACAGGTCCTCACAGGAAGGCGTGGACCTAGGGCCGAGGGGTGGCTGCTCCTGATCAAGGCGGTTGCCTGCGACATCGACGGCACCATCACCGATGGAAGCAGGCACATCCAGCCCAAGGCCATTGAGGTCCTGAGAAAGGTGCAGGCCAGCGGCTACCATGTCATGTTGGCTACGGGGAACGTGCTGCCGGTGGCCTTTGGCCTCTCCGCCTTCCTCGGCATCAAGGGCCCGGTCATCGCCGAGAACGGTGGGCTGGTATACTACAAGGAGAAGGTCTACAAGCTCCAGAGCATAGAGACCCCTTTGCAAGCCTGGGCCTACTTGAAGGAGAGGATGCCGGAAGCGGAGCGGCTGTTCACGGACCATTGGCGGGAGACGGAGGTGGGCCTGAAGCGTTCCACGGACCTGGACAAGGTCCAGAAGGTCCTATATGATTGGCCTGTGGAGATAGAGGTCACCGGCTTCGCCATACACATCATGGAACCGGGGCATAGCAAACTAAGGGGGGTGGGGAAGGGCTGCGAGCTCCTCGGTATCGACCCCCAGCAGGTCCTGGCAATTGGGGACTCGGACAACGATGTGCGCATGCTGCGGGGAGTGGGGCAGAGCGTGGCAGTGGGCAATGCCTCACTGCTGGCCAAGCAAGCGGCCACCTATGCGGCCGAGGCCAGCCATGTTGAGGGCGTCATCGAAGGGCTCCTACATTTCGGAGTCCTTTGAACGGGCATTCGAAATCATTCGAATTGAATGATGTGGGCCGCGATAACCGTTAATACGAGGGCATTACCATCTTGGTTAACCTGGGGTGCTGAGCTTGCGCGTGGCTGGTATATGCAGGGACATCAACTGGCCTGACGGCCTGCGCGGCGAGGTCATCGAGGAGATCGAATCCGAGGAGAGGACGCTGCAGAGGCTGTCCAGGCCTATCAAGCGCTCGAAATTCGGATACGCCCTGACCTTCATCCTGATCGCAGTCAGCATTGTTCTCATCATACTGTACCCAGAAGTTGTGATAGCCTGGTTCATCGTCGCCTTCATTCTCTATTCCTTCAATTTCATCATTCTCTTCCTCCCCACCACCAGGAAGGGCAAGAGGGATGAAAGCTGCCGCCGGACCATTGGTCGGGAGGCGTGGCAGCCGATCAAGTTCCTTCTCAAGAAGAAGAGCAAGATAGCTGTCGAGGTAGGGCTGACCATGTTCCTTGGAGGCATGGTCCCCCTGGCCCTGAGCTTCTTCGTGCTCTTCGGCATAGGCCTTTTCCTTGCCATCTACTTCGCATTCCTCGTGGCCTCACTGGACACTTCTCTGGCCTGGTCAGTAATCATCCAAGTGCTGGTGATCATCCTGTTCTTCGTCGTCATGGTTTTGGTCCGACCTGATGCCCAGGGCCTGACCAGGATCGCCAGGTCCTTCCGCAACCGTTACGAGGTCGCCCGGCAGAGGAGTAGGTGGTACACCATTGCCATCATCTTCGTCATCGGCCTCACGGCGGTGGGGTTGGCCATGCTGTTCGTGGGAGCGATCCTCCTCACAGGAGGGGTGCTAGCAGAGGTAATTGGCGAAGGTGGAAGATTGGGTGTCAGCTTATTGATCATCATCTTGTTCTTTGCCGTCGAACTGGTGATCATGCGTCATTTTCAGGCCGTGTCCAGTCGAAGGATGGCAAGGACTCTCCTGGAAAAGAGGCTGGAGATACTCAGGAAGGACGTGCTCGATCCTTTGATGACGCTGCTTGAGCAGGGTAAGTACGCGGACGAGGAGAGCTACGACAAGGAGGAGTTCGAGCGCATCAAGATCAATTTCTTCAACGTCGTAATCTACGCGGTCTTCGAGCTCAACCTCTTCGGATACTCGCCCATCTACATCGTAGGACCCAACGTCAAGTACCTCATCGATGAGCGGGTGCTTCCCTATATCGGCAAGGTTTGAATCGGCAATGCCCAAAGACAATAACAAAAGGCTATTAGCCCCCGTCCTCCTTTCAACGGTCACATGGGAAAAAAGGAGCAAGTGGCTTCCATCCTGCAAATGGTTGGCGGGAATGCGGACCAGGCCGAGAAGGTCGTTGACGAGGTGGACCGTTTCTTCGATAACCTCAACGCGGAGGTCGAGGACTGGAAGATCTCCATGGAGGAGTTCAAGGACGGGACCAGAATCTTCGCCAGGGTTCAGATACTGATCAAAAAGTAGGTGTGCGATGGTCGATAAGAGGAAGAGCGAGCCCGAGGAGGATGACAAGTGCACCCATCCCCTGATGTGCGCTGACGAATGGAAGGACCCTGAGGGAGCCAAGGTCATCGCGGAGTTTCACAAAGACGATGAGCTGGACGACGAGAAACGGATCGAAGAGGACCTGGACGCCTTCGAGAAATATTGGCAGAACAAGCATGGTATCAATTTCCAAGGGGAATATCACAAGGAAGGAGCCCCGTACGTGGAGAAGTCCTCCGGTTGGGATGGACACCGACCTAGGGGCTTAGCGGAGGAGGGGACGACAGCGGGAACCGAACCGGTCCAGACGAGTGCTGCCCCAGACCTTTCCGAGGAGGGAGTAAAGGAGGTTGGTTCATTTGCGCGAGCCCAGGAACCCTCGACTGCAGAAGTCGGTCACGATAGAAAGGCGAAGAACGCCGTAACCATGTCGCCAGAGGTGGCCAAGGTAAGCAAGGAGAAGGGAGAGCCGCTCAAGCTCACGGAGGTCGTGGACATAAACACCTTGGAGGTGGTTAGCTATTGGATCTTCCGCATCGCCTTTGGCAAGGAGCTGCACATCCCCATTAAGAAAGAAGGCTTGGCGGACATGGACGTGCATATCAACAACAAGGACATAATCGTCAACACCAACCAGCTCTACTTTTCCTTTCCGGAGCTGGTTGTCTGGCATATCACCTACACCCACAAGGGCAGACCGATATTGGAGATCGGCCGGGGAGTGAAGAAAGGTTTGAAGGTGCACCGAATTAACGCGTTCCGGCTGCTCATGGAGGTATGGATGGGCAGCAAGAGGGCGGAGAAGGAGCTGAGGATGGCGGAATTGAAACCGGCCGTCCCTGGACCGGCTGGAAAGAGCCAAAGGACCAAGGACAACCAGGACCTCAAGGAGAAAGGGGACACGACCTGATGAGCGTCGAGCATGAGAACGCGGAGCATCTGCAGTCCCACCGGGAATATTTCCAGGAGGTGGTGCGGAAGATCCATCAGATAGTCGTCAAGGACTTTGGCCTCAGCCAAATATCGGTAAACCCTTTGGGTTCTGGTGGGTCGCGCCTCTCAATACCGGTCAAGATCACAGGCTTGGACAAGCAGGGCAAGCGCACCAAGCTGTTCGGTAAGATTCTGGGAAACGCCGACATCATGACCGCTCGGACCATCCAGACCGCCAAGAACCTATATCTGCAAATGAACGCCCATGACCCCATGTTCGATTTCGCCCGCAACGCCGGGGACATGGCCCAGAACCAATACGACACCATGATGGCCATCCACAACCTCGGCATACCTACGGCCAAGCCCTATGGCTACTATCAATTGAACGAGATGCTCTGGCTATTGGTCTGCGAGTTCTTGGACGCCAAGCCGGTCACGGACATAGGCAAGATGTCGCTGGAGCAGATGGACGATGTGTTCGGATGGCTCAGGCTGATGCACAAGAACGGTATATTCCATGGCGACATCAAGCCAGACAACGTCATGTTAGGCGACAAGCTCTACATCTTGGACGTGGGCAGGTACCTCGATGAGGCGCCTAGATCGCAGAAGCAGGCCTATGACCTTGCGTGCCAGATCGCCTCCTTCCTGCAGTTCCAACCCGCAGAGCAGATAGTGAAGGTGGCCAGGAAGTATTACTCCAAGGAGGAGATGAGGGCCGCCTCGGAATATCTGGAATTGATCCAAAGGCGAATCGATATCAAATTCAACGATGAGACAAAGAAAGAGCTGCTGCGCCTGATGCAATAGGGCGATGGCGCAGTCAGCAACGGTTTGATCAGGTCTACTTGGACTTGCTCTTCAACAGGGCGATGGCATGGATCTCCACCCTCATGCCATCCTTGGTCTCTTCGACGGAGAACTTCCAAGTCTCCAAGGTCGCCTTCAGGTCCTTGAGCATATTCTTGAGCTCCTTGCTCTTCTCCCCCAGCTCAGCAGCGATGTCTTCATTTGCCATTTTATTAACCACCTTAGGTTGGCGTCCAATTGATGCTTGCCCTTAATATTGCTTGCGAGAAAGCAACCGAACGGCTTGAATAAATATCCGAGGAGCGTATTTTTACATCCAAGGATAGGAGGGGATACGTTGGAACGGATCCATGTGGGCAAGTCCAAGGACCTCAGGGATGGCGAGACGAAGATGGTGCGGGCCGGCAAGAAAGAAATTCTGGTGGTGAAGCAGGACGAAAGGTTCTATGCCATCGATGGATGGTGCTCGCACATGGGCGCCCCCTTGGACCAGGGACAGGTGGGGGACAAGACCATCCGCTGCCGGGTTCATGGGGCGGTCTTCGACCTTGAGACAGGAAAGGTGCTGAAGAACCTGCAGGCCAAGGACATGAGGACCTATCCCGTCGTGGTGGAGGGAGAGGACGTTTTCGTTGAGTATACGCCCTTGTGATAAGTTCGGACCCATCCAGCCTGCTTCTGATACACTAGTTTCAATGGGGGGCGCAATCATTTTAGCGGAAGCGGGACTAGTTTGAACCATGGAGAAGATAGGTCTGTGCATGGATTGTGGGAGGCCTGCGATCAGCAGTTGCAGGCTTTGTGGTCGCCTGGTCTGTCCACAGCACTATTATCAGCGCGCTGGGTTGTGCTCCCATTGCATTCCACCTATGGAGAGGAGGAATGGAGAGCACAGGAAGGACGAGCCGCCTCGCATGACGGTTTGAGTGCTTATCTCGCCAGGGAGATCAAAGCAGCTTCTTCGCCTTCTCCTCATCCAGACCTATTGACTTCAAGGAGTACTTCAACGCCTTCTTGCTGATTATGCCCCATGTGTTGTCGTCCAAGAACTGCTCCATGATGACTGGCGCGCGGTGGCTGTACTCGACCGCGAATTCTGAGTAGTAATAAGGTGCGTTATCGGGGTCCAGCTCCGCCGCCTTGTTGTATGCGGTCTCGGCCTCGTTCAATCGACCCGCCTCAAAGCAGAATGCTCCCAAGGAGGAGTAGTAGAATGGGTTCTTCGGGTCCAACTGGACCGCTTTGTTGTAGAGCGCCAGGACTTCCTCGACGCTGACCTTGGGTACGAGGGCCGCTGCCTCCGCCTTGAAGAAGTAGGCATCGGGGTTGTTGGGGCGGGCCTTGAGGGCCTTGTCGAACTTGCCCAGGGCTTGCTGGTACTCCCCATCGCTCATGAGCTGTTGTCCCTGTTGGATCAATTTCTCAGCATCATCCATCCTAGCACCGTTGCCAATGAAAGTGGGGAACGCACATAAACGTTTTCATGTGGGTGTCCGATTGAATGAAGGCATTCAACCCAGAGACACATTATGTTGATGCTCTTGCCTTTTACCAATCCCGATGACTCATTGGCTCCATAAAGGCGTCAATTTAAATATTCTTAGACCTGATTGTGGGCGCTGGCCAGGATGGAAAAGAACCAAACAATATGAGCTGACTCTGGAACTGGAGGGATGGTCTTGGCGGGAACCCTTGAGAGCCACAACGGCCAAGGATTTTATAGAACGGTGCGATAATCATCACGTCCCATTCATCATAATCTTATGCGTTTCTGGGAGTGAAGGTCATGGACATCGAGACGGTGCGAAAGGTGGCCCGGGTGGCAAGGCTCAGGCTCACGCCGAGCGAGGAGATGCAGTTCGCACAGGACCTGGAGGAGGTGCTCCAATACTTCTCGTTATTGGACGAGGCTCCGCAGGTCGAAACGCATGACTTCAACCCAGTGAGGGTCGCTGACATTCTTAGGGAGGACGAGCCCTCGAGGGACGTGAACGCGGAGAGGCTCCGGGACTCCATGGACACTTATAATGATATGGTCAGGGGGCCCCGGCTCTCATGAGCTGTTGCCCCAGCCCTGAAAGGCTCATTCAACTGAACGAACGCTTCAGGATCTTTTCTGAGTTAGCGGATGACCTGTCCGGCCTGCAGGAATATCCTCCGCGGCCCACCTTCTCGGCGAAGGATAGCCTGTGTGCCGTGGGCTTCCAGGCCAGGGCAGGGTCCCGCATCCTCGAAGGTTACAGACCACCATTCGACGCCACACCGGTCTGGAGGATGAGGCAAGAGGGGATGCTGCTCATAGGGAAGACCAACATGGACGAGTTCGGGTTCGGGACCTTCAGCACCAACTCCGGCTACGACGTTCCGCGCAACCCCTTCGATGAGGACCGCGCTTGCGGTGGTAGCAGTGGGGGAGCAGCGGCTGCGACCAGCCTGCTAGAGGGGCATGTGGCCCTTGGCGCCTCAACCGGTGGGTCCATATCCTGCCCAGCGAGCTTCTGCGGCGTTTTGGGCCTCACTCCCACGTATGGCCGTGTGTCCCGATACGGATTGATCGACTATGGCAACAGCTTGGACAAGGTCGGTCTCTTGGCCAGGGACGCGGCAACTTTGCGTACCTGGTTACCGATCATCTCTGGCCCTGACCCAAAGGACCCTACCTCCTGCGTTCAGCCAATGCTCGACCTCACCCCTAGGAGGGTGGAGCGAGTGGCAGTTCCCAAGGAAGCGATGCAGAACCTCTCCAGCGGCGTAGAGGCCAGATTCGCGGAGTCTCTTCTAAGATTGCAGGAGGAGCACGACGTCCTCATCGATGAGGTCTCCATGCCCTCACTGAGATACGCGCTCTCCGCTTACTACGTCCTGGCGACCTCGGAAGCCTCCACCAATCTCGCCCGCTATTGCGGTATGCGGTTCGGGGTGCGCAACAGCAACATCTCGCAGCACTTCAACGACTTCTTCTCCGAGACCAGGAGCGCCAACTTCGGCGTCGAGGCGAAGCGCCGCATCCTATTGGGCACGTACGCACGCATGGTCGGCTTCCGCGACCGGTACTACATGAAGGCCCTGGCCGTTAGGCAGCTGGTCATCTCGGAGTACAAGCGAGTGCTCCAAGACCACGACCTGGTCCTCACGCCCACCATGCCCTTCGTTGCGCCTAGGTTCTCGGAGATCGAGAGGATGAGGCCGTTGGAGGCCTATCAGGCGGACTTCCTGACCGTCCCGCCCAATCTGGCCGGGCTGCCGCATCTCACGCTGCCCTGCGGTTACCTCGAAGGTTTGCCCGTGGGGATGCAAGCTGTCGCCTCGCACTGGGAAGAGAGGGCGCTGCTGGATATCGCGGAGCGCTGGACCTCGAGGTTCCATGTACGATTCCCGGAGGTCTCATTATGAGGATAGGATTGGAGATCCATGTCCAGCTCCCCACCCGTTCCAAGCTCTTCTGCTCCTGTCCAACCACGGCCGAGGAGCCCAACTCTTCCATATGCCCGACCTGCCTGGGCTTCCCCGGTTCCAGGCCAGTCCTGAACCGCAAGGCCTTGGAGATGGCGGTGCAGATCGCCCGCTTCCTTCAGTGCCGCATGGCCTCGGAGATCTGGTTCTCCAGGAAGACGTACTTCTATCCCGACCTGCCCAAGCACTTCCAGATCACCCAATACGATTCGCCGGTCGGGGTGGACGGCAACTTCGTGGTCGGTGGCAGGGCGATAGGCATCTGGCGCGTGCACGTCGAGGAGGACCCGGGGAGGATCAAGCGCGTGGGCCGCTCGGGGGAGGAGGTCTCCCTGATCGACTATAACCGCTCCGGCATCCCCCTGGTGGAGATAGTCACCGCTCCCGACCTGACCTCGCCGGACGAGGCGCGCAACTTCCTCAACGAGCTTCTGGTCGAGCTCAGGCACATCATCGGGACCAGCGCCGGCGACGAGCAGAGCGTCCGGGCCGATGCCAACATCTCCTTGGGCGAGGAGCGGGTCGAGGTCAAGAACGTCCAGGGATTGAGGAACTTGGAGCGCGCGCTCAAGTTCGAGGCCAACCGCCAACAGAAACTCCTGGAGGCGGGAATGAGAGTGGTTCGTGAGACCAGGCGCTTCGATGAGGAACGCAAGGTCACCATGTCCGCCCGGGAGAAGGAGTCCGAGGAGGACTACGGGTACATCGGTGAGCCGGACCTCGGGGTCTACGACCTGAGGAAGATCTCCATTGGACTGCCGGAGGTGGAGACGCCCCTGCGCCGGGCCCAACGCGTGTCCGCTCATTACGTGGTCGACTACGACAAGGCCAGGCAGGTGGTCCTCACCTCCATGGCCATGGCCGACCTGTTCGAGGCCTTGGCCATTGCCGTGGAGCCGGAGGTGGCCATGAACTGGACGCTCGGACCGATCTCCGCGAGCTGGGCACAGCTCCTGCCTCGGATGAGCGACCAGGTCACCAAGGACGTCGTGGAGGTGGTGCAGCTGGTGGTCACCAGGCAGATCACCGATTCCGAGGGGAGGAGGCGAATTGGGGCCATCGCAGCAGGCGAGTGCCCCACCGACATCTCTTGCGCGGTCCAGGACGAGGTCTTGGAATCGCTCATCGCCGAGTATCTCGACGGGCATCCCCAGGTGGTGAAGGACTACGCCTCCAACCCCAAGGCGGCCAACGCGGTGATAGGCCACGTCATGAAGGCTGCCAAGGGGAAGTACAACTCGCAGGAGGTCGTCGAGGCCACCAGGAAAGAAATAGAGGGGAGGAAGGGCTGATCAATCGGCCCCTTTGTCCTCCTCGGCGATGCTGATGAGCATCAGCTCCTGCAGCTTCGACTGGTCCACCTTGGCCGGCGAGCCGTCGACCAGGGACTGGAACCTCTTGTTCTTGGGGAAGGCGATCACGTCGCGTATGCTCTCGCAGCCCAATAGGATGGAGACCACCCGGTCCATGCCCAGGGCGATACCGCCATGGGGTGGCGCCCCGAACTCCAAGGCCTCGAGGAAGAAGGAGAACTCGCGCTCCATGGCCTCCTCGCTCATCCCCAGGTGCCTGAAGACCTTCCTTTGCACGTTGGCATCGTGGTTGCGCATCGAGCCCGAGCCGATCTCGCTCCCGTCCAGCACCAGGTCGTATGACAGGCCCATGACCTTGGTCATGTCGCCCGATTCGGGGACGTCGCCTTCCACCGGCCTCACGAAGGGATGGTGGAAGGCGGACAGCTTCCCGGTCACTGGGTCGGCCTGGAACAGGGGACAATCGACGATCCACACCAATTGATGGTCCTTGCCCTCGAGAAGGGCATTGTCCCGGGCCAGCTTCATGCGGAGCGCACCCCCGGCCTTCAAGGTCGGCGTCCTAGGCCCGGCCAAGAAAAGCAACAGGTCCCCGACCTCGGCGCCCATCCTCTCCTGCAGCTTGCGGCGCACCTCCTCGGGGAAGTACTTGACGATGTTGGACTCCAAGCCGCTGGTTGTGCAGCGCATCCAGGTCAGCCCGCCCATCCCTTGCTGCTTGGCCCAATCGATGAGGCGATCGACCTCTTTGCGCCCGACACCGGCGAACTCCTGGTCCTTCTCCTTCACCAAGGAGGCCTTCAGGTTGATGCAGACCACGGCGCTGCCCTTCTTGGATAGGACCTTCTGGAATATCTCATAGCGGGCGTGGCGGACGATCTCGGTGACCTCGACCAGCTCCAGGCCGAAGCGCATGTCCGGTGCGTCCGTGCCGAAGCGCGCCATCGATTCTTGGTAGGAGAGGCGCGGGAACGGCGTCCGGAGCTCCTCGTCGTAGATGGACCTCCAAACGCTCTTGAGCACCATCTCGATGGTCTCGTGGACATCGCGTTCCTCGACAAAGGACATCTCCACGTCCATCTGGGTGAACTCTGGCTGTCTATCCGCCCTCGAATCCTCGTCGCGGAAGCAGCGAGCGAACTGGTAATAACGCTCAACGCCTCCCACCATCAGCATCTGCTTGAAAAGCTGGGGGCTTTGTGGCAGGGCATAGAAGTGCCCGGGCTGGATCCTTGAGGGCACAAGGAAGTCCCGCGCTCCCTCGGCGGTGGAGCGGGTGAGCATCGGCGTCTCCACCTCCATGAACCCCATGCCGTTCAACGCCTCCCTGGCGGCGGCGAAGAGCTTGGCCCTGAACCTGAGGTTGTGGATCATCTGAGGTCTCCTCAGGTCAAGGTAGCGGTAGCGGATGCGCAGGTCCTCGTTCGGCAGCTGAGAGTTCTTCTGCTCCGCCACCTCGAAAGGAATGGCCCTGGAGGTGCTGAGGATGCTTGCCCTCTCCATCAGTACCTCGACCATTCCGGTGGGATTGCGCGGGTCCTCCGTCCCGGGGACCCTCTCCCTGACCACTCCCGTGGCCTGGACCACGTATTCTCGACCTACGCTATTGAGAGTCTCCGAGAGGCTTTTCTGGTCGATCTCCTGCCTCAGGGCCTCGGGGTCGAGCACCAGCTGGGTGGTGCCGTTGGAGTCCGCAAGGTCGAAGAAGAGCACTCCGCCGTGATCCCGGCGGAATCGTACCCATCCGGCCAATGTGACCCGCTTCCCAAGGTCCTCGGATCTTAGCTTGCCACAATCGTGCGTGCGCAACATCTTCACAGGCCTCTGGAAACTTCGGTAAAACGTGGAAATATGGGGAGGGTTATAAACACTTTGCCCACCGAATGCCGACCTGATGTAGAAAAGGCGGGGCACAAGCCTTCCTTATTGACAGAATGACGGAATATCGCCATGGAATTGGAATAAATCCAAGAATGCGGAGATAAAGGTGGCTCTCTCTCATCTCTCCACGTCGCTCGATTCACCGAATCGGGGCATGAACTGGAATGGGTCCTTGATCATGTTCAGCACTACGTAGGTGTTGGTCTTCTTGACGCCTTTGATCTGGAGCATGGATTTGATGACGGCGCTGAACTCCTCGCGGTTCTTGCACGCCACCCAGGCGATCGAGTCGCATTCCCCGGTGACATCGAAGACTGCGACCACGTCCTTGAGGGCCTTTATCCTCTGCTGGACATCGAGCAGGTCTCCCTCGACGTATATGTGCACGATGGCCATGAACTCATAGCCCAGCTTCAGGTAGTCGACTTGAGCTCGATAGCCATGGATGATCCCCAGCTCCTCGAGGTTCTTGACCCTTTGGATGAGGGTGGTTGGGTGTACGCCCAAGCGTTTTGCTATCTGGCGGTACGACCCTTGACTGGACGTGCACATCTCCTTGATAATGCGCTTGTCTAATTCGTCGAGGTTGTTGCTGGCCATCGCTCGCCGCTCCATGAAATGCACTTCAGATATTATATTGTTGGATATTTGTCTGTTTGTCTCAAGTACTTATGATACATTTGTCGAGAATGAAAGATATCCAGTGCGATATTATTATTATC
>Ga0209254_10001025_pt1 | contig 24644 bp, 27 predicted proteins | sample FrelakmetDIP11DI_FD_187148 | JGI IMG/M metagenome (GOLD analysis project Ga0209254, IMG submission 187148) | Freshwater lake sediment microbial communities from the University of Notre Dame, USA, for methane emissions studies - DIP11 DI (SPAdes)... | ecosystem: Environmental > Aquatic >...
CCGGACCTCCAGGCTCTCGACCCGGTCCTGCAACCGCTCCCAGATCGTGTTGGAAAGACCATCGACTGTGGCGTCATAGACCTGGAGATTTCGCGGCGGTACTGCCCCGTCCACCCCGACAGCTCGGGGCTGTGCCAGCCACAGCTCCAGCAGGGCATCAAGCGAGTCGAGCTCAGACACGACCGGATCACCGCCGGGGTCGCGCAGCAGGGCCTGCTGACGTTCGAGAATCAGCGTCGAGTTGCCCGCGATGTCCAGTACGCCGTCACTGTCGGCAAAGAGCGCCTGCGGGTGAATGCCCGCTGCGACAAGCTGGGTCTGCCACTCGGTCATCCACTCCCGGCGGACCACCGCCACATCGACCTGCCCGCCTGCCAGCCGTGAACCCGCGACGAAGTGCAGTTCATCGACGTCCTCTGCCAGCACGTCCTCCAGTGCGAATGGAAGGGCCTGGGCGATCCGGCTGGCGCCTTTCACAGGAACCTCCACCCGGGTGCGGAGGACGCGGACCGCAGGAACCAGTACGACGATACGCCGCCCGGCGCAGAGGGCGGCGGCATCAGCCAGTGCACCCGAGCCAGGCGCGAGGACGCAGGCGCCAGTGGCGTCCACGACAGCCCATTCAGCCTGACCAACTGTCCGACCGGCCCCGCTGGCGAGAGCGGGCCCGTCGGTCACGAGGCGGATGACTAGCGTTTCACTCACGTTTCACTCATGGGTCATATTGCGCGGGTTCAATTCGCATCGAAGGTCCGCAGCCGGGTCCGCACTGCGTCGTTGTTACGTTCCAGGAGACTGTACATAGTGGACCGGGCAGTGCCAATAGACGCGGTAACGGTTAACAGAAACCAGTCGCTATGGACGTCGAGGGGGATCGTGGCCCCAATTAGCTCTTCCCCAGGGAAATCCTCTTCAAAATCCGCAACTTTTTCGTAAGCACCATTCACGAACGGCTCCACGTCCAGAGGCGACAGGTTGGGCAATAGCGATGCCAGCACCAGAGCTGTCGCTGTGTTCACGTTGAGTGGATGCGGATCCCCATCCGTCCGGGGCGGCAGTGCTGTGACGTGGGGCTGGAGGGCCGCGTAGATCTCTGCCGTGTAGCCCTCAATGGCCAGAAGTTCGCTGGTTGAGGTCAGCCAGAAGTTTGCCGGTCGGTAAGGGGGCTGCCGGCTGGTGTACTGGTCGTCTTCGGCGCCGTTGAGTTCGACGTCTACGTCAGGGTCAATCCAGTCGATGGTCGCGTCGGTTAGCGCCGCCGCCGTGCCGCTGTCCAGCGGCCGCTCCAGCGGTAGAAGTTGCAGCAGGCGCTCATACTGCTCGGCCATTTTCGGCGCACGCTTGCCGTCCTTACTGATCAGTCCGTTGAGATTGAAGCGTCCCTGCTGATCCTGCAGGTAGCCTTCGAGCGTGCCGGCCTCCACCTCGAAGGCGAGGGGCTTGGCCCAATTCTCGAAAGTGGTGTCTGTGCCGCCGGGCCCGTCGTCCCTGGCGTCCTCGGCGAGTCCAAACTTGGCAAATTCTTCAGCACCGAGGTTGTATTGCCGCGCCTGATCTTGCAGCAACAGGTTTTCCGTTCTGTTCAAGCCAACGCTCGTCTGCCACAACAGGTTCACCGCGAGCACCGTAGCAATGGCGACCACCAGAATAGCCGTCAGCACCGCAATGCCTGCCTGCCGTCCGGGGAGGGCAGGCCTCACTCGGGCATCTCCACCAGCCGCTCGATCTCACCCCAGTCTTCCAGATCCAGGGTCAGCCGGAGGGCACGTGGCCGGCCAGCAGGTGCGGCCGCGGTATTGTTGAGTGGTGGCCACTGCTGCTGCCACTCACCTGTGCCCTGTCGGGTGTCCAGGAACAGCAGTTTGACGCTCTTGACGCCAGCCAGCAATTCCTCGCTGCGCGGCTTTTCGCCAAGTACGGAGTCGACCACTGGCCAGTACTCGCGAAACAGCCTGTCGTCCTCCAGCCGATACTGCACTCGCTGAAGGGTTCCCCGATGGGGGAGACCCGCCGGATTGGGCCAGCCGCCGCGCGTCAGGCGGACCAGGAACTGGCCCCGGCCGTCTGTCGTCAACGGAAGCTCACGACCAGCGCCCAACTCATCCCTGACATAGCGAGGCTCCACGCTGGTGAAATCGGTAGCGAGCAGTCGCATTGCCCGCTGCAGCGTTGCGAGGCGCTCGGTCTGGACCTCGGCCTGGGTTTGCTGGCCCACGATGGCATTGAGCCCGCCGAGCGCCATGGCGCCGATTACGGCAAAGATCCCCATTGCCACAAGCAGTTCGAGCAGGGTGAACGCGGACTGGCGATTGGGATGGATCACCGTCACGGTCCGGGAGGATCGAGCAGCGTCCAGTCTGCCCGGGGTGTGTTCCCAGGCCCCTGGGTGGCCGGCGGTGGGCGGCCGAGGAACCCCGTCAGGGTGGTCACAACGGCGTCGGGCCGGTCTGCAAAGGCGATGCTGATATCTACCCGGCGGATGGCCTCCACGGGCGTTTTGACGACCTTGATCGTGTAGCGCCACGTTGTCCTTGCCATTTCAACCTCGTCAGAGCGGGTGCCAATTGGCGGGAACTCCCCCAGCAGGCGTAGCTCTGTCATCCGATTCAGGGCCACCCAATGCGACAGCGTCTTGTCCCGCAGGCGACTCGCCACCGTCAGCGTCTGGTTCACCTGGCCGAAGGCAGCCATAAGGCCCAGTGCGACGATGACGAGTGCCACCATCACCTCAAGGAGGGTGAAGCCGCGCTGCCGTAGGTTGTCAGTCATCATCCTTCGTCAGTGTGGTCTTGCCATCGATGGCGACTGCCAGCGAGTAACTGCGGTCCTCCTCGACACTGCGGATATGGATGTCGAAGGCGTCACTCAGGTCACCAGAGGAGAAGATGAAGAGCTGGGGCTCGTACTTTTTTTCCACATCCTTCTCGCTTCGTTCGAGATTGACCGTCCGGCCTTCAATCTCCAATTCGAGGGCAAAGACCTCCGGCAGCTCCCGCGGCCCCAATACGTCCGTGCTGATGGGCTCCCACTTGTCGTCCTTGGGGTCGAGGAGATCTCCGCGGTCGAATACCGAGAATTCATAGCGCTGAGGATAAAGCCGGAGCCCGAGTTCGCGGGACTGGAAAGTGGCGTCCTCGAGGGCGAGTGCGAGCAGCGTCTCCAGCCGTTCAGCTTCCCGTCTCAGTTCCCGATCGGTACCGCCAGCAACGCCAACGGAGAGCGTGAACATGGCGGCCATGATGCCGATGATAAACACCACCACCAGCAGTTCGAGGAGGGTGAAGCCCCCGATCCGCCTGGGGACGCTAGTTGACGTCCCAGTTACCGACATCGGCATCCGGGCCTTCGCCTCCCGGCTGTCCATCCCGGCCGAGAGAATAGATGTCGAATGCGCCTTGCTTGCCGGGATTATCGTAGAGGTAGGGCCGGTCCCAGGGATCCTTTGGCATGCGGTCCAGGTAGCCCCCTTCGGGCCACTTTTGCGTCGAGTCCTGCGGCGGCGTCACGAGTGCATCGAGGCCTTCCTGGCCGGTGGGATAGCGGAAGCGATCCAGACGATAGAGCTTGAGCGCACTTTCGATAGCCCGGATGTCCTGCTTCACTTTGGCTCCCTGGGCGTCATCGATGCGATTAATGACGTTCGGTGCGATCAGTGCAGCGAGAATCCCGATAATCACGATAACCACCATGATTTCGATAAGCGTAAAGCCGCGTGTGGCCCGGAACGATGTGTTCTCGAACTTCATGAATTGACCCTGCGATTCTGCGATGATCTGCCGCAACCCGAAGCGGCAGAGAGCCCGATGGGATTATCTGCCTCCCGCCAGAGCCTGTCAGCAAGTTTCAGCCAGATTTGACCAAGTGGCCCTAAGCCCCCGACAAATAACGTTTTCCCCGCGGCTGGCATCCTCGTCACTGGTCTGGGCTACGGGTTTTGCTGTGATACTCGTCGCACTCCAGCTGCTGCCCGCTGACTGGCACCGGGCGCTCTGGTATGACCGGGCGGCCATCTCGTCGGGCGAATACTGGCGCCTTCTCACCGGCAACCTGGTGCATCTGGGCTGGACGCATCTGGCGCTCAATGTAGCGGCCCTGCTCGTCGGGATTTGGGTGTTTTACCCCGCCCGGAGCCCTATTGCCTGGGCCATCGCGCAATTCGTGTGTTCGGTCGTCAGCAGCGTCGGGCTCTTTCTGTTCAGCCCGCAAGTAAGCTGGTGCGTGGGCATGTCGGGTGCGCTGCACGGCCTGCTCATGATCGGCGCCATTGACTGGATTCGGCAGGGAGATCGCATGGGCTGGGCTCTGCTGGTGATCTGGACCGGCAAGCTGGCCTGGGAAAACTGGGAGGGTGCGCTCCCATTCTCTACAGAAACAGTGGGCTCGGCAGTCGTCACTGACGCGCACCTCTGGGGTGCGGTCGGTGGATTGCTGTATGTTGCTGGCGAACAGATTTACCGGCGGTGGTCACCCCGGACTGTCGTGGCCTGAATGCTGTGGAGAGTTTGATGCCAACTGCAGGAGAGCTTCTTTCCCTAACGGGCGAAATCGCGCTGGTCACCGGAGCATCACGGGGTATTGGTGCCGGAATCGCTGACCTGCTCGGGCTTGCGGGGGCAACCGTGATAGGTACGGCGACCACGGAATCGGGAGCATCAGCCATTACGGAGCGCCTGAGGGCCAAGTCCATTGCGGGCCGGGGTCTTGTCCTGAACGTGGCCTCTGCCGAGTCGGTAGCAATAGTGGAAAAAGATATTGCAGCTCGCGAGGGACAGATCTCGATCCTCGTCAACAACGCCGGTATCACTCGTGACAACCTTCTCTTGCGCATGAAGGAGGAGGAGTGGGATGCCGTGATTGCAACCAACCTGACGTCGCTTTTTCTGATGAGCAAGGTCTTTGTGCGTGGGATGCTGAAGCAGCGTCGCGGCCGGATCATCAACGTCTCGTCGGTCATCGGTGCTATGGGTAACCCCGGCCAGGCCAATTACGCGGCAGCCAAGGCAGGCATCGTTGGCTTTTCGAAATCACTTGCCCGGGAAGTGGGCAGCCGCGGGATCACGGTAAACGTGGTATCACCAGGGTTCATCCAGACGGACATGACAAGCTTGTTGTCCGAAGACCAGCGCCAGACGCTTGCGGGCCAGATTCCCCTCCAGCGCCTTGGTACGGTGGATGATGTGGCAGGTGCCGTCCTGTTCCTGGCATCGGGTGCGGGTGCCTATGTGACCGGCGAGACCCTGCATGTCAATGGTGGCCTGCTTATGGCCTGAAGCCCGGCACTTTCCTGGAGTGCTAGATTGGCCGCGGGGCTTAACCTAGAATACCCGCCCGTCGGGGTTTGAGATCTGCTGAACTGTGCAGTCCAGGCCATCTGAGTAGTCGGTCTCACGAAGAGGACATAGGTCAAATGAGCAGTATTGAGGCACAGGTCAAGAGCATCGTCGCCGAGCAGCTTGGCGTTAAGGAAGATGAAGTCACCAATCAGGCTTCATTTGTCGATGACCTCGGAGCTGACTCCCTGGACACCGTGGAACTGGTTATGGCGCTCGAGGAAGAGTTCGAGACCGAGATTCCCGATGAGGACGCCGAGAAGATCAAGACGGTTCAGCAGGCGATTGACTACATCACCCAGCGCGCTGCAGCTGCCTGATCAACGGTTCCTGTCCCGGCTGTGACGGTACAGCAGTCCGGATCCAAACATCCAGATCAGGCCAGCCACTTCGAGCCTGGTCACGATCAAGTCACTGTCGAGAGGCCGCCACGGATGTCCAATAGGCGCGTCGTGGTCACCGGGATGGGGATCATCTCCCCGGTGGGCAATGATCTGGAGTCGGCCTGGCAGCAGGTCCTGGGTGGTATCAGTGGCATTGGGCCCATTACCGACTTCGACGTGAGTGAGTTCTCGACGCGCTTTGGTGGCAGCATCCGTAACTTCGATGCCACCAGATACGTGCCCGCAAAAGATCTCAAGAAGATGGATCCTTTCATCCACTTTGGCGTTGCTGCCGCGACACAGGCAGTGGAGCATTCCGGGCTCAAGGACAGCGGCCACTCGCTTGATCGGATCGGGGTGGCGATGGGCTCCGGGATCGGTGGCGTTGGGACCATCGAGGCAAATTACGAGCGCCTTCGGGAGGGTGGGCCGCGCAAGATCTCCCCATTCTTCGTTCCCGCCAGCATCATCAACATGATCTCTGGCCACGTGTCCATTCAGTATGGGTATCGTGGTCCCAATATCGCGCTGGTCAGTGCGTGCTCAACGGCAACGCACTCTATCGGAATGGCAGCGCGCCTCATCACCCACGGCGACGCAGACGTCATGCTGGCCGGGGGGGCTGAGCACGGCATCACCCCAATGGGCCTCGGCGGGTTTTGCGCAGCCCGCGCCCTGTCCCAGCGCAATGACGATCCCTCCGGGGCGAGCAGGCCCTGGGACAAGGATCGGGACGGTTTTGTGTTAAGCGACGGCGCTGCCTGCCTCGTTCTGGAAGAGTACGAATCAGCCCGCACAAGGGGTGCTGAGATATTCGCCGAGGTCGTTGGTTTTGGAATGAGCGCCGACGCCTACCATATGACCGCGCCGCCCGAGCACGGGGAGGGGGCCCAGGCCTGCATGGTTGCTGCCCTGAAGGATGCCGGCCTCAACCCGGAGCAGATCAGCTACATCAATGCCCACGGAACTTCCACGCCGCTTGGTGACGTTGCAGAGACGCGCGCTATCCGGGGTGTATTCGGGGCTCACGCCGGCAAGCTGGCTGTCAGTTCGACGAAGTCCACTACGGGGCACCTGCTCGGTGCTGCCGGAGCGGTTGAGGCGGTGTTCAGCGTGCTGGCAATACGCGATCAGATCGCACCGCCCACTGCCAACCTGCATTCTCCAGGGCCGGATTGTGATCTGGACTACGTCCCGAACACTGCCAGGGCCATGAGGATCGAGAGCGTCCTCAGCAACTCGTTCGGTTTCGGGGGCACGAACGGCAGCCTGATTTTCCGCCGGGTCTGAGGCCCAACCCGGTGGCCCAGCCTGCGGACGTGCTCGTGCAGCCCGTGGTGCTGCCAGGTGACTTCGACCTGCTGGAGATGCACGAACGTCATCCGGACCGCTATCCGTACCTGCTGGAGAGCGTCGCTCCAGGGGCCGATGGGCGGGGACCGGTTGAGGCTTTCGACATTCTCTTTGCCTTCCCCGGCCAGACCCTCAGCCTCGACGAGCATTTCCGGCTGCACGGGACTCACGTGAAGGAGGCGGGCGGATTCCTGGCCGCTCTGGACGCGTGGTGGCGAAGTAACCGGGTGGCCGCGGATCCAGACCTGACTCTCCCTTTTCACGGTGGCTGGTTCATCTACCTGGGCTACGAGCTGGTCCAGCAGATCGAGCCCACTATTCTGGTTATCGCCCCGCCTGCCGGACCCATCGCGTTCGCCACACGGATTCCGGTCGCACTGGTGCGCCACCGGCGCACCGGGCTCGCCTGGATCGTCGCAGAGCCCACGCATAGTCAGGCCATGCACGAAATCAGGCAGGACCTCGCGAGCTGTCGCGCGACTCCGTCGGCGGGCACTGTTCGGCCCCTGGTGACATCAATCAGCGAGCCACAACCTGCGGCATTTCTCGCCGCCGTCGCCGAGGTGCGCAAGCTGATCGCCCGTGGCGATGTCTACCAGGTAAACCTGGCACGGCGCTGGCTTGCCACGGTCGGTGATCAGGTCCGGCCCGCGGAGATCTATCGCCGGCTGCGCCTGACAAATCCGGCGCCCTATGCCGGCATCGCCGCATTTGGTGACTGGACGCTCATCAGTTCTTCGCCAGAACGCCTCGTGCGTTGCCGGGGTGGTGTTGTGGAAACACGACCCATTGCCGGCACGCGGCCGACCGCCGATGATCCGTCTCAGGAAGACGCCAGACGAAACGAGCTACTCGCCAATCCAAAGGAGCGAGCCGAGCACATCATGCTGATTGATCTGGAGCGGAATGACCTCGGTCGTATCAGTGCGCCTGGTTCGGTTGAGGTTGACGAGTTCATGGCTGTCGAGTCCTATGCCCACGTACATCATATTGTCTCTAACGTGCGAGGGCGGCTGCGCCCGGACGTCTCTCCGGGTGAAGTGATTCGGGCCATGTTCCCCGGGGGCACGATTACCGGCTGTCCGAAAGTGCGGTGTATCGAAATCATCGCGGACCTCGAGGAGCAGTCTCGCGGCGCCTATACCGGCTCCATGGGCTACCTGAACCGGGACGGGAGTTGTGATCTGAACATCCTCATTCGAACCTTTGTTATGCAGGGGCGGACGCTGTCCTTTGCTGCTGGTAGTGGCATCGTTGCCGATTCCGATCCGGTACGGGAACTGGACGAGACACGCGCCAAGGCCAAAGGCCTCTTGCTTGCTCTCGGGGGATAGCCGGGCATGGAGCACTGGTGGATCAACGGACACTCCGGTCGAGAGATTGACGTCACCGACCGGGGACTTACTTACGGCGATGGCCTGTTCGAGACTATTGCCATTCGCGCTGGTGAGCCACGCTTCCTGGCCCTCCATCTGGATCGCCTGTTAACCGGATGCCGCCGGCTTGGTATTGCGGAGCCGGCACGCACGACTCTTGAAGGGAACCTGGTGTCAGCGACCCTCGGGATCCGGCACGGCATCCTCAAAGTCATTGTCACAAGGGGCACTGGACCTCGCGGCTATGCCCCGCCAGCGCATCCGGACATCACTGTGGCCTGGGGTACGGCGGAGACTCAGCCGCGACTGGCGCTGCCGATTGAGATTCGCTGGTGTGAGACCATGGCGTCGCCAAATCCAGCAACGGCGGGACTCAAGTCGCTGGGTCGACTTGAGCAGGTTCTCGCACGCGCCGAGTGGACGCAGCCGGAAGTAGCCGAAGGGCTGATGATAAGCACCGAGGGGCACCTCATTGGCGGAACCGCAAGCAACGTGTTTCTGGTAGCAGGCGACCGGGTTCTTACGCCCAGCCTGCACCGCTCCGGAATTGCCGGGGTCATGCGGCGGGTGGTCATTGAAACCGCGCACAGGGCGGGGATCAGGGTCGACGAAGTGCAGCTCAGCCCGTCAGAAGTCCGGACCGCAGCGGAACTTTTCGTGACCAACGCGCTCACCGGTATCCGCCCCGTTCGGCAGCTCGGTTCGCAAGTCTGGAGTACGGGTCCGGTTACCCAACATCTGCGCCAGTTGCTGCTCACAGCCGGAGTCGGGGAATGCGCCGCAGAATCCTGATCGCACTGGTCGTTGCCGGGGCGCTCCTGGCAATGAGCGCCCTGTGGGTACGCAATTACCTCGCTAGCCCGCTATCCATTCCTGCAGAGGGATACCGCCTCGAGATCGCTCCAGGCATGACCTGGTCAGCCGTTGCGCGGCGCCTGGCTGACGACGGAATCACGCCGTGGGGCCTGGTACTCCGGGCCCGCGGGCAGCTGACGGGGGAGGCGGGACGGATCCAGGCTGGTGAGTACGCTCTGCTTCCAGGTTTGACGCCACGGTCACTCCTGCAGCAACTGGTTGCGGGGCGTGTCGTGCTGCGCAAATTCACGCTGGTAGAGGGTTGGACTGTCCGGGACATCCTGCGGGCGATCAAAGGGGAGCCAACTCTTCAGAAGACGCTGCGCGCGACTCAAGCTCCCGAGCTGGCGCGTGAACTCGATCTTCCGTGGCCGAGCGCCGAGGGGGCCTTTTTGCCGGAGACGTATCTGTTTGCCCGTGGCACTACCGATCGGGCGATGCTGGCCCGTGCCCATGCTGCGCTCTATGAGCGCCTCAACCAGGCGTGGGCAACCCGGTCCCCGGATCTGCCGCTGGCGAATGCATACGAACTGCTGATCCTGGCCTCCATCGTCGAAAGGGAGACGGCTCTGGCCAGCGAAAGACCAATGATTGCAGGCGTTTTTGTCCGGCGGCTCAACAAAGGGATGCGTCTGCAGACCGACCCGACCGTCATCTACGGTCTTGGGCCGGGTTTCGACGGTAATCTCACGCGGGCCAATCTTGAAATGGATACTCCCTGGAACACCTACACGCGCAATGGCCTTCCGCCAACACCGATTGCGGCGCCGAGCGGAGCGGCGATAGACGCCGCATCGAGACCTGCGGACGGCAGAGCCCTGTTCTTCGTGGCCAGTGGCCGGGGCGATGGCAGCCACCGGTTTTCGGCTACGCTGAAGGATCACGAGAGCGCGATCCGGGACTACCTGGCTGTGTTGAAACAGCGTGACGGCAACTGAGGGCAGGCTATTGGGTACGACGACAGCGCGGGGCCGCTTCATTACGGTCGAGGGAATTGAGGGGGTTGGCAAGTCCACCAATCTCAGCTTCGTGGCTAACGAACTGCGCCGTGCCGGTCATGCCGTTGTGGAATCGCGAGAACCCGGCGGGACCCCACTCGGGGAACGTGTTCGGGAGCTGCTGCTGAGTCCGGAGACCCGGATCGCGCCACTCACCGAGTTGCTCCTGATGTTCGCTGCCCGGGCAGCCCACCTTGACGAGGTGATCAGGCCGGCACTGGGCAGTGGCAAATGGGTCGTGTGCGATCGGTTTACTGATGCCAGTCATGCCTATCAGGGTGGCGGTCGGGGCCTGCCCACGGCGACAATCGACACTCTGGCTACCCTGGTGCAGGGGGACCTGCGCCCGGATCTCACCTTGCTACTGGATGCCCCACTCAAGGTGGCGCAAGAGCGGCAAGCCGGCCGGGGTCACCGGGACCGTTTCGAGCAGGAGTCGGCGGAATTCTTTGCGCGGGTGCGAAAAGTCTACCTGGATCTCGCAGCCCGGGATCCGGGTCGAGTGCGCCTTATCGACGCCGCTCGGCCCCTCGGGGAGGTGCAAGACGACATCCGTCGGACCCTGGGCGAACTAACTTAGTCTGGTTGTAATATATGCCTCATAAGTCCATGAACTGGAAGCTATTCTAGATGCTTAGTGCACCCTGGCTCGATGGGGCTCTGGACCGCTTCGAGGCGCGCCTGGCTCGGGGCCAGACCCCTCAGGCTCTGCTTATTCACGGCCCCGCCGGAATCGGTCGGCGGCACTTTGCCCTGACCGTCGCGGCCCGGCTCCTGGGTTCCGACTGGCGACCCCGGATAGCCGTACCCGCTGACCAGCTGGGCGGAGTCCCTCACCCCGACTACTGGGGCGTCGGGCTCGACGAGGATTCCCGGGTGATCAAGGTCGACCAGATCCGGGATTTGAACAAAGCCCTGAATCTGACCAGCCACCGGGGTGGCTGGAAGGTGGGACTCGTCTGGCCAGCTGAGGTGTTGAACCACAACGCCGCCAACACGCTTCTCAAGACCCTGGAGGAGCCACCGCCCGCAACGACGTTGCTGCTGATCGCGGATGCCCTGAGTCCACTCCCGGCAACGATCATCAGCCGGTGTGAACGAATACGCTTGTCGCCGCCAGCCCGGTCTGTCGCGCTGGCCTGGCTCGTCGAGGATCATCCAGACCGTTCTGCCTGCGAGCGAGCCTTGGCATTTAGTTCAGGGGCGCCGCTCGTGGCGATGTCACTGCTTGGCGAGGCCCAGGGTGCGGGTGTCGGCAAACTGTTGGCTGACCTAGCCGATGAAGTACAGCAGCTGATAGACCTTAGGCTGCCGCCCACGACGCTTGCACGCGCCTGGGCCAGGCGCGACGCTGGTGTCTGTCTGCGCTGGCTGTACCTGCAGACTGCAGAATTGCTTCGCAGGCAGGTGCAGTCGCCGGGCGACACCGAATCTGTACCATCACCCTTGAAAATTCCTGAAGTCCCCGTGAACATGGCAGCCTGTTGCAGGTATCTCGACCAGGTCATGGAGGCTCAGCGCCTCAAGGACCATTCACTCAACATGGAAGCAATATTCGCTGACTTGCTCATGTGGTGGTACGGTGCGGCTGGCGCTATCAGGATGTGATATGTCGAAACCCGGATTACTGACACTGACCATCAGGGACAAGAGCGCCCTGTATCTCGCGTATATGCCATTCATTCGTAACGGTGGCCTGTTCATTCCGACCAGCAGCAGTTACCGGATTGGTGACGAGGTCTTCATGCTCCTGAACATGATGGGTGAGGACGAAAAGATCCCGGTAGCGGGTCGGGTGATCTGGGTGACGCCCAAGGGGGCGCAGGGCAAGCGGACAGCGGGGATTGGGGTCCAGTTCAGCGATCAGGATGGCGGCGCCACCCAGAAGAAGATCGAGAACTACCTGGCTGGCGCCCTCGGTGGGGACAAGCCCACTCATACCATGTAGCTGCGCCGTTAGCGGCTTGTCAGGTTAAGTCCGCCGCGCAGAACCCGGGTGTCGAAACCCCGTTCATTGAGCACAAACGCTCCTGCTGAGCTTCGGCGCCCGGTATCGCAGCACACGACGTAGGTGGTGTTGGTGTCGAGTGTGTTGAGCTTCAATCTGATGAAGTAGAGGGGAATATTGATCGCGCCAGGCTCGTGATAGCTCTCGAACTCGCTGGGCAGGCGAACATCCAGCCACTTCCCGCCCGCCGCAACGATGCGTCGAGCGTCTTCGTGATCGACCCAAGCCACCATGGGCTCGTTCAATAGCGTAGTGAAGTCCTGTTTGCCAAGACGCATGAGGGCACCATCGGCAGCCATGGTCACGGTAGCGTTGCGGCGATTGTGCGAAATGAGCGCTTCTTCGCCGAACGTATCGCCCACGCCGAGTTCAGCGAGCTTGATACCTTCCTTGTTCAGAGGCGTCTCCCGCGTCACCGTGCACCGGCCCCGGGTAATGACGTAGAAGTAATCACCTTCGTCGCCCTGCTTGATGATGACGTCGCCGGCGTTGAAGTGCACCTGCTGCATCCGCATGAATATTGCCTGGATATTGCCTGGCGGAATGCGGTGGAAAGCCTTGGTCTGGAGCAGGGTGGTCATCCAGTCGTCCGAGTTGCCATGGTCGTCACTGCGTAGTTCGTTGACCTCGTAGCTACCGGTCTGGTCCCAGGTCAGCATGACGTCGAGCAGTTCCGTATCCACGGAGATGTACTCCACGCGATCCACGGCCCGGACGGTGTAGCGACGGGGTAGTACCGGCGTGATGGGATTCCGGGACTCGTCTGAATTGGACCGAAGCAGGCGGACAGCGCCATTGCGGTCAGTCAGCTCGAGCGTTCCGGAAACGAGGTAATAGGTGCGCTTGTCCGTGTCACCCTCACGGAGCAGCGGCTTGCTGCCATCGAGGGTCCGGACTTCCATCTTCTTGGCCAGGGCCGCCACGTTTTCCCGCTTCAGCCCGTCCAGGGGGGAAAAGCGCCGCAGCAGGTCCGGAGTAACGGTTGAGCCATCCATCAGGGATGTATTGTAACCGTAAGAATTTCCGGGGTGAAAGCACTCAGCGCCCGAATTTTTGACATCAGTTCCTGAGCAGCGTCCAGCCGGGTGAGGGCGTAAAGCGGGGTCCGTGCTGGTCAGCCAGTTCGCGAAGCCGGGACTCGACCTGCTCAATGCCAATTTCATGGGCGTAGTGCAGCGGGCCACCCCGAAAGGGCGCGAAGCCCGTGCCAAAAATGACCCCCGCATCCACCAGGTCCGGGTCGCTGACTATGGCATCGTGAAGGCAGGCAGCCGCTTCATTGAGAAGCGCGTAAACGAGACGATCCGAAACGACTGGGTTCGCAGTTCCCCACGCCAGGTCAGGACGCACGGGCTTGCGATCCCGGTAGGTATAAAACCCGGAGCCGGTCTTCAGGCCAAGCTGCCCCTGCCTCACCAGTTCCTCAAGCTCGGGTGCCGGACTTCGGCCCAGTACAGGCGCCAGAATCCGTGCCACGTGATCAGCCACGTCGAGACCCACCGAATCAGCCAGCTCCACCGGACCCATCGGCATGCCAAACTCCGTTGCCGCCTGGTCGATTTCGGCCAGCGGAATGCCCTCGCGGATCATCTCCATGGCCTCTCCGATGTAGGGAGCGAGGATCCGGTTGACCAGAAAGCCCGGATGACTGCGGCACGGAACGGGCAACTTGCCAATCTGGCGTGCAAATCCGGTTCCAGCGATCAGGGCGGCAGGTGCGCTGGTCGTCGCCGCGATGACTTCCACGAGAGGCAGCTTCGCAACGGGATTAAAGAAGTGCAGCCCGATCAGCCGGCCTGGCTCGCGGAGACAGCCACTGAGCATCTCCAGGGGAATGCTGGAGGTGTTCGTCGCCAGCACGACTCCGGGCCTCATGCTGCGTTCCAGGCGCTCGTAGACCTGAGTCTTGACCTTGAGGTCCTCGAACACGGCCTCGATGACCAGATCTGCTGTCGCGGCGCCCGCGCCGCCTGGGTCTGGCCGCAGCCGGGCGACTGCAGCCTCGACGGCTTCCGGTTTCTTGAGCTTACGGGCGAAGAGCTTGCCGGCCCGCGCCAGAGCCGGCTCGATAAATTTGAGGTCCCGATCTTCCAGGGTCACATCGAGACCCCGCAGGGCACACCACGCAGCTATGTCGCCCCCCATGACTCCGGCGCCGACGACGTGCACTCGGCTGATACCGGTTTTCCCGGTGCCGAGTTTCTTTAGTCGTTCCTGCAGGAAGAAGACCCTGACAAGATTGCGGGACGCGGACGTCATCACGAGGCGCCCAAACGACTGCGCCTCTGCTTCGTAGGACGCCCGCGAGGGGGCGGCGCCAAACTTTTCCCACAGATCAATGATGGCGCCGGGGGCCGGGTAGTGCTCGGGACGCGCCTTTGCACTCGCCTTTTGGCGCAGGGTCCGCGCCAGCGTTGGCCTCAGGGGGCCCAGTGCCAGTAGCCGATCCAGAAGTGGCACTGGCCGGCGGCGTGCGGGTTTTGCAAGCTGCCGGGCTGCAGCCTTACGCCAGTCTTCATCAGTGACGAGAGCATCCACCAGGCCAGCAGCCAGTGCTTCCCCTGGCCTCATGGAGCGGCCGGTAAGCATCAGATCCATGGCCTTGCGCACACCGATGAGATTTGGGAGGCGCACAGTGCCTCCGAACCCCGGATGGACGCCGAGCAGCACCTCCGGGAGGCCGAAAACGGGCTCCGACCCAGCCGCTGCGATCCTATAGGTGCAGGCCAGTGCCAACTCGAGGCCGCCGCCAAGCGCGAAGCCATCAAGTACGGCAACAGTGGGGTAGGGCAGTTGTTCCAGGCGTTCGAACAGCCGTTGACCCTGGCGGGTCAACGCACAGGCTCGCTCCTCGGAATCAAGGGCCGGGAACTCCTTGATGTCGGCGCCCACGATGAAGCCCGATTTCTTGCCGGAAAAGATCGCAAGCCCGCTGAGGCGCTGCCTGGACAAGTCCGCGATCAGTCTGTCCAGTTCGGTCATTGCCTCGGCAGAGAGGGTATTCGCTCCGGCATCCTGGCGATCAAAGCAAAGCCAGCCAATGCCATTGACATCGCAGTCCAGTTGCCAGTGGCGCAGGCGGGTTGTTGCAGGCAAGGATCCGGCAGCAGTCATGGAACTACCTCAGTTCAAAATCGCACAGGAGGGGCAAGTGATCTGAATGCAGGATCTGTGGCACCTCGAATGAGGTCATCTCGATTCCCGCCCCGTACAGGATGAAGTCGAGTTCCATGCGTGGCGACTTGCTGGGGTAGGAAGGAATGCCGTCCACGTTCGCGCTACGCAGACCCGCCGCCTTCATGAACAGAAACATTTCAGTCTCGCCCCAAAACGTATTGAAGTCTCCGGCAACGATTACCGGTTTCTTGATCTGCGAGATGAGATCATAGAGATGACGAAGCTGAAACTGCCGGTGCCGGTACTTCAGGGACAGGTGCACGAGAAAGATGACTACGCCGTCCAGTTCGAGTTCGATGATCAGCCGCTTGATGCCGGTGTCAAAGTAGTGAAATCGTTCCCCAAGTATGTGGGGAGCGGCGAGGAATGCATTGGCCTGCTTCCGCAGAATTGGCAGCATTTGGTTCAGGGATTCTTCTCCGTACTTGCACTCGTAGCAGGAGTAATGGCCCAGGGCCCTGGCGATGGACTCAGCCTGGTTTACGCCGCCGCTGCGCACTGAGCCGACATCCACCTCGAGCAAACCGACCACATCGGGGCGGCACGATTTGACGAAATCTATGATGTTGTCGAGGTTCCCGGGGTTGCCGAAGAGGTAGCCTGCCCCTGGAACGGGTATCTGGGGCGGCATTCCGGCGCCAACCGCGTAGCGAATGTTGTACAAGAGAAGGCGCATGTGTGGTGTCAGTGTAATGCCCGGCCGCGGGTGTTGGAACTCCGTGGTATTTTTGGCGCGTTGAGGAGGGTAGAGCGATGTCAGATGCAAGTCCGATCCGTGTCTTCGTTAGCCATCTCTTCGAGAAACACCCGGATTATCTGCGCGTTTTTGAGTACCTGGAGAGTCGGGAGAAGTTTCACTACCTGAATGTGAGCAACCCCGACCCTATGCCCGGGGCCGGCAAAGAGGCCCTGAAGGACGAGTTACGCAGCCAGATCAAGGCATCCGAGGTGATGGTGCTGCCGGTTTCCATCTACGATCTCAATCGGGATCTCGTGACGTTCCAGATGGACTGCGCTGGCGCCTTCAACAAGCCCATCATTGGGGTGAAGTCCTTCGGGGAAACCGTCGTTATCCAGAAAATCATCCTTGAGCGGGCAGCAGACGTGGTGGAATGGGATGCCCGAAGTCTGGTGGACGCCCTGCGGCACCATGCCCGCCACGAGAACACCGCGCGCTGGGATATCGTCGAATTCAAGCTGGACTAGCGCCTTCTGTCCCTCGCCCTGCTGTAATTTCCTCCAGTGTGGCGCTTGTTCTGGTCGGGCCCGCTCACGTAATATCTTCGCCCCGCCGAGTAGCCCGGCGTCACCCTGAACGGCTGAAGGGCACCAGAAGCCCTGCCGCATCCACAAGCATGGTCATTCACACAGACGCCCTGATTATTGGTGCAGGCCCTTGCGGCCTTTTCCAGGTATTTGAGCTCGGACTGCTGGGCATCAAGGCCGACATCGTCGATTCCTTGCCTGCTGTCGGGGGACAGTGCACCTGGCTGTACCCGGACAAGCCCATCTACGACATTCCAGCCGTGCCGATCTGCACAGGCGCCGAGCTGGTCGCCAATCTGATGACGCAGATCGAGCCTTTTGGTCCCACGTTTCACCTGGGCGAAGAGGTGGTCGCGCTGCAAGCCGTCGACGGTGGTTTTCAGGTTCGGACAGCGCCGGGCAAGGAGTTTCACGCGAAGACGATTTTTATCGCCGGCGGCGTTGGCTCATTCCAGCCGCGTAAGCTGCATCTGGATGGAGCAGACACGCTGGAGGAGCGCTTTATTCATTACCGGGTTCAGGATCCGACACTGTTCAAGGGCAAACGTCTGGCGATTCTGGGTGGGGGAGACTCAGCGCTTGACTGGGCACTGGCGCTTGCGCCCGATGCGGCAGGTGTCACCCTGATTCACAGGCGCGACGATTATCGGGCGGCGCCAGCGTCGGTGGCGCAACTGAAGTCCCGCGCGGCGAGTGGCGCCGTCGAGATTATCGAATCAGCGAGTGCTAGAGCCTTGCGGCTCGATGGTGACCGCCTGACCGGGATTGAACTCAGCCTCAAGGACGGAAGCAACCGAATAGTTGACGCTGATCATGCGCTGGTCTTTTTCGGTCTGTCACCGAAGCTCGGACCCATTGCCGAGTGGGGCCTGGCGCTCCACAAGAAGGTGATCACCGTGGATACCGAGGCCTTTCAGACCAACGTTCCGGGCATTTTCGCTATTGGAGATATCTGCGACTATCCTGGCAAGAAGAAGCTGATCCTCAGCGGCTTTCACGAAGCGGCACTGGCGGCCTTCGCCGCCAAGGCACTCATCGATCCCGGCAAGAAAGTGCACTTGCAATACACCACCACGAGCCCGTTGATGCACAAGCGTCTCGGCGTAGCCGATTGAGCAGCCGAACCCCGTGAGCCTCACACCCGTTGTCATCGCACATCGGGGAGCCAGCGGCTACCTGCCGGAACATACGTTGCCAGCCAAGGCCCTGGCGCATGGAATGGGTGCTGATTTCCTGGAGCAGGACGTCGTCGCCTCGCGTGACGGCTTCCTTGTTGTCTTTCACGACCTCTATCTCGATCAACTCACGGATGTCGGCCAGCTGTATCCGGGCCGTGCGAGGCCCGATGGTCGGCATTACTGCATCGACTTCAGCCTGGCGGAGCTTCGGGCCCTCCGAGTCACGGAGCGACGGCGCAAGGACGGATCTGGGGCGCGATTCCCGGGGCGCTTTCCGTTAAATACCGGCACATTCCATATTCACACCCTGGAGGAGGAGCTGGATTTCATTCAAGGTCTCAACCGTTCGACGGGGAGACGGACCGGTGTGTATGCCGAGATCAAGAGTCCCGATTGGCACGCTGAGCACAAGTTGGTGCTCGGTGACAAGCTGATCGAGACCCTGCGTGCGTTTGGTTACCGGACGAGGGATGATGGTTTCTTCGTGCAGTGTTTCTCCGGCACGGAACTGCACCGTGTGCGCGGAAGGTACGGCGTCGAACTGCCTCTGATACAGCTGATGGACGAAGGCACTGTGGTTACCCGCGAGTCGATCGCGTCCATTGCGGATTATGCGCAGGGCATTGGACCGGCGATCAGCCTGGCGTGGCCCGATAAGGGGCTGGTCAGGCTGGCCCGGGAGTTCGGACTGCTGGTGCACCCGTTCACGTTTCGCGCGGATGAGCTGCCCATCGGTTTTGCCACATTCACCGAACTCCTCACGACGTTTCTGGACGAGCTGGAGGTCGATGGCGTGTTCACCGATTTTCCGGACATGGTCGTTCAGCACAGGCGACAACGCGGCTAGTCGGGCCAGCGCTGCGGCACGGTTTCAATCTTGTCAGTGTCGTAACCTGACGCGCGGAGCGTGGCGATCAGCTGGTTGTACTCCACGGCCGGCATGGTCGGCGTGCGCGACATGATCCAGACGTACTTGCGGTCCGGAACACCGATGACCGTGCGCTGATACTCCGGATCGAGATGCAGTATCAAATAGTCCGCCTCAGGGACGTACCAGGCAAACTTCATCTTCCATTCGGAGTTGATGGGCGGATTGGCAACCCGTGCCTGGGGTTTGAAGACCCGCTCGGGGCCTTCAAAGCTGCCGCGCAGAAAGGAGTAGGTGGTTTTAATGGTGCCATCTGGCCCCAGTTGGTAAGTCTCCACGCCGTTGTGTGCACCTTTTTCCGAGAACATGGGCAGGAGCGGCACGTGGATCGGGATTGAAGCGATGACGTACCAGGGGCCCATGAAGCGCTCGAGATCGACGGGCTGCTCAATGCCCCTTAGCGGCGGCAGCGCGGTTGAGCTGCAGGCCGACAGCAGGAGGCTCAGGAGGGTAATTCGAATGGGGCGTGGGAACATGAAAGACGTCCTTTAGATTCTGCGTATAATATATATTATGTTAAGTTGTAATCGTGTTGGGGTCCAGGCGGCCACAGAGGATCGGGACAGGGCCAAAGAACCCGCTGTGTATAATCCCGGCGCGCTCCGGGCCGGGGCCTTGTCGCCTGCAGGGTATTGATGACATCAGCCGCTAGCCAAGCTCGTACGGTTCAAATCGGCATGGTAGGCGGCCACATTGCTTGTCTGGCCGCACTGGAAACGGGCGTTAGCGCCACGGCACTGATAGTAGCCGGCCTGGCCTACGTTCTCCGCGCGTTCGGCGTCACAGCCGGGTATCACCGCCTGTTGGCCCATGGCTCGTTCAAGGCTGGGCGCATGACCCAGTTCGCCCTGGCTCTGTTGGGTTCGCTGGCCACTCAGGGCGGCCCCCTCTGGTGGGTATCGCACCACAGAAACCACCATCGGTATTCAGATACACCTCAGGACCTGCATTCACCCCGTCAGCGTGGCTTCTGGTACTCCCACATGGGCTGGATGTGGGACGAAGGCAGCTTCGAAACCCCGGCGACCAATGTCAAGGAACTCTACCGGTTCGCCGAACTCAAGACTCTCCAGCGCTATTACCCGCTCTTGATCCTGCTCCAGGCATTGGGCTTCTATGGCCTCGGCGCATTCCTTGGGCACTACTTCCCGACAACCGCAACCACCGGTCCGCAAATGCTTGTCTGGGGATTCTTTATCAGCACTGTCGCGCTCTGGCATGCCACGTTCATGGTCAATTCGGTGTGTCATGTCTGGGGCAAGAGGGCGTACGAAACCGGGGACGCGAGCACCAATAATCCGTGGGTAGCGTTTCTGACGCTCGGCGAGGGCTGGCACAACAATCATCACAAATTCGGTTACTCCGCCCGCCATGGCCTGGAGTGGTGGCAAGTGGATCTGACCTACCTGAGCCTGCGTGGGCTCGAGTTACTCGGTCTCGTCAGGGATCTCAAGTTGCCACGGAAGATTCCAGCCACCGCCTGAACGTCTGACGGTCTGGTTTTCGGCTGGTAGTCAGGGCTACTTGACGACCTGATCGATAACGATTGCGACTGCCCCCCCCGTCAGGTCGCTGCGCTTCCACTGAGCCTCGCCATAGATGTCGCCAGGTTTTGCAATGGGATCGCCTCCATTGGCGACCCGGGCGACCAGCGTGGCCGTCGCGACGTTGGCCAGAGTCCTGCCCGGCAACATGACGTCCGCATCACTGATCTGGAGGCTAAGCGGCAATTCAGTCGCCTGTCGTCGAATGACGGCCAGTGGGGGTCCCGCATTCTGCGCATCCCGCACGAAGACAAACAGAGGTGCCGAAGTCGACACCCGGGCACGCAACGCGTCACTCACGGACACGGTCATGCTAATGCTGGCCAGGCTCTTGCTGGCCGGGCCCGCCGCTACCGGCGCTGCTGGAGACTCAGGGGTCGGACCGGCCCCGCCCGCAGCGGCCCCATCAAGTTCGGCGAGCTGCGTCTCGATAATCTGGCGAACGCGCTCGGGCGGTGATAGCTCCAGGAGGGCGCGCCAGCGTTGCCGGGCCACCGCTGGCTGACCACGAGCAAGGCTCAGGAGGCCGCCGTACCACAGACCCTTGGGATTACCTGGCTCCGCTTTGAGGACTGCCTCAATGTCGTCTCCAACCGGCCCGGACAGGGAGCCGGGATCGAGGACAATCCTGGCCTCCGCCACGCCCAGGCGTGCATCGATATTGCGGCCATTGGAGAGATCCAGCGCGCGCTGGTAGGCGGTGGCCGCATCAGCTGGCCGGCTGAGGCTTAAGTAAGAGCTGCCAAGCAGGATCCACCCCTCCTCGTCTGCGGGCGACGCCTGCAGCTTGCGTTCGAGGGACGCTACCGCCTCTTCGACCGAACCCGCGGCCGCAGCTACCGATGTGGATGCAGTGGTGCCGGCTTCAGGCTGCCGCCAGTCATACTTGCTGACCAGCAGATAAACGAGCACCACTGCAGCCGGGATGACGAGTGCGGTCAGCGTCGCCGCCACTGGATGGCCCCCGCTCCCGGAACGAAGCAAGGGCCAGACAACGAGGCCAACGGCCAGGATGGTGAACAGCACGGCAATGGCAGCGAAGACTGTCAAGTTGTATATCCTCAGGCCGCCGCTGGCGGCTCCTCTTCGTCGTCGGCAGGTGCAGGAAGCGCGGCCCGCCGCTGGATAATCCTGCTTAGGGCAAAGCCGCCGATCAGCAGCAGCAAGAACGGCGCCAGCCACAACGCGGCTGTGGACCCTTTAAATCGCGGCTTGTAGAGCACAAAGTCGCCATAGCGATCCAGAAGAAACGTCTTGACCTCGGTTTCAGATCGTCCCTCTTCAAGCATCTGGCGTATCTCTCGCCGCAGATCCGATGCCAGTGGTGCGCTCGAATCAGCAATCGTCTGATTCTGGCAGACGAGACAACGCACTTCATGGGTCAGCCGCTCGTAGGTCTCCTGCTGCACCGGATCGGATAGTTTGGCATCCGTATCCATGGCGAAAAGGAACCCCGGACTCAACGCCAGCGTGAGCACACAGATTGCCGCCCTGAAGCGCAGCATCACTGCCCTGCCTTCGCAGCGGCGATTATTGGCAAGAACTGCTCCCGCCAGACATCGAGCGTCAGCGGCGCGATGTGCTTGTAAAGCACCGTGCCATCAGGGCCAATCAGAAAGGTCTCCGGCGCACCATAGACGCCCCAGTTGATGGCAGTCCGGCCATCCTGATCAACGCCTACTGCCACGTAGGGATTGCCCAGTGTCGTCAGCCACTCACGGGCCAACTGCGGGTCGTCCTTCCAGTTGATGCCGAAGATCGGTATACCGCCGTCTCTCGCCAGAGCCAGCAACGTCTCGTGTTCCTGGCGACAACCCGAGCACCAGGTTCCCCAGACATTCACGAGGCTGGTCTTGCCCAGAAGGTCGCTGCGACCGAGAGTCTGGGCAGGGTTATCCAGGCGAGGAAGCGTGAACTCGGGTGCCGGCTTGCCGACCAGGGGCGACGGCACCAAGGTTGGGTCCTTGCCAAGGCCGATGAGGAAAACAGCCACCAGAAGCCCGAAAAGACCAATGGGCAGAAGGAAACGCCACAGCATCGCGCCAGATTCGGACTGCAAGGTCAGGGCTGCGCTGGCTGCACGTCGCGCTGAGCGGCAGACCCCACTACTACGGACTCCCGGGCACGCAGCCGATACCGGCGGTCGGTGCCGGCCAACAGGCCGCCCAGGGCCATCACAATTGCACCCAGCCAGATAAAGCGCACCAGAGGCTTGTATTGCAGGCGGACACTCCAGGCATCGTTCCCCAGTTCATCGCCGAGCGCCACGAACAGATCCCGGGACCAGCCCACGTCAATTCCCGCCTCTGTCATGGGGGAACTACGCACGAGATAGGTCCGCTTCTCCGGGTATACCGTGGCAACCGGACGGCCAGCGCGAGTAATGCGCATCTCACCACGCAGGCCCTGGTAGTTCGGGCCGCTCACCGGTCGCGTGCCCTTGAACTCGACCTCGTAGTCGCCGACGCGGGCCGTTTCGCCGAGAGCGATCCGTTGATCCGTTGCCAGCCCGAACGAGGACGTCACTGTGATGCCCAGGACGGAGAGCCCGAGACCGAGATGCGCGAGGGACATGCCCAGCGCCGCCTGGGTGAGTCGGGGACCTCGTCCCACAAGCTGCCGCACCGGATCAATGAGTGCAGTCAGGATGACCCAGGCAGCTGCAGCAACGCCAGCCGCCGTGAGAGCACCATTTCCTCCACCGTACACGGCCATTGGCACGAGCACACCAAGTGCTACCGCCAGAGCTGCTGCAAGCCGCAGCTTCATTCCGACCGCGGACGGCGAGCCCCCGCGCCAGGCGGTATGCATACCCACCCCCACGGCAACCAGCAGTGGCAACATGGGAATGAGGAACGCCGTCTCAAAATATGGCGGGCCAACAGAAATTTTCCCCGCGTCAAGCGCTTCGAGGACGAGGGGGTAGACAGTTCCGAGAAAAACGAGGCCCGCTGCAATACAGAGCAGGATGTTGTTAACAAGAAGAAAGCTCTCCCGGGAAAACGGCTTGAACCCGACCGGCCTGTCGAGGGATGGGGCCCGCCAGGCATACAGCCCCAGCGCAGTGCCGATCACGACAGCCAGAAAAGTCAGAATGAAGAGCCCGCGCGCGGGGTCAGCAGCAAAGGAGTGCACCGAAACCAGCACGCCGGAGCGCACGAGGAACGTGCCGATCAGGCTGAGCGAGAAGGCAGCTATTGCGAGCAGCAGTGTGGAGCCCTTGAATATTCCTCGCTTTTCGGTAACTGCCAGAGAGTGCATCAGGGCAGTACCCACCAGCCAGGGCATGAATGATGCGTTCTCTACGGGATCCCAGAACCACCAGCCGCCCCAACCGAGTTCGTAGTAGGCCCACCAGCTGCCAAGGGCAATACCAATGGTCAGAAATACCCACGCGGCAGTCGTCCACGGTCGCGCCCAGCGTACCCACTCCTGCTCCAGCCGCCCGGCGAGCAGAACGGAAACTGCAAAGGCAAACGCCACGGAGAAACCGACGTAGCCGGTATAGAGCATGGGAGGATGCACTGCCATTGCGGGGTCCTGCAGCAGTGGGTTCAGATCATTGCCGTCGAAAGGTACGGGACTGAGCCTCAGGAACGGATTGGACGTGAATAGAACGAACGCCAGGAACCCGACGCTGATGGCTCCCATGACCCCGGTGATCCGGGCTGCAATCTCCTGCGGCAAGGCACCACTCAACGCCGTCACGGCAACTGTCCAGCCCGACAGGATCAGGACCCACAGGAGCAGTGAACCCTCGTGGCCGCCCCAGACCGCTGCAAAGCGATAGATCTCCGGCAGTTGACTGTTTGAGTTGCTGGCGACGTAGAGAAGGGAGAAATCGTTGTGCAGAAAAGACCAGGCCAACAGTCCAAAGGCGCCAGCCACAAAGACGAACTGACCCGCCGCCGCAGCCGGCCCCACTGCCATCAGGCCCGGTTGCCCGCGGTGGGCACCGACCAGTGTGAAGAGCATCTGGCAGACAGCCAGGCACAACGCCAGAATCAGGCACAGCTGGCCGAGTTCAGGGATCATCCGGGTTCTTTCATGTTATCCGCAGGCATGTAATCCATATAGCCAGGGATTCAGTTCGGTGCAGTCACAGGCGCGCCAGCCTCAGTCGGAGGTCCCTGCGTCGGATGTCCTTGAGCCGCCAGGGCTTCTGCCACCTCGGGCGGCATGTAGTTCTCGTCGTGCTTGGCGAGAACCTCTTCGGCACGAAACACGCCGCCGGGTTCCAGGTACCCC